>Ga0326727_10016560_pt1 | contig 15529 bp, 9 predicted proteins | sample MB2enrmetagenome_FD_207643 | JGI IMG/M metagenome (GOLD analysis project Ga0326727, IMG submission 207643) | Lab enriched peat soil microbial communities from McLean, Ithaca, NY, United States - MB29MY | ecosystem: Environmental > Terrestrial > Soil > Wetlands > Peat | place: USA: New York... | reverse complement strand
GTAATCCGGTTTGGGCGATCTCATTAGCTAGAGATTCCAGACTGTTCTCAACTGTATGGGTAACGACCAAATAAACTTTATCTACTTCAGCTCGTAATACTCGGATCAAGTCATGTACTCGTCCGGCCGAACGGATGCCGCGAGCTGAGGTATCACTAAGGATAAACATGATATCAATATGGGGAATTGTAAGGCGGCTGATATGTTCCATTCCTGCTTCCGTATCCACTGCCACAAAATCATAATTTTTCCCCAAGGTTTCTAGATACATACGTAAAATGTTATTAGGATAACAATAACAACCGGGACCTTGAGGATCTCCCATAGCTAAAAAATCAAGATGCTGAGTTTTTATTAGGGAACGGTTTAATTTTTGGATAAATGAGATAGTTGCCGTGCTATCCTGAACAGTTCTTATATTCTTATTTTCTTCCAAGAGATCAGAAATAGTAGTAGTGACGGTTAATCCTAAAGCTTCATTAAAATTGGCATTGGGGTCGGCATCGACTGCTAAAATCGAAACTCCATTTTTCTCATGCACCATTTGTCTTAACAGCAAAGTTATAAAGGTCGTTTTCCCAACTCCACCTTTTCCGGATACAGCTATATATTTGGTCACCCTAACTCCTCCTCAATTATTTTTTTAGTCTTGATGATACTACAATTGTCTTTTTGCTTTGGATAATCTGAAGCAACGGGAAGCAGTAAGAAATTTGCAAAAAAAACGAGCGTTCAAGAAGGTTTTACCTGCATGGTATACGGTAAGACCTTTTTCACCTCGCTGTGAACAAACCAACTATAACACCTAAATGCTAGGCTCATATCTAGTATTATAATAAAGGGAGTGATCATTAAGCAAGTCCTTAACCCTCGTCAGGAAGAAATGGCGGAGAAAATAGTTTTTTATCTTTTGTCAAAATGGGGCATGCTTTAAGAAGTAAACTCAAGAATATTTGCACACAGAGAAGAGGAACTATATGGTTTTGCCGTTTAGCCGGCTGCCTGAACTAAGTCCAAACCGTCAAGCGTTGCCGTTGGTCGAGGAACTCCTCGCCAGGAGCGAGCTGCTTCGGGTTAAGGTTCACAAACAAAATGAGGTGACAGTGATCGACTGCGGTGTTCAAGTTTCAGGCGGCTGGGAAGCCGGAATTTTGTTTGCTTCTGTCTGCCTTGGCGGGCTGGCTCAAGTCAAACTACATTGGGCAGACTTTAGCGGGCTGCGCTGGCCTGCGGTTGAAGTAGTCACTGATCATCCGATTCAAGCTTGCCTGGCGTCTCAATATGCCGGCTGGCCTATTAAAAATGGCAAGTTATTAGCCATGGGTTCCGGTCCGGGACGCGCCATTATTCATGAGGGTAGTCTGTTCGAGACGTTAGGATATGAGAATCATTTCAACACGGCAATCCTTTGTTTAGAAAGTGAGGAACTTCCGACCAAAGTGGTAGTCGAGTATATTTTAGGGGCGTGTCAATGTGAGCCAGCAAACCTTTACATCTTGGTAGCCCCTACTGCGTCTCAGGTCGGTTCTGTACAGATCGCTGCACGCGCCTTGGAAACCGGCCTTTCGAAACTCATGGAACTGGGCTACGATTTAGGGAAAATAGTTTCCGGTTGGGGCCTTTGTCCGGTTTCTCCGGTAGCGAGTGATAAGCTTAGTGCTTTAGGACGGACAAACGATGCAATTCTTTATGGCTCAACCGTACTTTACAACCTCTGTGATCAGACGTGCTTAGACTCTTTAATAAAGAAGGTTCCATCCTGCTCGTCTAAGAAATATGGGCAATTTTTTGAAGAGGTGTATAGAGAGTACGAGGATTTCTACGACATAGATCCTCTATTGTTTAGTCCTGCGGAAGTTTGGTTATGTAATTCAAACAATGGCCGCTCTTATCATGCCGGTTCCTTGCGTCCCGATATTTTACGTCATTCCTTTGGGCTGGAAAGCATAATTCAGAAGGACCGAGGACCGTAGAGTCCTCAGTCCTTCTAAATACATCGGAAAGTATAAATCTTGAGGTTACACCTTCACGTCTTCCCCTCGTCGTTCCAGCCTTCGTCGTTTCCAACCCTCGTCGTTCCAATCCTCGTCGTTCCACCCCTCCGTCGACCCAAGCCCAGAGGAAGTTTCTTAGCTAAGTGAAGCACTTTAGCGGAATTGCGTCAATGAGTGCAGAGGCTAAGGCGTTAAGAAACTCAAGGGTTCACATGCAGAAAGCCCAGAGGTTTTGAGTTTTAGCCTTAGCGTCAAGCGAATAGCAATGGAGCGTGTGCGAATGTGCTAAGAAACTTCCTCGCCTCCTCCGAATATTCGCTATCTGCAAACGAAAACCGTCCCTAATCGCATAAGAAAGACCGAGACCGCAGTCTCAGTCTTTCCTATATTAGGAGGCAGTAGCCAAAGCTGCTTAAGTACTTTCTTTAACTTCCTCAATCAACTGCGCAATGATTTCATTAATTTCCGGAAATTCCAGCTTTAGGTTCTCTAGAGTGGTTACTATGTTCTGAAGGATAATATAGTCTCGAAACCATCTGTGATCTGCGGGTATAACATACCAAGGCGCTTCTTCGGCACTACAGTTCGAAAGCACATCAGCATAGCAATCTTGATATTTATCCCAGAACTTTCTCTCATTAAGATCCGCCATGGAGAACTTCCAATGTTTCTCAGGCGTCTCTAATCTGTTCAGTAGTTTTTCCTGCTGAAACTCTTTAGAAATATGTAAGAAGAACTTCAATACGATCGTACCGTTACCGACGAGGTATTTTTCAAACTCCGTTATTTCCTTGTATCTGGCCGCAGCAGTCGGATCATCGATCATTTTATGGACTCTTGTCACGAGAACATCTTCATAATATGAGCGGTTAAACACGGTTATATTGCCCTTGAGCGGGGTTGCTTTGTGGGCTCGCCACAGATAGTCATGCCCTAATTCCTCTGGGGTTGGTTGCTTAAAACTTTGCACGACAAACCCATTCGGATTCACTCCTGCCAGGGCCTTTTTCACAGTCCCATCCTTACCGCTGCAATCCATGCCCTGTAAGATTATCAGCAGGCTGAATTTCTTAGAGGCATTGAAGACTTCTTGAAGTGTAATGAACTTTTCTTGTAACTTCAAATACTTTTCTTGAATATCTTCTTTCTCTAACTTGCCGGTATAAGTCGGACTGAAATCTTTTAAACTGACTTTTTTATTTGAACGAATTATATATTTTTCCAAAGCCAAGAACTCCTTTATGCTTATTTTAGATACTAGATGGGCCTATTAACTACCTTTTGAACAGAATCAAGATTTAACTTCTTTATAAGAGACGACAGGTATAAATTTTGCGCGAGTAAGAGTCACTTCATCGGGAGTAGTTTCACATAAGTAACGACTAAGGAAGATGTCCTGACTATTGATAGTTGCCTTTCCTCGTTTATGGGGTTTACTGTAAGTGCCCTCTGAATTCAGAACTCTCGCTTTAGCGGTATCCTGTAAGGCTAAGTTCAAGACCGCCATTACTTTTTCTCGAGCTTGGGGATCCTCAACGGGAAACAGAAGTTCAACCCTTCTGTCTAAATTTCGTTTCATCAGATCGGCACTGGACAGGAAAATTAATTCCTCACCATCGCCATAAAAATAATAGATTCGGCTATGCTCCAGAAACCTGCCGACGATGCTCCTAACTGTAATACGCTCGCTAACCAACGGTATTTTAGGCCGAAGACAGCATATGCCACGAACAATTAAATCAATCGTAACTCCGGCAGAGGAGGCCTGATACAGTGCTTCGATAATTTCCGTATCCACCAAAGAATTTAGCTGGGCAATGATTCGGGCAGGTTTGCCCGATTTTGCGGATTTGGTTTCTTTGTGGATTAAATCCAAAAACTTTTTTCGCAGGCTGATTGGAGCAAGCGTCATTTTGTAAAGATGAGATGGGCAGGAACAGCCTGATAAGGTATTGAAGACAGCGGAGGCGTCTGCTCCGAAATAGGGGTTAGCTGTCAATAAGCCTAAATCTGTGTATAATTTTGCTGTAACGTCATTATAGTTTCCGGTGCCCAGATGGACGTATCGCTTGATCAGACCCTCCTCAAGTCGAACAATCAATAATATTTTGCAATGAGTCTTTAAGCCAAGCAGTCCATAGATCACATGGCAGCCAGCGGTTTCAAGTTTCTTAGCCCAAGTTATATTATTTTGTTCATCAAAGCGTGCTTTCAGCTCCAAAAGGACTGTAACTTGTTTGCCGTTGTCAGCAGCCTGAGCTAAGGCTTCGACGATCGGGGAATTGCCGCTTACTCGATAAAGAGTTTGTTTAATGGCCAGGACGTTAGGATCTTCGGCAGCTTTTTTGACAAGGTCCACGACCATCTCAAAAGAATCATAGGGGTGATGCAGCAAAATGTCCTGTCTGGAGATTGATTGGAAGATATCGTCTTCGTCCAAAAGGGAAGCAGATACCTTGGGCTTGATGGGCTCATAGCATAGGGCGTCATAACCTTTTAGTCTACTTAATTTCATTAAAAAGGTTAGATCCAGCGGCCCTCTGATTTTATATTCCGCGTCTGAAGAAATCTCCAATTCCTCTTCCAAAAGTTTGAGAAGCAAGGGATTGAGGTTATGCTCAATTTCCAGGCGAATTGCACTGCCCCATTTTCTTTGTTTTAGGGATGACTGAATGGCAGTTAGCAGATCTTCCGCTTCTTCTTCAGCAACATCCAGAAAGGCGTTTCGGGTAATCCGATAACAGCCTGTGGCAAGGATTTTGTGATTATCAAATAAAGTGGCCAGATTTAATTTTATAATTTCTTCCAATAAGATAAAGGCTTTTTGAGAATCTAGAGAAGGAATTTCGACTAATCTATTTAATACGGAAGGGACTTGTACTGTTCCAAACAATCGATTATCAGGACTAGAAACATCTCCCAATAGCGAGGCGATGTTTAGAGTTTTATTTAGAATTAAAGGGAAAGGCTGATTTTTATTGACAACCATTGGGGTTAGCACCGGAAAAACTTTATTAGCATAATAGTCTTGAATAAAGTCGACCTGAAGACTGTTTAATTCATTAGGTTTAATAAAGTGAATAGCTACTTTCTTCAGAGATTTTATTAAGGAGCGATTATAACAATTGTAGATAGCTATGACTTGTTTATGAGTTCTGGCGGATATTCTTTCAATTTGTTCAGTGGGTGTAAGGCCGGAAGGGTCAATTTTCACAAAGTTGGCTTCGATAATACCTTGTAATGAGGCTACCCGAATCATAAAAAATTCGTCCAAATTTGAACATACAATAGAAAGGAACTTTAATCTTTCAAAAAGTGGATTATTCGTATCTTGAGCTTCTTCCAATACTCTTTCATTAAATTCTAACCAGCTAAGTTCCCTATTGAAGAAATGCAAGTTTGAAAAAGAGTGATTATTCAAGTGTACTTTATCCTTTCAGTTTTATTTTGATGCCCATAACTTCTTGGAAAAATTCTACGTTATTCATGATATCCCACTTTTCCAAGAGAATGTCCTTATTACTAAGTAAGTTAAGCTGGATGGTATCGTCTGAAACAAGCACTTCAAGATCGCGAATTTTCTGCAGGTGAGAAATATCCATGGATTCAGCAATTTTTAAAATCGCTGATAATTTGGACACTAAGATTTTCTCATGGTGGCTTAAGACATTATAACTGCGATCGGCGTAAGTCGGAATTTGGGTGGTATGGTACTTGGCAATATTGGCGATTAATTCAAGCTCTTTATCAGAGAAGCCCATGATACTTTGGGTTCTGATAATATTGGAGGAATGGGCTCCATGCCCGCTCAAACTAACGTAATTACCTGAATCATGCAGGATTGCGGCTACTTGGAGATATAATTTTTCTTGATCGCCAAGCCTGTGATACTTCCAAGTCTTCTCAAATAAGGATAGGGACATTTTTTCAACGTAGGTAGCATGTTTTTTATCGACGCCATATTTCTCGGCCATATACCATACTGAGCTAATAATATCATTTTCAGCATTGGTTTTTCTGGGTATTTCATATAATTTATCAATGAGTCCATAGAGAATACCTAGGCGGTTGGTAATCATCGGCGCATAAATGCCCAGCGCTTTTGTTCTGCTTAAAAAACTATGAAAGATTAAGACTGTGGGTAATAATACTTCTGCTTTAGCCAAAGAAATATGGAACGTGTCGACCATCTGATCAGTATTCATTTCTCTGACCTTCAGATAGAGTTGTTCCAGAGTTTCCCTGCTAATGAAGGATTGATCTTGCAAATTGCAAATCTCTAAGATGGTAATAAGGTCTCCGCCAAGGCCAATGAATTTCTTGATCGGCATTTTTTTAAGCCTTGGTTTAAGTAAATAGATCTTACTTTCGATATACTCTTCCATGACCTTGGGAAAGGAAATGGTTTTTGTTTCTAAAGTAGAGAGAATTTCCCGTAATCTTAGAGGACCCATTTTAAGATATTCCGTGAATTTTAATCCGTCAGCAGCATACATTGAAACTTCAACCCTGCCAGAGGTTAAATTTACGATAATCAAATCGGTCAGATCTTCAAATTCATTTAAATGATTTCTCAAGGCCTTATAGATTAAAAATCTTTCTTGGACATTATTGATAATTTCGACATCAAGTCCGGCAACAAGTCTGATTTGTTCTATTATGTAGTCACGATTATCCGCCTCACGAAGTCCACTTGTTCCTACGGCTCGATAAATTTTCACACCGTAATCCTTCATCAATTTAGAAAAACCTTTTAACCCTGCGCAGGTTTCTTTGATGGTTTTGGGTGAAATTCTTCCTTTAGCGTAAGTGTCCTTACCAATATTGTTGGGCAGGGAAGTATCCTCTAAAATTATTAAAGTACCATCGGGAATCAATTGGGCGATATTCATTCTTAAGAAATCAGAACCAACAATAATAGCCGCTACAACTTCATTCTTTATCTTTTTCATTCTTTCTGGCTCCTTAGGTAGCATATTAACTTCGTAACTGACTGATTTCTGCGGTTCAGACCAAGATACTCCAGCTTAATAATAAAATTTGAAACGAACAATCTTGAAACTAACTTAAAATACATATATTATTAGACTGATTTAATTTAGCTTATTATATTATATTTTAGGGAGAAATAAAATGAAGAATATTGGGGTAATAGATATTGGCTCTAATTCAATGAGATTAGTGTTAGTGGAAATCGGCAAGAAGAACTATTTTCGCATCCTCGATGAGGTAAAGGAAACAGTCCGCTTAGGAATGGGTATGACATCTGATGGCGGACTCAATCCTATAAGGATGGAAAAAGCTATCAGTACACTAGCGAGTTTCAAATCTTTATGTGAAGGGTTAGGCGAGTGCAACATATTTCCGGTTGCCACAGAAGCAGTCAGACGAGCAAGTAATCAGAAAGAATTTTTGCAGATGGTCAAATCAACGCTAAATATGGAAATTCGAGTTTTATCCGGGGTGGAAGAAGCCTACTACGATTATTTTGGTGTAATTAATAGCCTGGATTTTTCCAATGGCTTAATCATGGATATCGGCGGGTCCAGTACGGAGCTGATCTGGGTAAAGAATAAGTGTAAAAAAAAGGCAATCAGCCTTCCTTTTGGAGCACTGAATGTTTCCGAGCAATTTAATCTTATGGAAAAAATGAATAGTAATACGGAGAAAGAGTTAAATAAATATCTGCTGGATCAGTTTAAGAAGGTGGCTTGGCTTGAAGAGGTAAAGGGCTTACCCCTCATCGGAGTCGGAGGAACCGTTCGAAACATAGGTAAAATCTCCAGGAAGACGCTTAATTATCCCATTGAGCGTTCTCATAATTACCAAATGGAATTCTCTGAAGTATTAAATATCTATGATTCAATAAAATATAAAAATTCTGAGCAAAGAAGGAAGGTAAAGGGCCTTTCTAAAGAAAGAAGCGACATGTTTATTGGAGCCTTCTCCGTCGCCGCAGCCTTGATAACCTTTTGCAACAACTCGCAACTGATTGTCAGTGGCAGCGGACTCCGGGAAGGGTTGATCTATGAAATTTTGCGGGGAGAGCGAGTGGCGAAAGATGTGCTTGGTTCGTCACTGAACAATGTTATAAAAACTTTAAAGATAGATAAGACCCATGCTTATCATGTCTGGACGTTAGCTGAGAGTTTATATGCCCAGTTGAAACCTTTACATAAGATCAATGGGAATGCATCGAAAATATTAAGAACATCGGCTATGTTAAATGACTGTGGCAAAACAATTAATTTTTACAATTATCACAAACATAATTTTTATATGCTAACTAACTTTCCGATTAATGGGTTGTCCCATAAAGAACTGATTATGGCAGCTTATACTATGATGCTGAGCGTAAAGGAGAATTTCGATATTGATAATTCTCCTTACGTAACGTTATTGAATGAAGAGGATAAATATGTGATTCAAAGGCTGGGGATTATTTTGAGATTGGCCGAAAGCTTTGATCGCAAGCGGAATGGGAATATTACAAAGGTCGAATGTCGGTTAAAGTCCGATGGTTTATTCTTGCATTTATTCTCAAAGGGTAATACTGAAGGGGAACGGAATGAGGTTGAGAGTCGTGGAGCCTACTTTACAAAAGTATTTGGCAAAACACTGCAATTTGAGTAAGGAGAATACCTCTAAGGTTTAGCTGTCCCGATTTCAGATAGAAAATGCACTCATTTATGAGTGCATTTTTTAACGTATCAGACCCCCATGCCGCTTTGCGGCACCACTGATGAATGGAATGAGGTTAGCGGTTTCTAATTGAAGAACTTCAACTTTTTTCTCGATTCGATCAAGGGTTTCATCGACTCGGACGTTATGCTCTTTTTGTACTTCTCTGGAATCATATAAAGCACTAATTTTTACAGTTATATCATGTTCAATCGTTAACTCTATCTTTTCCAGTTTCTTATTCATAACGTCTTGTTTAAAGTTGAAATCTTGACTCATGGCATTCACTTTTTGATTTATGGTATTTATTTCTCGCCCCATAGCTTCTTGATTTTGACTAAACTGATTTTGCGACTCAAGTATTTTGGCAAGTATCTCCATGATCTGTTGTTGATCCATTGGGATGTTCCCCCTTTGAACTATATTATATACTCTTCATGAAATAGTGTAATCCCCTTAATAAGGGATATGTGTAAATTTCAGAAAAGTATCTATATGGATTCAGATGGGAATTTCTGTGTGGATATCGTTTTAAGCCAAATCAAATAGTTCTCTTAATTCTTTTTCGGTTAATTTGGAGAGCATGGTTTCTCCCGGTTGAATAACCGAGTCAATCAGCATTTTTTTCTTAGCCTGTAAGGTGTTGATCTTCTCTTCGACGGTCCCTTGAGAAATAAGTTTGATGACCTGTACCGCATTTTTCTGACCAATGCGATGAGCACGATCGGTGGCTTGGTCTTCTACCGCCGGGTTCCACCAAGGGTCGTAATGAATGACCATGTCGGCGCCGGTCAGATTTAAACCGGTGCCACCGGCCTTTAAGGAGATCAGGAAGACTTGACCGGTTCCTTCATTAAAGGAATTGGCCATTTTTAAACGTTCTGACGCTTTGGTCGAACCGGACAGATAGAAATACTCAATTCCTTCTGAGATCAGATGGCCTTGGATGATATCCAGCATCGCTGTAAACTGGGAAAAAAGCAGGATTCTGTGACCACTGTCCAAAGCGTCAGTGAGGATTTCCTGTAAAAGCAGCATTTTGCCGCTATCTCCGGTGTAATTTTCCAAGAACATGGCCGGATGACAGCAAATTTGCCTAAGCCTTGTTAAAGCTGCGAGAATTTTTAGGTGGCTTCTATTAAAACCGACGGCAGCAATTTCTTGGGCTATTTGGCCTTTGGCTTCCTGTAAATAGGCTAAATATAAGTTTTTCTGTTCTTCCGTCAGCGGAGCGTTGAGTTGGGTTTCGATCTTGTCCGGCAGTTCTTTTAAGACATCTTTTTTCAGCCGTCTCAGGATGAAAGGGTTGGCATGCCGACTTAATTCGGTCAACAAAGTCGAGTCCTCGCCTTTGATAATCGGGATTTCGTATTTTTTACGGAACTCCGGGTGAGAGAGAAGATAGCCCGGCATGACAAAATTAAAGAGCGACCAAAGTTCGGAAAGCGAGTTTTCGATCGGTGTGCCCGTTAAGGCAAAATAGCCCTTGGCTTGAATCTGCTGGACGGATTTGGCGTTTAGCGTTTGGGGATTTTTGGTGTGTTGGGCCTCGTCTAAGAAACAGTAGGAAAAATCAAATCGGGCAAACTTATCGATGTCCCGCCGCAGAATTGGGTAGGATGTAACGATTAGGTCCCATTGGTTTTCGATATCTGTCAATTGCGCCTGTCTTTCTTGAGGGGTGCCCTCCACGACCAAAACCTGTAAGGTGGGTGTGAATTTCTTGGCTTCCTCTTGCCAGTTATAGATCAAGGACGTGGGGGCGATGACTAACGCGGGACCGGAGGCTGCTGATTTCTCCGATAAAATGAAGGAGAGGACCTGTAACGTCTTGCCCAACCCCATATCATCGGCTAGGATGCCGCCCAGACCAAACGAGGCCAGGGTCTTTAACCATTTAAAGCCGGTTTTCTGGTAATCTCTTAACACATTCTGTAACTCCGCCGGGATTTCGAACTCCCCGTCCTGGGGCTCCAGGATGCTTTGCACCAATTGCTTAAAGGCTTTATTGCGATGCATACCGGCAAGGTTCGCCTGGCGCAAATAGCTGTCAATATACAGAGCTCGGTATTTAGGCAGATTGAGAAACTTCTTGTTTAGATCATCAGCACCTAGGTCTAAGTTATTCAGTAGTTGGGCGACCGAGGTCAGCTCAGGTTGATTCAAATCCAGGAAAGAGCCGTCCCGAAGGCGGTGGTATTTTTTCTTCAAATGGAGGGAATGGAAAATATCCGCCAATTCAGTTTGGTCAATATCTGTATATTGAAACGATATTTCTAAGATGCCCAAACTTTCGTCCAGGCGAACTTGGCCGAAAAATGTGGTTGAGGTTCGGATTTTGAGCTTGAATTGATCGGAATAATAGAGTTCGGCGAGGTCTTGCAGTTGAGGAAGCCAGTTTACCGTAAATTCAAAAATCAGATCATCATCTTCAAGGTGAATTTTACCCTTAGATACAATAAAGTTGGCTTGTTCCAGAATGCTGAGGATTTTCCGTTCTTGGTCTACAGCTCGGATGAGAATCACATCGCTGGCTCCGGAATCATTGCAGGTTTCTCGGCTGGCGGCAAAGGGATTAATGACGATCTCACCATAGCAAAATTCCAAGCGGGCGGTAATGCCCATGTCGGAGGCGCGATCAAAATAGATTTTTGCATGCAAGCTTTCCTGGTTGAATTTGTCTTCCAGGGTGGGGTCAATAGATACCTGACCCAGTTTCCCGATCAAGGGCAAAGCCTCTGAGGCGAAAAACTCCTTCTGTGCCGCCGGAATGACAATATTGGTTAGGGAGCCTTTGCGGAGTGCACTGAGAATGGGGGGGAGAAGATCCTTTTGGGCGGGGGAAGCCTGATAGATGTGCTGTTGGTAGGCGTAGTAGCTGCCATCCGGGGTGAGTTGAATGGGAACCTCGTCGGTTTCCAAAGCAAAAGTCAGATCCTGGCCTTGAGCCTGGAGGGAGAACCCCATAGGCAGCCCTTGACGAATAATAGAGGAGGAATTAAGCGGAGCAGTGTCGATTCCCCAAGCAAACACTTTAGCGCCTAAAGCGTCCAAAAACTTAGTAAAGTAATAGCCTGTCAAAGGCAAAGACTTTTGACTGAGTAGGGTAGTGCTATAATAGGGACCTTGCATTTCATTTAAGGCCGTATGCTGCTCAAACATTTCCAGCAGCATGGCGATCACGGCACGATCGTCCTCTTTAAAGGCCTGTCGGGTCGGTTCGAGTGTGAACTGTTTGCCAAACTCCAGGGAGCGCCCCGTTTTTAGAGAGTTGAGAAACTGCCCGATGTCCTTAACCACATAGAGGCGCTGGAGACCCAGCTTGAGGTTCAAATGAGCAGAAAGTCGGTGTCCGGCCATGATTTGGAGTTCTACGACCAGGGTTAGCTCTTCTTGAAGGATTTCTGGGCGATGGTTAGCAAATACTTCGAGGAGATCTTTAACAAGGTAGTTTTGGACCGTGGGATCGCGCCAAATTGCCGGCAGTTTCTGTTGGGCAGTTTTTAAGACGGCAATAACATGTTTGCAGGCCCCGGGATAGTCTGTGAAGGCCGGGCAGGTGCAACGGTAAGAACGTAGGGAGTTATCTTGCTCAAAAGCAATCTGCACGGCATAGCGCAAACCTCCTACGACAGATGCGTTTACTAAGCCTTTATCAGGAGCGAAAATAAAATTGGTGACCCTGCCTGCCATATAATAGGAAACGCCTTTCTTATATACCCGTTCGTCGTCGGCCAGGTCGATAATTTGCTTTTCAGAAATGTTAAAGCGAGGCATGAAATATAACTCCTTTAGCGGCATTATTATTTTGAAGAAAACTTACTGGAGATTGGGTTGTTAGCTTCAGCTGAAGTAGTTCAAGAATATCTGTTAAGCATAGCATAGTTGAGGGTTGTTAGTCTATTTTGACCAAGTCAGAATGGGATTTATATTGAGGGTAAAAAACTCATAAGCAACAAATGGAGTTTCTATATTGATCAATCCTAGAAACGGGGACAAGAAAGCAGAATAAATAGCCTAAATCTTTATGTTTTCTTTATGGTCTTGGCCCTTTTCTTTATGCAAATTTTATGGTGTATAGATCTATAATAAGACTGCTTTAAAGTAAAAAGTTAGGTATTGGGTAAGCTAAAGAGGGTTCGGAAGAAAAGGGAGTTCAAGGTAGGCAGGATTTTGGCAAAATCTCGTCAAAAGTATGAAAGGGGATCATTATGTTTCGTCTTAAAAACGTCTTAATTGGCAAACCATTGCATAATTCATCACTTGCCCATGAGAAACTGACTAAAATCAAAGCATTGGCTGTTTATTCCTCCGATGCCCTGTCCTCCGTGGCCTATGCTACAGAAGAGATACTTTGGGTCTTAGCGCCTCTGGGGGCTTTTGCCTTGTCCTCGTCGCTTCCTATTGCCGGGTTGATTCTATTACTGTTAGCCGCGCTGATCTTGTCCTATCGTAAAACTATTTCGGCCTATCCTTCCGGCGGAGGAGCCTATATTGTGGCCAAAGATAATTTGGGTCAAATCCCCGGGTTGGTGGCGGGGTCTTCGCTAATTATTGACTATATACTGACGGTCGCAGTAAGTGTCGCGGCAGGTGTCGCTGCTATTACTTCGGCTTTTCCTATTCTGCTTCCTCATACGGTAAGCTTAAGTTTGTTTTGTGTCTTAGTGTTAATGATTATCAACCTTAGAGGGATTAAAGAAGCGGCTACTGTCTTTACCTTACCTACGTATATTTTTGTTTTTACCTTGCTTGCTTTAATTGCCCTAGGTATTTATAAACACGCCGTGGGGCTGCCGATTCCCCCGGCACCGATTAACCCTGTTTTAGGTTCAGCTCCCCAAACGTATCTTACCTTATGGATTCTTGCCCGAGCCTTTTCCTCAGGATGTACAGCCTTAACCGGAGTTGAAGCCATAAGCAACGGTGTCCCCAATTTTAAAGAACCTCGTTCACGTAACGCTGCCACGACTCTCGTAGCTATGGGGATTATTATTGTCTTCCTTTTCGGGGGAGTGACGTTTATTGCCCAGACCCTCCACGTGACCCCCAATGCGGATGAGACGGTCATATCCCAAATTGCCCGTCTATTAACGGGGAGAGGCTGGTTTTACTACTTATTGCAGGCCAGTACGGCGGCAATTTTGATTTTGGCTGCCAATACGAGTTATAATGATTTTCCTTTAGTATTTAGCCTGATTGCCAAAGACGGCTATGTGCCGCGCCAATTTTCCGCTCGCGGTGACAAGCTGGTTTTCTCCAACGGCATTATCGCCTTATCGTTACTTTCGGCAACCTTGCTGATTATTTTCCATGGGGATACCCATAACCTGCTTCCTCTGTATGCCGTGGGAGTATTTTTGTCCTTTACTTTATCTCAGATCGGGATGGTAGTCCACTGGTTTAAGTCCAGGGAAACAGGCTGGCGGACCAATATCATGGTTAACGGATTTGGAGCAACCTTAAGTGGAATGGTCCTCCTGATTTTAGGAACGACAAAGTTTATTCACGGTGCTTGGATCGTCATAGTTTTAATACCGTTCATAGTTTTGACACTTCTGAAAATTCATAAACACTATGTAGATATTGCTAAAAAGTTACGAGTCGAGGATAATCATACGTTCGATCATCCTGAACACATAAAAGTTATTGTACCGGTTGCTACGTTTACCAAAGTAGTAGCGAATACCATCGAGTATGCTCTGTCAATAAGTAACGACGTTACCGCAGTGCATATTGTTCTGGATGATGAAAAAGCAGCAAGGTTAAAAGCCAGATGGGAAAAATTCTTTCCCGATACTACTTTAGAGATGATCAGCAGTCCTTATCGATCTATGTTAGCGCCACTTTTGGATTACTTGAATGAGATCGAAAAATCCACCAAACCTCAGGAACTGATCATGATCCTGATTCCGGAATTTATAACGCACAAATGGTGGCAGTATTTTCTCCACAATCAATCCGGTCTGATCCTGAAATCGGTGTTGTTTTTCAATAAAAGTTATGTTATTGCCAGTGTTCCGTATCATTTAAGCGAATCACAGAAAAAAGACAAGGAAAACGAGAAAGAGGATGAGAACGAAAAAGAAAATAACAATGTCGCCAGATAGCAGAACGTTGTAGGGATTCATGAATTGCCCTTCCGCTACCTAGCGGGCTATTGATTGGCAGGCATTTAGGAAAAGCAGGAGGACAGGTGCGTTGTTTCAGCAAGAAACAGTACCCGTCCTCCTGTTTTTGTAATACTGTAAGCCTTTTTGGCAGTATTAGTTTTCATTTGCCTAGCCAGGTTTTAATCCGACGAATCTTTACTTTATCTTTATGGTTTTCATTGTTTATTTTACACTGTTTTGATGGGCTACAGCTCTATAATTAGGGTGCAAATTGAGTATGACGCCATCGAGGAGGGTAAACTTATGCACAGCGATAAAGGGTAGTTTCTATTGATTAATCCATCTGCGGGAGAAGATAAAGGAGGATAAATCATGCTGAACTACTTATTAGAGGGAATCATCGCAGGAGTTTCATTACTTGCCGTTTTCGAAATCATCGAAAGGATTAGGATTGCTACCGGTAAGGAAATGTTCATCGATAAACTGTTGGCCCACCTGGAAAATGTTTATCAACGGACTGCCCCCCAAGACCATCAAGAAATGGATTTGCGAGGGTGTGATTTGCCAGACAAAGTACAGGTAATATACTATAATAGTAAAAAAGGCAAATAAGCTAATTTTGCCAATGATTACAATTAAGGAGGAAGATAAATGGCAGATATGATCTTAGGTGGCATCGTTGCTGTAGGCCTGCTGATATATCTTAGTTACACACTGATGAAAGCGGAGGAATTGTAATGA
>Ga0326727_10016558_pt1 | contig 15529 bp, 17 predicted proteins | sample MB2enrmetagenome_FD_207643 | JGI IMG/M metagenome (GOLD analysis project Ga0326727, IMG submission 207643) | Lab enriched peat soil microbial communities from McLean, Ithaca, NY, United States - MB29MY | ecosystem: Environmental > Terrestrial > Soil > Wetlands > Peat | place: USA: New York... | reverse complement strand
GCGTATCGATGAACTTTTAGAAATGGTGCAGTTGACCCCTTTTAAGAATAGTCAAGTGGGAACGTTCTCAACCGGAATGCGCCAAAGAATGAACGTGATTCGGGCGTTACTTAATACCCCTCAAGTGCTGTATTTAGACGAACCCACATTAGGCTTAGATCCTCAATCTTCGGTCGAAATCAGAGAATTCGTAAAAAAACTGAACCGGGAAAACAGCACAACCGTCGTTTTAACCACCCACATGATGGTGGACGCTGACTTAATGTGTAACCGAATAGCAATCGTCGACCATGGAAAAGTCGTGGCGTTGGATACATCAGCGAACTTGAAAAAAATGGTTTCAGGAGCGGACACGCACATAATAAAACTCACCATCCCTAACCTTTCTTCAACTCTTGTAGAGAAACTTCAGGCCCTCAAATGCGCTGATGCTGTAACCCAAGAAAGTGGCATTGAACTTAAGATTTTGGTTCACGGAGACGACGCGCTTGACAACATAATTGATGCAACACGGGCAAACGGCGGGAAAATAAGCGACATGGAAAACCTTCAACCAACCCTTGAGGATGTGTTTCTGCACATTACTGGTCATCAGGTACGTGATAGTGCAGACCAGAAAATCCCGATGGGACCTAGGCGGTTTCAGCAAGGGAGAATCAGGTGATTAACATGACTGCAAAAGATCTTATTTCACATTCCCTCAGAATCGCTTGGAAAGACCTGAAGGACCTGTTCAGAAACCACTTGGGCATGGCCCTTCTCGTATTGATGCCTCTGTTCATGATGGTTATGATTGGATTGATCTATCCATCTAGCGGCACAGTCACTAATCTGCAAGTTGGGATGGTTAATGATGATTCGGGCTTTCACAACTCAACCCTGATGAGCCAAGCTTTCATCACGGGACTACAGCAGATTAACAGCCAAACCCACATTATGATTCTCTCCAACGTCACAAGCGTAGCAGACATAAAGGACATGATTAAGAAAGGAGATCTCGAAGGCGGAATCATAATTCCCAGCAACTTCTCAGCAAGCATGATGACTGGACAGCAAGGTACCATTACAATTATCAGCGATGAATCTAACCCTCAAATATCAGCAGCCCTGCAAGTTGAATTGAAAACAGTGATCACCGGCATGGGTACCGCTTTGGCGCAGCAAAAAGTTCAGCCTCTGAACGCAACAAACACCTTAGCAGTCGTTCAACCCTATAACATACAAACCCAAGGTGTCGCCCCAGGTAACCCCACCTATTTCAGCTTCATTGCTCCAGGAATGATGGCTCTGACTGTTACGATGAGCGTCATGACGGGGCTGCCAGTTGCTATTTCACAGGAGAAAGAGCTTGGGACAATGGACGGTATTATGGTGGCGCCAATCAACAGGCTCTCCATAATCTTAGGTAAGGCACTTGGGCAAACCGCAAGGGGAATGATCCAAGGAACGATTGTTCTTCTGTTGGCCGTAGGCTTGTTTGGAGTAACAATCCAAGGAAGCATACTGCTCGTATATCTGCTGCTTATACTGGGAGTGTTCGCGTTCGTCGGCTTAGGCATACTGATAACTTCACTTGCGAAAGACCAAGAGACCGCACAGATGCTACTGATGACAATAAGTTTTCCAATGATGTTCCTCAGCGGCGTGTTCTTCCCCATCCAGCAAATGCCATGGTACATGCAAGACGTATCAAAGGTTCTGCCACTTACCTACGAAGCACAAGCCCTAAGAAAAGTCATGGTGCTAGGAGCAGGAATATCTGACATAACTCTTGAACTGACGGTGCTGATAGTGTTCGGAATAGTGTTGATGGCCATTGCAGTGCCAGTGTTCAGAAGACTTATGACAAGATAGGAACGGCTGTAAAGGAAAAACATAGTGCACCATCTTCCAAATTTCCTTTTTTTCCAAAATCGACCACTGTTGGGTTTAGGTTCAATTCACACATGTGACTATTTCTTACTTAGCTGAAGAGTTTTTTCTGACAGCTATGGAACTGAACTTGGGCTTTATTCTGAAAACTATTAATTAGCCGCTAGCGTAAGTGCATGTTGGGGTTTCTAACCTGGTATCTGAAAAAACTATCCATTTTGAGGGCAAAAACAAGGATCTGACCCAGTTATCAATACAAATCATTGAGCGCCTGAAGATCGAAGGCTACAAAACTCAGTCGGCTACTAATTCGTCGGGAGTAATTATACAAGCGCAGAAGGCTGGAGTTTTGCGGGATATTATCGATGCGGACAGAGCTTTCAGCATTTTGATAGCTGGAAAGCCGAATGATTTCTCAATTCGCGTAGGAATAGGCAAATGGGTTCAGAATCTGGCAGTGGGAGCAGTCGAAGCTGTCTTAACGCCCGTTCTGTTTCTAACCGTTGACGTGCCGGAAATGCTGTGGACTCGCGAAGTAGAAAAAGGAATCATCAAAGTAATAACGGGTATCGTTGTAACCGGCGACAGTTAGAACGAATGGTAAACCGGAAATAGCTCTCCAGGTGCCATTGGAACCCCTTTCTTTAGGAAGGTTTGCCGCCGAATTGTCTCCGCATCTCATGCACTGTTGCGCCAGTTGAAACCATCTATTGAACCGTGTGTTTTAGTCCTTCTTAACCTTTGAGGAGTGGTAAATGTCTCTTCACTATCCATTATCGCCCTCTTCGCCACAACTTGTTTTGGGGAGGCAACAGCATGTAGACGAAACATAAAGCAATTTTGTCCTTCAAAAAGAGAAAAAATGTTGAGGGAAAGGTTATTGGAATGTGCTTCTTGCCTTCGGCTGGGTCGCCTGGTTACTTGGAGAGGAATCTCCAAGAGAGCACGATTCCTATTGCAGATAGCACGACCGCGAATGCAATGATGACGGCGAAGTCTACTATCAGGCTGTTCATGCCATGGGCGCCTATGAGCATTTGGCGTACTCCGTCGATAGCATAGCTGACGGGGTTGACTTTTATGACGTCTTGGAGCCAAGTGGGCATTAGCTTTGCGGGGAAGAGTGCGTTGCTTGCGAAGAGTAGCGGAAGGTTAACTAGATTGATTATAGCCTGTTGCGTTTGCCAATCTGCAGACCTGAGTGCGAGCATCGTGAATAAGGCTGAGAGCGCCGTGCCTAATAGGAAAACCATCAGAAATGTGCCGGCAACTCCTTGAACAGTGAAATGCGACGTTTCCATTCCTAGTGCCACAGCGATAATGAGGATTATTCCAGACTGAATTAGCGACTTGCCGACGCTTTGAAAAACTTTAGCCATTACGATGGTTCCGCGAGCAACGGGCGTGCTTAACGCTTTATCAAGGAAGCCAAATCTTCGGTCGAACACGACTGACATGCCGCTGAAAGCCGAAGTGAACAGGACGATGAAGGCTAACATGCCGCAGGAAAGAAATGAGAAGTAGCTGGTTGTGCCAAAGTAACTGATGAGTATTGCGTTCTGTTGGGCTATGGGGATGCCGGATGACGAAATGAACGAGGAGAAGTTTAACGCTTTGCCAAAGAGTCCCAACCAAACTATCGGCGTTATAAGCGATATGATTAGCTGCGGCGGACTGGTGTACCATTTTCTCAGGTCCCTGTTTGTCAGTGCCCACAGGCCGTGAAGCGGGCTCCTGTCAAGCTTTGGAGCCGCCCTAAATCTTTTTTCCTCCTCAACAAGAATCTGATCAACAGGTTCCACTTGGTCTTCGGGGTTCTCTGAAGTTTTAATTTTGTTGTCAGTATCAGTTTTTGCCATCGTAATCACCTTAGGATCTTGCTCTCCTCATGGTTACCCGTTGACGGAACATGGACAGCTTGTCGACTTCTTCCTCTCTGAGGTTGCGGCCTGTTAATTCGAGGTATGCGTCGTCTAAGGTAGGTTTCTTCAGAGAGACGCTGATGACATGGAGTCCCTTGGATCGCATCAGGTCGGTTATTTGAGGAGATGCTTCTTCCCCATTATTTACCTTGATCCTATAAATCCTGTCTTGTTTCTTGACTTCTCTAACGAGCTCAATTTTGGCTACGTCGGAGGAGATGTCTGGCTCGTTTTCTCTTACGCTGACTACGATGAGGTCTCCGCCTACGATTTGTTTTAGTTCTTGGGGCGATCCGATCTTTACTAAGTGACCATGATCGATTATCCCAATTCTGTCGCATAGAGAATCGGCCTCTTCAAGGTAGTGAGTCGTGAGAAACAATGTCATGCGATACTGTTCCTTGAGCGTCTTAATGTATTTCCAAACTGCCGCTCGCGTCTGAATGTCAAGACCAAGCGTGGGTTCATCGAGGAAAAGCAGTTTCGGGTAATTAATCAGGCCGCAGGCAAGTTCTAGGCGCCTTCGCATCCCTCCAGAGTACGTGGAGACTTTTCTGTTGGCTGCATCCTCTAACTCGACAAGTTTTAGAAGTTCTTTAGCGTGCGGCTTCGAATCGCTTCTTGCCATACCGTAAAGGTCCGCGCAAAGAAGGATGTTGTTGATTCCTGTCATATCTTCGTCAGCCGTGTATTCCTGCGGGACAACGCCCACGTTCCTCCGCACTTCGTTTGCGTCTTTGAATATGCTGTATCCGCAGACGACAGCTTTTCCCGACGTGGGCTTTAGAAGGGTCGTCAGCAATTTTATGGTGGTGGTTTTGCCAGCGCCGTTGGGCCCCAGAAAACCGAATATCTCTCCTTCTTTAATGTTGAAGCTCACATTATCAACTGCCTTGAGGCTTCCGAAGGTTTTTGAAAGATTTTCCACGGTGATTATATTCGAAGTTGAGGTTCCATCTTTGTTTGTGGACATTTTGTTTTCTCCTACCTTTTTTAACAGTTAATTATGTATTGGTTATTCGTGGTTTTCTGCACTTTTGATATAAGATACTATTAAGGTTTTGCGGACATAAATTCATCTATAGCAAAATGATCTAACAACAAAGGTTTCAACCTTTTTCCACATCTAACAGATACTAAGTCTCCTGCAATTATCATTTCGGCACAAACCGTTTACTAATCCATCCTGGGTCCCGAGAATAAAGTCAGAAAAGAGAGAAGGGCGCGAATGTTTCTCGATTGTTAATTTCGGACGCGCAGTTTTTGGACCTATGTTTTCTTGCGCGCTTGCGAAGCCTAAAATCTCGATTTTCCTCTCCAAAAAACTTGCTTCCTAAACAATTACCACAAACGTCACTATGAGTGAGAAAATATGGTCTTAAAAGGTTTTCTTGCAGTTACCCCATTATACTCTTGTACACTGAACTGTCCCGAAAGTTTATGGCGTGGAACGTTTTGAGAGGCGTGGTGGGATAACAAGTTAATTCCCGAAACAAAGGGGTTAATAATAAACCATGCGTTTGTAAATGTAAGGAAAGTGGGATGCGAAAGTGTTTGTTCATGCAAGTATCCGTACAAGCAATGTCGAAAGGTCAATTGATTTTTACACGAGACTTTTAGGGTTAAAGGTTTTGAGCCGCAGAGAAATCAAGCAGACTAACGCTGAAATAGTTTTCCTTCAAGACGCAGCGGGCGAAGGGTGCTCGCTTGAGTTAACGTTTTACCGGGACCAAAAGAAATTTACGCAGCCCGAATATGAAGAGCGGCTTTTTGACCATTTAGCCTTCACGGTTTCAGACATAAACCAAACCATCGCTGTGATGCGAGAAGAAAAAGTGGCGATTACCGACGAACCGTTCAAACTTGGACCAGATGGACCGAATATAGCTTTTGTTGAGGACCCAGATGGGACGCTTATCGAGCTAATAGAAAGGAAAACTTAGTTAACTCCACGCTTTTTGAACTAAAACTTCCGATTTTCTATCAAAATTTTCCGTTTTCAGCATGAAAAACAACGGTTTTAGGATTATCATGGGCAAGAGTTTTTACGTAAATTATTTAATGCGAAATGAATAAAGGGGGAAGCTTCGCATGGGAAAAAGGGTTTTCTCTTTCGCGTGCTTTTTGAGGAATCAGTTGAGACGTAAATGAGGAAAGAAAACTCTGGTTAAATTCACAATACTTTGCAATAGCTCCAATAGAACGATTTGCATTGGTTCCGCTACTTAAAATTCCAGAGTCCCCGCAAATTCAACAAAACTCGGCCTTCCCTATGAGAGATTGATGCGATGTTTTTAAAGATCAATCATGACGTCATTGTTTTCTATTTTCAGCTCGTATTTGGGTTGAGCTTTCTTGGTGGGTCCCTTAAGGAAATTGCCTGTTTTAATGTCATATGTAGACCCATGGCAGGGGCATATCACGGTTTCGCCTTCAAGTCTTCCTTTTGATAGTTGGCAGCCTCTGTGCATGCACTTATCGCCTAGGGCGTAGTAATTTCCGTTTATGTTGGCGAGCAATATTTTCTGACCGTTTACTGTTACTCCTATCATGCTGTTTGGTTTTGCATCGTTAATTGATGCTAATTTGACAAATCCCATAACATATCGCCTCCTAAAAAATTCATTTTAAAATTTACTCATAGCTGTGTCGCAACTTGACAAAACAAAAACACTAATTAACTATGCAACCTGCACGAATTATATTTTTTGGTTGGGCATTTTCGATCCGCTTCCCTTACGCTCTGGTGCCCCGTTCCAGTTAAGGACAAAACCTAAGGTTCCTTGAAAACTTGCTGGCGTCGCAAATCACATTGAGTTGTGGCTCTTTTTTTCTTTTTCAGGGTTTTTTTCTTCATTCATGAGTTGTGCTAGGCGGTAGGTGACGTAGGCTGAGAAGCTTCTGATGCCTCTTTTTATGGTGTATTCGTCTTTGACTTTGAGCCATTCTTTGAAAAAGTAATCATAGACTTCCGCTTTGACAGTTATGGTTTTGTAGCCTTTTTTCGGCGTTGTTGCTTCTCCCCTGAAAGGAGTTGTCGGACGTACATTTAAGGTTTAAGAGTAAAAAGGACCAATGGGTGCATCGTGTACGGACATTTGTTTCCCCATTTCAATTATATAGCTGTTCAACCTGAAATACCGAAAAGGAAGTCTGCCTTTTGAGCGGAAACGATTGCAAGAGAACAGGCTACAGAAGAATAGCGAAAGAAGCTGACTGTAGCATGAAAGAACACGTAGAATATTTGATAACCAAAGAAAAAGCAGCACAAAAAGAATTACAGCCCACGCACCCCCAGAATTCACAGCAACCGTAGTCATGCGGAACCATTGCCAATCATTTTTCAGGAAGATTCCCAGCGAAAATGCTCATTTAGATTCAGAGATAGATTACACGGGTAAACTCAAAGGCGCCTCAACAGTTCTATTTCAGTTTGGCGTGTTCTGCTTTGAAAGCTGCGTTGTAGGTTCTTTTTCCGCCTTGGTTTAGGACAAACGTCACTTTTCCTTTGAAAGTAACTCCTCTTAAACGCCGCAGGTCCCTCGTCATATCGGGTTCAGAGTCGTCAAACCAGCACATCACATAGTGGTCAACTGCACCCTCCGCTGACGAAAGGTAATCAGCGTCGCCCATCAAAGTGAAGAAATCCTCAAGCCTTCCCTCCACTTCACCGTTATCCATGCAGGACACCGCTATTTTCCTGGCTTTAACAACCACAAACGGATCTATCTCCGGCTCAACGTCTCTTTCCTTAAAAATGCAGACAACAGGTTTATTCCAAACAAACTCAGACAAACCAAATTCCTCAAAATAAGCCTTAGCTCCAAGCATTATATAATCGTATTGCATGGGGAGTGATAGAAAATTTAAAAAGCAAACAGCGTCTTCCACTTGGTTATGAAGATGTCTTTTAAAATTGGGTCCATATGGGGCATCCCCATTGAACTGCACTTGACCTTCATCCTGCTGATAGTTGCGGTGCTAGGACTCTCCGTCTACTACAACCAAATTTACTCGTTCATCCTCATAGTGGGCCTGTTCGTCTTCGTGCTTTTCCACGAGCTCGCGCACTGTGTAGTGGCAAGACGCTCCGGCATCAAAGTCCGCAAAATCATCCTGTACCCAATTGGGGGAATCTCAGAAATAGAGGAAATCACCGAAAACCCGCAGATAGAGTGGCGCGTGGCTTTGGCGGGACCTGCCACAAGTCTCGTAATTGGGGCGGTGCTCGTCGGCATAAACTTTATTTCACCGGTGAAGCTGATTTTTCAGCCGTCTTCAATTGTGCTTTCTACTGGGAACCTGCTGCTTGACTTGGGGTACCTGAACTTGTTGCTTGGCGCCTTCAATTTGCTTCCAGCGTTTCCGATGGACGGCGGCAGGCTTCTTCGGGCTCTTTTGGCTGAACGCATGAAGTTTACCGACGCCACCAAATACGCTAGTTACATCGGCAGAATCCTTGGTATCGCCATGGCTGTTTTCGGCATAATTTTCCCAGCGTACTTTTTGATGATTGTGGTGGGTGTTTTTGTTTACGTGGGCGCCAGCGAAGAAGCGGAGCAGACAATTGTTTCCACGGCTCTGGCAAGTGTGCGAGTTAAGGATGTGATGCAGTCTGAAATCGGCTCAGTTCGCCCTGACCAAACCCTTGCCGAAGCCTTCGAAGTCATGTTCAAATCCCGTTACCACGACGCACTTGTCGAGAAAGAAGGTCTCTTTCAAGGGGTTGCCACGTGGAACGAGATAATCAAGATTCCTCAGGATCAACGCGCCAACATCAGGATTGAGCAGATGCCCCTCAGGAACATCTCAACTTGTCCAGATGAAGCCGTCTTCGAAGCGTACAAGCTGATGACTAAGGAAAAAATTGATTTGCTACCCGTCGTCGAAGAGGAGACACCCACCAAGGTAGTGGGTGTGTTGACAAGCGAAGCCGTTGCGAACGCCTACGAAAAAGCGAAGAGCCGGTGACAGGCAATACAAAAAGTATGTAATTTCTGCGATGGACAAACCCTATTATTCGAAAAATGCGGTAGATACCTTTAGTTAACTAACATTTACTGCGAAGTGGTTACGGAAAATGGGAACAGAAATTCGCACATTCACCTCATTGAAAGACCTTACAGAATACTTAACAAATCAAACGGTGCAGTACCGCGCGCTGTACGAAGATTACAGTCAGTGGCTGGGCACGATGCTACGGGACTTAGAAAGCAGCCACAAAAACGACGAGTGGTACCAAAAGTCAGCCGCACTGCAAAAAACCCTCAAGGCACAATCGAAAAGACCCGCGGAGCCAGCTGAGAAAGGCAAAAAAGGCAGCAAAGGGAAAGATGAATCCTCCTGTTGGGTGCAGTCAGGCGACATCCAAATTTCGTTCACTGAGCAGGGACAATCCGAAATCCTCTTCGAAGCCATTGAGAAAATAAAGATCAAGATTCAGGAAAACGAAAAGTTCAAGTCAACTGTCCAGCAGCTTGCACGTTTGGGGCTTGGAACAACAATCAGCTACATCGTTTACTTTGAAGAAGATATCCCCAAAAAAATCGTGCTGAAACCAAAAGCTAATGGAAAGGGAGATGAAGCGTTCAAGTTCAATGCAGAGCTCTCCGTGCCCGCATTCTACAACTATATGAACCCGTAGCGCAAACTTAATCATGCCCAGACCTCCAAGGAATCAGGTGACGCTGGCCCCATGCAAAAGTTAAATATCGAAAACGCAAAATGATGTAAAGAAGGTATTAGCCGTAAACCCGCAGTACTCGGTCTCCGGAGTCATCGTGACAGTTAATATTAATAGTTTACACGCTGAAAAATCCGGTGAATACACCGCGAAAGAAGAGCTTTTTTTTGATGTAAACGCAAAGCTGGAAGAACAGAAAAAAAACACCAACGAAGTACTGCTTAACTTTGAACTGGCGATATCCACAAAACCCAACGTCGTTAAATACAACATTGCAGGCAACGTCAGCCTAGTCGGCAAGCCGGACGACATAAAAAAGAAGCTGGAAGTAAATCCTAAAACCAAGATTCCCCAGTTGCTATTTACAATTTACCAGCACGTCTTCAACTCGATCTACATGTTGTCGGCGAATTTGAACACGCCGTACCCGCCGCCTGATCTGCTTCACCCGATGGCGGAAAAAATACAGATAATATCTGGTACACCCCAAAACGCGTCTGGACCGGAAAAAACTGAACCCGTCGCGTCTCCGGCAGCAGCCTCAACGCCAACTCCGCCGCCTGCCGCACCCGCACAGCCAAATGCGAACCCGGCGCCGCAAAAATAAATGGGTAGCTGTCGGCTCTCAGCCTTGAACTTAAACCCAGCTTTCTAAGTTGTGCAGGGCGCTCTGGGGGTTTAGTTGGTTTATCGGACATATTTCGGTTTTAGTAATAGCTTGGAAAGGAGAACAACCTATTAAACGGTTTTTCGGCAACTATGTCTCGGAGAAGGGAGAGAAAAGCTTTGGAGACAGCAGTCGCTACTTTACTATTGGTAGTTGCGTCGGTGGTTCTTGCCTGCACAGTGGTAACTTATGCAGTTGCCACTATTGAACAGTCAGTGAACGCCCATGATATGCCTGAGTTGAAAAACCTGGAAAACTATGAAAACAACTTGTTGAACCAAACAGGGGTAGGGAATGGGACTTTGCCGCAGCTTCCTAACTCGACGCCGTAAACCTTCGTTTATGGTAGCCGAGACACTTTTTTCGGTAGCTCCGCTTATTTTGAATGTGGTTTTTGAATTCATAAATCCTAAAATGGGGAAGTGGCAATTATGACTGAAGATCGATGTCTACTGGCACAGGAGAAGAAATATCAAGGTTCGATGCGGAAAACGCCACGTCCCAGACGATGGATTTTCTTAAAAGGCTAGGGTACAAGCAAAGCTGGCAACCGATGAAGGTTTCAATGGAAGGGGACCTATACATTGTAGAGATGGCGGCGAAGAAAAAACTAACGGCTAAAGTTCAGATAAACTCCAAAACCAAAGAGATAAAAGAGTACGAGCTCACGGAAAGCGAAGCGCAAGGCAACTCGTTTTTGAACTCAAAGAAACTGCTGTTCATCGTAGTCGGAGCGTCGGCAGCCGTTGTTTTACTGAATTTGCTCGGCCTCTTTTGATTCTGCAGGTTCTTTTCTGTAAAATTAAATGATCATTTGGGTTTGTACCTGCTTTTCTCAGAGAAGTAATCCAACACTCGGGTTGCGCAGAAAAATCTGGCTGAATGTGCTTTTCCAGCGGGAACCAGGTATTCATCCCCTTTGTTGAATCGTTTAGGTTTGTCGTCGATGGTTAATTCCATCTTGCCGTCCACTACGATCCCCCACTGCGGATAGGCGTGGCTATGAACAGGCAAATCTGTACCTTCTTCAAACTGGAAAAAAACAAGCTGGCTCGACTCAGCCTGCAGAATCCACGCTTTAGCACCTTCAAACGCAACTTTCGCTTCTGGAAGGCGAGTTATAACGTCAGGATAGCCTGAAACCTTCTTTACCTGTATATTACTCAAGCGTTTCACCCAGAGGAGATATCAGCTACACAAGATAGAAAAACCCTTTGATAGCCCCTTCGATTTCGGCGGCGAGAAGACCGACTCAAGTTTGCGGAGTAGCGTCCTTCACTTGTTCTTCGTTCCCCTGTCGACTTGCCCCACAATTCGGGCACTTGCCAAGTTTTTCATCGTAAACCGTACCACAGTAAGAGCAACGGATTTTCGGGCTTTGCTTCTCCATCTCAATTTCCATCGAGCCGTCTCTCATAACCACGTCGATTTTTTCGGCTGTAGCCCACACTGGGACCCCTTTAGCTGGAGGTTTCCAGTGAGCATTCCCATTTTCGTCAGTATATTTCGTAAAGCCTTCGAGCTCCAGCAGTTTCTCTCGTTGCTCAGGGCTCGCATTTTGAAAGGCTTTGAAGTTAGGTTGGCTGGTTGCCGCCGGTGCGGTTTTTTTGGCTTTGCGGGAACTGTAAACTGCATAAACGGCGAAAACCGCCACGAAGAAGCCTCCGATCACGAAAGGCACCAATCCAATATAGACGTAAGCTGCATACAACCCAATGGCTAGGATAAGCAAAAGGATACCGACACACGTGTAAATTTCGTCTCTGCCCCTTGAACTCATTATTTCACCAGCATCGAAATGAAACCAAACGCGAACAGAAAACCCGTTAGCAACCTGAACAAATTGTTGCTTTCCCAAAAACCGAAGAGCTGTGAACATCCATCGATCGCAAGTGGCACCATCAATATTAACGCGGCAAACAGCGGAATCTGAAAGCTAAGAAGAGCCAGCGGAATCAACCCAAAAAAACCTGTGAGCAAGCCTGTGCAGCGGGAACAAATTGGAAATGTGTGGCCGCGAATTGAAAAGCTTCTTTCGGGCCGCCTATGGCAGAAAAATGCGAAGCCAAGCCTCTTCCCTCCAATGTTTAGAAACATGACTGGACCTGCCTTTACATCCCAAATGAACTCAATGCTCCTTCTGTTGACTGAAGTCGACTGACCGTCAATCAAAACAAAAACAGCTTCAATATATATTTACAACTTTTGATCTTTAACTCTATCGGGAACCAAATATCGCCTCAACCAGGAAGGTAGGCTCCTTATTCAGAACCCTGGCGGTTTCAGATTTGATATTTTGGGCGTTTGGCTTCTTTTTCCCAGAAATGTTCGTCGTCAACCCTTATGACTTGGACTTCAACGACGTTTTTGGGGCAAGTTAATGCCTCACGGAACTTCGTGGGGAGGTCTGATTTTGCCAGAAGCACCATTCTGGATGCCTCTAGCAGTTCTGCTATTCGTTCGGTTTTTTTGTCGGGGTAGCCACGGTACTTTACGCTTTTTCCAGCGGTGATTGCTTTGTCAAAGTCGTCTTTGCTGCATTGGATCAGTTTGTAGCCATCTCGGATAAACCAAAAAGCACAACTCTTACTCATGATAATCTTCGGCAATAGGGTTGGGGCACTCTTAATTAACGTTGTCGTAGCAATCGGAGCTCGTCGCCTCAGAAATCAAATTCAAGTCAAATCATCACAATCCGATTCATACTAACGTGTTTATCATCATAGGCGCCACAAAACAAATGTAATGAAAAAACAGGTTTGGAAAAACGGGCAAGATTTTTGGAAGAAAAATTTTGCGGTGTTAACGCTTGATGGTAAGCGTGAGATAGTGGCCTTTGTGGGCATTCATCCTGTGTACCCTTAACTGTTCTGGATCGTTGAATTTCTCTGAACATATTCTACATTTAAATGCGGGTCCATAAATGACTCTATTATCCGACATCAAACTATACCTTCTCCTTTCGGCTTTGCAAAAATTGCTTCTTGCAAATCCGTTAGAAAACTATCATTACGCCACTTATAAACCAACGATTAATTCCTGCGAAAATCACCATCTTTTTCGCTGAATTATTTTAGAGAAAGCAAGTTCTAAAACGGGCACAAAATGCAAATCTCATGCAAATCTTCATTTTTCCAAAACTTGTTCCTAAATAGAAATTCTTACGTTTTCTAAAAGTGGTTGATTAAATTGTCGTTAGATATAAAACTTGAACGTGGAGTCAGAGGATACGGTATTGTTAGGAAAAAATGCCCGAACTGTGATGCTGAATTGATTTTCAAGATTCATAAGAACGTAATTCACGACGTAAGCGGTGAAGGACTCTTTTATCCTGAAGAAAACGTTGTCCGTTCAAAGTTTGCATGAGCACATTCAAATACGAAACCAAAATTTTAAACAGAAGCCAAATAAGAAGCAGCCTCCAAAGAAAAAGTGCTTTGAAACTACTTTATGAGCATACACTCAGAAACTTGCTTTTGCAGGTCTCCCACTTTCGATTTTTCAAGAAGAGCTCTCACGCAAAAGATCCCGTCCAAAATCAAGAACTGGTGGGGCTGGAGAGATTTGAACTCTCGTCTATAACGCCCGAGGCTACAAGCCTGGACCAAGCTAGCCGACAGCCCCGCTTAAGTTTGGATCGGTTTTTTGGGTTCAAAGAATAATGCTAGCTTAGGCTTTAAACTTTAACGGTTGAGAAGATTGGGTTGATGCGTTTTAGGCGGCGGTTGCCGCGATGACTGCGGGGTTTGTTGCTGCTTCAGGGTTGACTATGGGTTTGGCGATGGTGCCGTGAAAAAGTTTTGCACCTAAGCACAATGCGGCGGCTGCAACTGCGAGCCAGAAAGGCAAAAGGAAGGCTGCTGAAACCAGAGCGCTAACAGTTGCGCCCGAAGTCCAGCTTCCGGGCAGGGTCACTGTTGCAGAACCGTTGATTGGAATATATACCCCAAAGTGTCCGGCAATCAACAAGATTATCACCAAAAGCGCCACAAAGCTGACAACTGCGTAAAGCGGCTTTTTGTATGAGAAGCCGAGGAGTTGGTTGGCGTAGGGTTTTGTCGGAATGAGCGAGTAAATCAGCATTATTATTCCGCAGGCGGAAAATGTCAGTATGGCTACGAGATTCGCTGCCCAAATCAGTGGGACCGTGAGCTGTGTGCCGAAAATGCCGAAGCTGGTGTAGATTGGGGAAGCATTGATTTTTATGAGGTTTTGACCGACTGTAAGTCGCCACCACGGCTCAAAGAAGGAAACGACAAGCATCACAAGTGTGACGATGCCGGCGGCGAAGCCAAGCCAATTTATTTTACGAGCCATTTTAGGTTCCACCTGTGCTGTTCGCCATGCTTTCTAAACTTGAGATTGATCCAGCGTCGATGTGGTCAATGTGCACGTTTACTCCGCCGACCACCACATTCACGTTGTTTAATGCGATGTTGAGGGTTCCGTTTTGATATTGGGCTGCCAGCTGGTTTACCATTGTGGGATCTAGGTTTCCAACAGCCGTTATGATGGAGTTTGCTCCCGGGGCTATGCTGATTGCTTGCGGTATGGATATGTTGCCAATTGGTGTGCCGTTTTCAGTGGCTACCTGGGCAGATAGCTGGCTGAAAGAAAGCTGGGTGGATAGGGGGTTTGTGAAGTTGAAGGGGTAACTGAAGGCTCCCGTTGTGGGGTCGTATTGTGGTTGCCCAGCGGACTGGGGAATTTGAAAGTTCGGCAGCGAAGCCAACGGGGATGACTGGGTTCCAGCGGTGGCACCACTATTGTTGCCGTTCATCAAACTTTGGATTTGAGGTGGAAGAACTATCCCTTCTAAGTTGTCTTTGTAGGCGTACACTTCTATCGCTAACGGAATAACAATAATCGCTATGGAAAGGATGGTTAAACCGATTTTGACTTTATCCACATTTTGTTCCTTACCTATGATTACTCAGTGTTAATCCTTTTAATTATTATGTACCAAGAATCAGTACTCGTAACTTAGTTGAGCCATAGCTCTTTCAAACTATTCCGTTCTGAGCTCATGAACTTCTATCAACGATCTGAAAAGGGATTTTGCAAGCTTTTCATAAACTCAACCGAAATCGCTTCAATGCGTGAAGTCGAATGAGCTGGGTATTTGAGAGGCTAGACCACGTTTCAGGGTTCTACTTTGTTCGCACTGTGACCTAAGCGAACAAGTTTAGACGCATTTGAGCAAAAAAGGAAAACAACATCGAATACGAAGAAGCTTATTCCGTTCAGAATTCAAGAATAAAAAAAAAAAGAAAAAGGGGTTGTGTTTTGGTTTTTCTGTTTATGGTCGCTTTCTTGTGACGAGCATTGCGAGTACTGCGCCAATTACGATTATCACGATGATGATTGCGACGCCGATGTATTCGA
>Ga0326727_10016557_pt1 | contig 15532 bp, 10 predicted proteins | sample MB2enrmetagenome_FD_207643 | JGI IMG/M metagenome (GOLD analysis project Ga0326727, IMG submission 207643) | Lab enriched peat soil microbial communities from McLean, Ithaca, NY, United States - MB29MY | ecosystem: Environmental > Terrestrial > Soil > Wetlands > Peat | place: USA: New York... | reverse complement strand
CGCGCAATGCTGGCACTGTGCTGCGCGGCACCCCTCCCCCAACCCCCTCCCTCAGGGGGAGGGGAAGAGCCGATCGTTACTGCCTTACCGCTGCCAACGCGTAACGATTTAGCGCGATCAGCGGCACGACACTCTGGATCTCGCTGCGGTACAGGCCGGTCATCACCAGCACCACCATGTCGAGCTGCGGCAGCACATACAGCCGTTGGCCGCCCAGCCCGTAACCGACCGCCCAATCGACCTGGTGCTTGTCCACCAGCGAACGGCCGAGCCACCACTGATAGCCGTAGAAATACAACTGGGATGCCTGGATCTGCGGCGTGATCGACGCGTCGATCCACGCTGCCGAAACGATCTGCTTGCCGTCCCACATGCCATGGTTCAGCACCAACTGCCCCAGCTTCGCCAGGTCGCGCGGTCGCATGCGCAACCCCGATGCGGCCGCGGGCTCGTTGGTTTTCGGGTAGCGCGCCCAATCAACGTCGTGAATGCCGAGCGGGTCGAACAGCGTCTCCTGCAGCAGCACGTCCTCGGTCTTGCCGGTCGCCTTGTGCAGCACCGCGGAGATCAGCGCCGCACCGCCGCCGCTGTAATTCCATATCGCGCCGGGTGCCGAATCGACCGGGCGGGTCAGCACGTAGCGATACGGATCCGGCGCGTAGTCCATCTGGATCTCGCTGTTCTCCGGATTGCTGTACGGGATGTTCTCGTCCCATTTCAGTCCGGCCGACATGGTCAGCAGATGACGCAGCGTGATGCGGTCCAGTTCGGGCGAGCGCAGGTCGGCGTATTGCGGCAACAGCGACAGCACCGGCGTGTCGACACCTGGCACCCAGCCGTGGTCGATGGCGATGCCGAGGACCAGCGAGGTGACGCTCTTGGTGATAGACCGCAGATCGTGCTTCACCTCGGGGGCGAATTCGACGACGCCGCGAGACCTGCCCCAGGTTTCGTCCTCGCCCTTGAAGTAGTGCTCGAACACCAGCGCGCCGTGGCGGACCACCAGCACGGCGTGCATGTCCGCCTGCGTCCAGGCGGTGAAGCGCGGCACCAGCGCACAGAGCGCGGCGGGATCGAGGCCGACCGTCTCGGGTGCCGCGAGCTTCCAGCCATCGTCGCGCCCGGCGGGCGGATCGCAGGCAGGCGCCTGGGCCATGGCGACCCCGGCGACCAACCCGGGCGTGAGCAGGAGACCCGCAAGCGTCGCAACGAGCACCGCTCGCCACCGCCATTCGCGCCGCAATAACATTACAGATGGTGACATTAGTCCCCCCTTGCTTTTTTCAGCGGCATTATATCCTGGGCCAAATCACGGGCGGCAACCAGTGAACCCTAGGGGTCACGCGCACCATATCGATGCGGCGCGGACCTCGGCGCGGGATACCGGCGTAGGCCGAATGGCTGCCGATCGGGCAGCTAGGCCGTTCAGCCGAATTGCGGCCAGTGCTCCAATTTTCTTATCGATGCCGCACCAACCAAGGTGATCGCCGGCCGACCTTGTGATCGCTGACGCGATCGATTGGCAGGCAGCTTACCCGAGGCAGGTGCCGTGCGTCTGTCTTGAAAGTCACTGGTCAACGGCGGTTCGGCTGCGCGGCTGCGAAAGGAAGCACGAGATGACGAACCGCCTGCCAGACGACGGTCGACCGCGCCTCGCCCAGCGCGACGACGCCGAAGCCGCCCGTGCGCGGCCCCGCTTCACCGTGACGATCAAGCGGTTGTTGCTCAGCGCGCTGATTTGCCTGGCAGTGCTGCTGGTTGGCGCTTTCGGCTGGCAAAGCGCCCGGAGCTGGCGCGCCTACACGATGGCCAGCGACATTCAGGGGTTCGACGCCGGGGCCAATCGCTTCGCCACCGGCCTTTATGAAATGCTGCTGGAACGGGTCTACACCAACAACGGCCTGCAAGCCGCCGACCCGGCGAGCCCCGCCACGCTGAACGAAATCAAGGCGCGGCGCGACGCGATACGGCAGAACTACCAGCCGGGCCTCGCCACCCTCGAAACGTTGACGTTCCCCAACAAGATAGGGTTGCTGAGCACCCTGCATGCCGCGCTCGACAAGGCGACGGACATCCGCGGCCAGGCGGATCGCGCGCTGGCGCAACCACGCGAGCAACGCGATGAACTTCTCCGGCGGAGTTTCTACGCCACGATGACGGACGCGATCAGCGCATCGCTCAAGCTTTGGTTTTCGGCGCTTTATCACGTGGCCGCCGGCGACCCGGTGTTGCTGCGCCTTGCGACGATCAAGGAACTTGGCTGGCAGATGCGCGCCGTGGCAGGCGTGGAACGCGCCAACATCGCCCAGTCGATTGCGTCAGGCGTCCCGATGAGCGCCGCGGTCCTCGCCGCCAACCGTGCGCTGCGGGCGCAGGTCGATATCCTGTGGCAGCAGTTGGCGAATGTGAGCTCCGGCGACGATGTCGATCCCGCCATCCTGCAGGCGCGGGCGGCGGCGCAGGAGGCGTATTTCAGCGACTTCGCCAGGCTTGCCGACGAGATGGGCAAGGCCAGCGCCGCAGGCGGCCACTACAGCGTCTCGGCCGACCAATGGGTCGACGCGACCACGCCAAAAATCGGCGCGCTGCTCAACATCATGCACGCCGCGAATGCCGCCAGCGAGTCCTACACGGCCACGCTTAAACAATCGTCGTTGCAGGCATTCCTGATCTCGCTTGCCCTGCTGATCGCGGCGCTGGTGGCGATTGGCGCCAGCGCGACCATCGTGCTCAAGCGGGTCACCTTGCCGCTTGCCGCTTTGGCGTCCGTGGTCGCGCGGCTCGCGGCTGACCACCGAGCGGTGGACGTGGTTCCCTACGCCGATCGCCGCGACGAGCTGGGCTCGGTCGCGCGGGCGGTCGAAGTGTTCAAGCGCGGCATCGCCGAAGCCGACCGGCTGCGCGGCGAGCAGGAGGTAGCCGAGCAGCGCGCCGAGACGGAAAAGCGGGCTGCCCTGGTCGGCATGGCGGACACCATCGAGTGCTACACCAGCGCCGCCCTCGAGCAGGTCAGTCGGCATACCAATGCAATGGCGGCGACGGCCGACGCGATGGCCGCCTCGAGCGCGCGAACCAGCGTCGCCGCCCAGGGCGCGGCGAGCTCTTCGGCGCAGGTGCTGACCAATGCGCAGACGGTCGCGAGTGCCGCGGAGCAATTGAGCGCCTCGATCCGCGAGATCAGCACCCAGGTGGTGCAGTCCACGAGGGTCGTCGGCCGCGCGGTGACCGCGAGCACCGAAACGCGGGCGACCATCGAAACGCTGAATGAGCAGGTCGCCCATATCGGCGCGGTCGCCGACATCATCAGCGAAATCGCGGCCAGGACCAACCTGTTGGCACTGAATGCGACCATCGAAGCGGCGCGCGCCGGCGATGCGGGCAAAGGCTTTGCGGTCGTAGCGTCGGAGGTGAAGGCGCTGGCCACCCAGACCGCCAAATCCACCCAGGAGATCGCACGCCACATCGGCGAGGTGCGCACCGCCACCGGCGCGTCGGTCGACGCCGTGGCGCGGATCGGAGAGACCATTCGCGAGGTCGACATGATCGCCAATTCGATCGCGGCGGCGGTTGAGCAGCAGGGTGCCGCGACGATGGAGATCGCCCGCAACGTCACCGAGACCGCATCGGCCGCCCGCGACATGACGCAGCGCACGCAGGAGGTCTCGGCTGAGTCCGAGCGCACCGGCAAGGACGTCGCCGAGGTGCGCGAGAATGCCGCCGCACTCGACCTTGCGGTCGCCGACCTGCGCCAGGCGGTGGTTCGCGTGGTGCGCACCTCCACGACCGAGGTGAACCGGCGACAGGTGGTCCGGCATCGCGATGATTCACCTTGCCATGTGAGCGTCGCGGGCCAGGCCGCGCAGGCGGCACGCATCACCGATATCTCCCGGGTCGGCGCCAGCATCCGTGGCGGGCCGTCGCTGCATCCGGGCAGTGTCGGGATGCTCCGGCTGGATGGTGCGGGCTTTGATTTGCGGTTCATCGTGCGCGGCCGCGACGGCGATGCACTGCATGTGATGTTCGAGTTGGACGAGACGTCGGCCGGCCGGCTGGAGGCTTTCCTCGCGCATCTGGGCACAAGCCAGGCTGCCTGATGATCGCGTTGCGTGGATAGGCTCTTGCGCCATCCACCCCATTCCCGGCGCGGTGCCGCGAATGGCGGACGGCGCAAGACCTTGTCCGCCCTACCTGGTCGGCGCCTCGACGCAATCCCGTTAACGCTGTCTTCATTGCCACCGCCGCAGAAATGTCGCCGCGGATCAGCGAACGCCGGGATCGACCCTTGTCGATACGAACGCGGCATCGCGGGTGGCCGCTGCCTTGCTCTTCCTTCGCACCCCCACGTCAATGGACATGCCCACATGCTCTCCTGGACAAACCGATCCGCCAACGCCCGGCTGGCCCATTCCAACACCGAGATGCTTGGGTTGCTCGACAAACATGCGGGCGTCGGCTTGTGGGACGCAGTGCTGCACAACGGCGACCCGATGCATGCGCGAAGCACCTGGCGCTGGTCGTCCGAGTTCCGTCGCCTGCTCGGGTTTGGTTCGGCCGGCGAGTTCCCCGACGTGGTCGGGTCCTGGGCTGACCGGCTGCATCCCGCCGACTCGGCCGCCACCCTCGCAGCGTTCGGCGCCTGCCTGTCCGATCGTTCGGGCCGCACCGAGTACAATGTGACCTACCGCGTGAAGATGAAGGACGGAACCTACCGCTGGTTCCGCGCGGTGGGTGGTGCTGCGCGCGATCAGGCCGGTCAGGCGACCCGCGCCTGCGGATCGCTGATCGACATTGATGCGGAAAAGCGCGTGGAGGCGACGCTGCGGGGCGCGTTGGGGCACCTTGCCGACCGTTTCGAGTCGCGCGTCATGGCCATCGTCACCTCCGTCGCGTCCTCGGTGACGGACTTGCAGCAGACGGCGCGCACCATGTCGAGCGCGGCCCAACAGGCCGGTGAGCGGGCCAGCGGCGTCGCCAGCGCCTCGGACAGCGCATCGGCGAATGTGCAGACGGTCGCATCGGCAGCCGAGGAGCTGTCATCGTCGATCGGGGAAATCAGCCGGCAGGTGTCGCACGCCACCAGAATCACCGCCACCGCCGCAGAGGAGGCGGTGCGCACGAACACCATGGTGGAGGGGCTGGCGCGCGCCGCCGACCGGATCGGCCAGGTGGTCGGCCTGATCAACTCCATCGCCGGGCAGACCAACCTGCTGGCCCTGAACGCCACGATCGAGGCTGCGCGCGCGGGGGACGCCGGCAAGGGCTTCGCCGTGGTCGCCGGCGAGGTGAAGGGGCTGGCCACCCAGACCGCAAAGGCCACCGGGGAGATCGGCGCACAGATCGCCGCCGTGCAGGAGGAGACCCGCAAGGCGGTGGACGCGATCAAGGGGATCGGCGCGGTGATCGATCAGGTGCGCGAGATCTCCACCGGGATCGCCGCGGCTGTGGAACAGCAAGGCGCGGCGACGCGGGAGATCGCCAGCAACGTCCAGTTGGCGGCGCATGGGACCCGAGAGGTCTCCAGCAATCTTGGCGGTATCACCGAGACCGCGACCGCGGCGGGGGCAGCGTCGGCGCATGTCCTGACGTCGGCCGACGAGCTTGCGGCGACCTCGGACAAACTGCGCACTGAGGTGGTGGGCTTCCTCTCGGAGGTGCGCGCGGCTTAGCCCGGACAATCTGGGCCGGGCGCGGTGGGGAGCCGACGCGCGGTCAGCCCGCGCTCGCGGCGCCTGATTGCCGCCGGACCGGCGAACCCAGCATCCCGGAAGAGTCAAAGTCGCCGGTTCCGGAGCCGCCCCGGAATTTCCGGTCCCACCCACACTTGCGAACGAGGTCAATCCAGATCGAGACGACATCGATCGAGTTGAAACAGAAGGGGCCACCGTCCACCGTGGTGATGCTGACCGTCCCGCTACGTCAGGACATACGATGGGCCACTACCCGACTGGCCGAAAACACTACTCAAGCCGCTGACCACGAACCCATTTTCAACCCGCTGTAAAGTTCTCCGACGCATCGCGACGGCGGGTCCGTTGCGCGATTGACTCCATCACGCGGCAAATTGCACCTCCGCGGCGCCGAGCCCTTCGAACCGCACGCCGCACACATCGCCTGGCTTCAGGTAGCGCAGGCCGGTGCAGGAGCCGCAGGTGACGAACTGGCCGATCTTCACCCCGGTGGCGCCACGCATCATCTCCACCAGCGCCACCGCGATGCCGAGCGGGTCGCCGGTCGGATGGCCGCCGACCTGCTCCAGCACCGGTGCGCCGTTGACGGTCAGCGTCACTGTCAGCTTGCCGAGTTCCAGGCCCTGCCACTGCTTGATCGGCGGCGCATAGACGAAGGCCCCGTTGCTGATGCAGTCGGCGAGCTTGTCGAGCGGCGGAGCATTGTCCGCGTCGGCGAAGCGGCTGGTCACCACCTCGATTGCAGCGCAGGCGTCGACGGCGGCGGCCACTTCATCGCGCGTGTAGGGCGTGGCGCGCGGTGGCAGGTCGGCGCGGAAGATGAAGGCGACCTCGCCCTCCACGCCGCATTGCGGGACGAGGGCGGCGGGGATGCGCGAGGGTGAGGTGTGGATGGTCGGCGTGTAGATGACGCCGCGGGTTGGCTCGGCGCCGGGTGGGGCGTTGGCCTTGAAGGCGCCAACCGCGGCACCGAGTTGCGCGGTGACTGCGTCCTGGATCGCGTGCGCATCGGCGACGCTGGCGGGCCGGCACGACGGCGGCAACGGCGGGATACGCGACTGGCTGCGACGGGCGGCGACCAGGAGGCTGGCGGCCTCGGCGATATGGCTGGCGTCCATTGCGGCATGTCCCCGTGCGATGCGGGGTGAGCATTGCATGTCGGGCTGGGTTCTGGCCAGGGCGGGGTCGCCTTGGCTAGGGGACCGCATCCCTATATCACGTTTCCGTGATCACCGGCCGATCACGTTGGTATTAATCACGTGTAAGATATTCCGACACCGCGCTGGCCGCGTTGCGGCATCCGACAAAAAAAGGCAGACCACCGTATTCCCGGCGGTCTGCCCGTCATCGACTGACGATTTCAACCTGCAGAAACTTAGGAGGTCAGCGCCTCGTCTTCGGGGCTGTCGGATTGGGGCGTTTCCGACGCCGGCCCGGCGTTCGACCGACGGCGGCGAACTATGGTCCCCAGGCCGAGCAGACCCGTGCCAAACAGCGCCATCGAGGCGGGCTCGGGAATTGCCGAGGCGTTGATCTCGCCGGTGAGGGTTCCCCCACCACCGTCCAGCGCAAAGGTGAGCGTTCCGCCCGGCGCGACGACGTTTGAGCCCGAGGCGCTGCCGCCTATCCCACCGATCTTGAATGTGCCGGTGACGGTGGCGACAGTAGAGGAAAATGTAGTCGAGGATGACAGGTCGGCGACGATAAGGCCCGGCGGGCCTGAAGAAACCACGTATTCGACGCTCGAGGCGGGGGCGCCACCGGGATCAGCGGCGACGGCAGAGAAGCTGAATGTCGTGCCGTAGCTCCCCGAAGCAAAGGGGGCCGTGCCGGTAAACGTCGTCGTGCCCACGTTTGTGATCGTAACACTGGTGAAACCCGACCCCTCCACCGTCCAGCCGCCAAGATCATTGCCGACAATGTCGAGATTGGCGGCGTGCCCCACGGCGGGAAGCGCCAGCATGGCGGCGGAAGCCAGGGCCAGCACCTTCAGGTTCGTAGACATGCGAGCAATTCCCTCACGACATGGATTGGACAATCTGGCCCTCTTCCAGCAAGAGGCGTGCCAACGCCTTTGATTCCACCGCAAGTCTATTCTTTTCAAGCACCTAGCATGTTGACACGCGAATGGATTGAAAGGAGCTGGAACCAAGCTGTAAACTTTCCCGACACTCTCCCACTGACTCGCCTCCGCCGCGACACCTACCCCAGGGGACATTTTCCTCGCACAACCGCATAATGTCAGACGCTTACGTCGTCATCCGCGTCCCAGGCGCGGTTGCAGACGGTGTAACGCCCGGCATCGCCAGCACAGACCCAGCACGCCGGGCACGCACCGCCAGCATCCCCGCCGACCAAACCAGCGAGGTCGCCAGCATCCCCAGCAGCGCCGGCCAGGTGCCAAACGGGACCGCGGCGAGGTGCAACACCAGCAGTGACAGCCCGAAACCCGGCATGGCTCGCACCGCGCTCGCCATCACCGCCGCCGCCGCGACCCCGCCAAGACGCGGCAAGACCAGGAAGGCAAAGCTGGTAAAGGCGACCGGGAACACCGAGGCCATTCCGGTGATGCCCGGGCCGAGGGCGCGGCTGGCGGTGACCACGGTCGCGACAACGCCACCGACCAGGGCGGCGCGGCCGGCCAGTTCAAACCAGCGCCGGCGCAGCGGCGCGCGGGCGCCGGTTGGGGCCACGGATGCGGACGTTGCAGCGCGGGCGGCGCGGCGGGTCAGCCCGTAAGCGACAGCGACCATGCCGAGGTTGAGCAGGATGACACCGCCCAGGCTCCAGTCGATGCTGTGGATCGCCGCCACGGCGCAACCCCAGGCGCCGAGCGCGACACCGATCGTTCGCCAGCGCGGCTGGCGCGGCGCAAGCAGCGCGATGGCGGTCAGCAGCACGAAGGTGGCGGCGTTGGTGGCGAAGCTGCCCAGGGCGCTGGCGGCGATGAAGACAGCGTCGTGCTGCAGGGCGAGCATCACATAGGCGGGGCCGGCGGCGATCGGCAGGGTGATGATCAGGCCACCCCAGAACGGCCCCGCAGCCTCGGCGGCGACCGAGGCGATGACGACGATCGCGGCCGAAGCGACGGCTCTGACCAGGAGGGCGGCCAGGAACTCCATTGCGTTGCTGTGTTGCCTGTATGCGCCCGGAGGCGGGTGTTTCAGCGCAGCCGAGCGGGAAGATCAAGGCGCTGGTCGCGTTGGCGGCGGCTCTTATGGGGGATATGGCCATGCGGAGACCTCCATCCGCGGCAACGTGCCTGGTAGCCGCGCGTAAAGATCCCGCGCCTAAAGAACCCCGCGCTTAAACCCCACGCTCAAACAAGCGAGCGGCGCACGACCCAATCCACCTTCGATCAGCCGCCACTCGATTGTTGTCGGGCCTCGGCCCGGCCCGCCCGCGATGCCTCCAGAATGGCGCGCACCCGATTGGTCAGCACATCGAGCGCGAACGGCTTCGCCATCAGCTCCATCCCCGGCGCGAGATCGACCTGGGCGAACACCTTGGCGGCGTAGCCCGAGATCAACAGCACGGGCAGATGCGGCCAGGTCACCCGCACCGTTTCGGCAAGCTGGCGGCCGTTCATGCCCGGCAGGCCGACATCGGTGACCAGCAGGTCGACCGCCTCACGCGACTGCACGATGCGCAACGCGCTGGGACCGTCGCCCGCCTCCAACACCTCGCAGCCGATCTCGCGCAGCGCTTCGGCGACCATCAGGCGCACGGCGGCCTCATCTTCCACCAGCAGGATGGTGCCGCACGCCTGGGCGGCGGCGCTGCCGTCTGCGACCGAGGCGACCCGGCCCACGCCGGCTGCTTCCTTATCATCGGTCTCCGCCTGGCGCGGCAGGAACAGCCGCACCATGGTGCCCTCGCCCAACCGGCTCTCCAGCCGCACGAAGCCGCCCGATTGGCGGATGAACCCATAGAGCTGCGACAGGCCGAGCCCGGTGCCCTGGCCGATCGGCTTGGTCGTGAAGAACGGCTCGAACGCGCGCGCCAACACCTCGGGGGGCATCCCCGATCCGGTGTCGGACACCGCGATCTCCACATAGCAGCCGGGCGCGGCCCCCTCCTGATCGGCGACGTCGGCCGGCGTCAGGGTGCGGTCGGCCGAGGCGATGCGCAGCGTGCCGCCCTCCGGCATCGCATCCCGCGCGTTGATCGCCAGGTTCAGCAGTGCGTTCTCGAGCTGGTTCGCGTCGCACCGCGCCGCCCACTTGCCGTCGCGCAGGTGCAGGTCGAGCAGGACCTGCGGCCCGACGGTGCGCCGGATCAGTTCCTCCATGCCCCGCACCAGCCGATCCGGCTCGACCGCCTTGGGGTCGAGCGCCTGGCGGCGGGCGAACGCCAGCATGCGCTGCGTCAGGGTCGCGGCGTTGTCGACCGCCTGCCGCGCGGTGGTGATGTAGCGGCCGATCGTCTCGACCCGGCCCTGCGCGAGGCGCCGCTGCATCAGCTCCAGGCTGCCGGCGATGCCCTGCAGCATGTTGTTGAAATCGTGCGCGATCCCGCCGGTGAGCTGGCCGATGGCCTCGATCTTCTGCGACTGGCGCAGGCGTTCCTCGGCGGCGTGCAGCGCCTCCTCGGCGCGCCGGCGGCGGGTGATGTCGGCGACCGCGGCGACGATCAGCGTCGTGCCCTCCCAGCGATCGAGCCGGGCGGTGACCAGCGCCTCGATCACGCTGCCGTCGGGGCGGAGGAAGCGGCGCTCGCGGTCCTGCACTTCGCCCACGGTGCGGAGCTCGGCGCGGTCAGCCGCCACGGTAGGGGCCGATCCGGGTGCCCAGAACGTCTGGACGCGGTGCCCGACCACGTCTTCCCGGGTGCGGCCCAGCAGCGCCAGGCAACTGTCGGAGACGCCGACGATCTGGTCGCCGTCATCGAGCATGTACAACGGGGCGGGCGAGTGTTCGAAGCTGGTGCGATGCCGAGTCTCGCTGGCCTGCAGCGCTTCCATCGCCTCGCGGAACTGCGTGGGTGACGGCAGCGCAATCGCCTGTGGCAGCAGATGCCAGGTGGTGACCGCGGCGACCACCGAGACCGCTGCGGTGAGCGCCTTGACCCCCGCTTGCAGGTCGTAGGCCGGCAGCCAAAGGGTAACGACGTCGAGCAAATGGGTGGTGCCGCAGAGCAGGATGAACGCGGCGAACAGCCAGAACACCGGGCGGAACACCAGGTCGCTGCGACGCCGGGCAAGCGTCGCGAGGGCGACCGGGATGGTGAAGTAGGACACCGCGATCAGGCCGTCGGCGGTCGCGTAGGTCCAGATCAGGCCGGGCTCCCACAGCAGGCAGAAGCCGTGCGGTGTCAGGCCCGAGGGTTGCAGCAGCGCGTCGATCAATCCGTGGAACATGCGGCCTCGGTTTCGCTTTTGGGGGCATAACGCGGCATGCAGCCGGTCGGGACCAAGCAAAATCCGCCGTGAGGGACCCGGCGGGGCGGCCCCGGGCGCGACAACGTTGCTCGATGACAACTGAATTGAGGGGCTTTCTGCCTCCCGCCGAAGGCTTCCTCGACTGGGATGAATTTGCGTTTCATCGAACCTCCTTCGCCCGCCGCAGAGCGGCCTCAATGTCGCGGCGCGGCGTTTTCTGGGTCCTCTTGGCGAAGAGATCGGAAACTGGCCAGACTATGCGGCCTGATGACGGCGGAATTGGTCCCCCTCGATCGGGTACGCCGTTGTGTGCGCTATCGCGATTTCGACGAGTGTCGGCCCGCTACCGCAACATAATGGCAGGTCCGCGTGTCCGTTGGTCCAACGCCACAGCATCCCGCTGCCCCGCTCCGGGGCGTGCCAGCCAAGGCACAGCGCCGGATGATCGGCTGGGAAATCGATCCGCCCCATCGCGCCATGTTCAGTTGTGGTATGCCCGGTCGTTGCATGCACCGTGATGCGCCGCGCGGCGATGCCCAGCCTTCTCGGGTCATCGACGTACGGCGTGTGCAATTGCGGAATCACCGACCGGGACACCAACGAGAGCTTTTGGATCCCCCTGCCAACCATGAAGCTGTAGACCCCGCCATGGACATTTATTGCATCGATGCGCCGGCCGTCCGCCAGCAGATGGATATCGGCATCCATTGTTGTCGCTGCCGGCCGCCTTGCATGCCCCAGAGCGATCGCTCGGTCGGCAAGACGTTGCCAGATTGGCTGCACCTGTTCTGCGCTGCCGGCCAGTGGTGCGCAGGCGTCCGTCTCCCAGCAGCGCAGTCCCGCGTTTACCAGAAATTCCGGATGCAGAATGAGCGCGAGGCCGGCATTGCTGAAAAATGCCCGATTGCCGGTGTCCAGATAGGTCTCCGCCGGAACATCCTCCGCCAGCACGATCGCGTGGCGCTCGAGCTCCAGATGGTAATAGCTGACCGAGTGCCGGTTAAGGTCCTGCGTGATCGTCATGTCATTGACCAGTTGCCTGGCGGGGATCAGGACACCATCGAACAGCAGACAATGCTCCGGAGAAACCAATAGATCCTGACCCGGAACGTGATCGTCAATGGCGTCACGGGCGATGCGGATGGGCGCCGCGGCCCTGGGCCGGGGATGCCTGGACAGGTCGATCGTCCGGTAACCGACCCATTTGACCGGTTCCAGGGATCGCACATCGCCGCGCAGCACGACGACATAATCACCCGCGCTGATGGTCTCGACTGGCCGCTCATCGTCCGCGGTCAAGATGCGCGTGCCGGCGGCGAAGCATACGCTGTCCAGATGGAAGAACGTGTTGCCGCCGGACACCTGGGTCCCGACCTGGTCGATTGTCGGATTGTAGGTGCCGCCGGTCAGGGTAAGCACGTCCGTGCCACCGCCGCCCGCATTGCTGACGGTGAGCGTGCCCGAGGTCAACACGGCGGTCGCGGTCGTATCGCCGATGATCTCTATCGCATCGAGGACGGCACCGCCGGTGCCGACCTGCATGCCGGCCACCGAGACCTGCAGATTGGAATCGGGCAGGCCTTTGCCGTTGTCGTTGTAGGTGAGGCCGCCATCGTCGGTCGGCGCGTTGTTGTAGTTCTCGGCCAACGTGCCGGTCGATCCGTCGAATGTCACCGTCGACCTGGGATCGACATTGAAATCCAGCGCCAGAGCCGCCCCGGCCTGAATCTGGAAGTTGCCGGTGCCGACGACATTCGCCGCCACTTCAAGCGTGGATGTGTTGGCGACGCCGGTATAGGCGGCGATCACCGTGCCGCCACCGTCGAATTCCAGCGTCCCGGCGCCGGTGTTATCGGCGGTCTCGACATAGAGCCCGCCGCCATCGCCGTCATTCACGCTTGCGTAACCGTCACCGACGATGGTCCCGGCGGAACCGATCACGATACTGCCATCGGCGACGACAAAGCCCGGGCCAGGGTTGAGTCCACCCACAAGGAGAGCCTCTCCCGTGGTGAGACTGAGCGTCCCGGCGGTCACCGTGAGGGTTGAGCCGACATTGAAGTTGCCGTTCACGGCAAGCGTCAGGTTGCTGTCGTCCAGCGTCGCGTTCTGGACGTCGACCTCGGATTGGGAGATCAGCGTGACGGCATAAGGATTCGTGCCGGCGGTTTGTGCGAAATAGGCGTTGTCGGAGGCAAGCCCATAATCAGGAACGCCGGACGTCCAGTTCGAGGAACTGAACCAATCATAAGTATTGCCCGAGGACGCCACCGACGAGGTCCACGTGCTGGTCGTTGGCATTACTATCCCTCAGTCAGCGGAATGCCGCGCATGCGCTTTCGCGCCGCCGTAGAAATAGCAAACGAGGTGGGATAGTATTGAAAAGTCAATGCGACGCCCAAACACATTGCTGGCAGCGCGTATGCCAGGTTCTTTCCAATCACCGGAAATTGATTGCGTGAGGTCATATATTCCCACTGAGTTCACAGGTTTCGCAATATTTTTTCGCCGGGGCGCGCAATTTCCTCGCCGTCGGCGGAGGATTGGAATGGGATTGGACCGCGGGTTGGGGGCCGTTCTCTCGATTGCCTTGGCGGCGGTGCCCGCCAAGGCGAGCCCCTATATCGACGCGTTGACGTCGACCCCAAACCAGCTTGGCAACTCGAACACATACAGCACGATATCGACCGCCGAGTCGTTCGAAGTCGGCGCCTCGGGCACGATCTCGGAAGTTGAACTGGCAATGTTCAAGACGAGCACTCTCACCACCGGCAGTGTGCAAATTTCGCTCGATGCAAACAACGGGTCCAATGAGCCCGGCACCTTGCTGGATCCGCTCGCTTCACTGTCCGACATGTTTCTGCCAAGCCGGAACACGCGATATATCATCGACATCACAGGCCTGGATGTAACCGGCCTCTCAGCGGGAACCGAGTATTGGCTCGAAGTCTCCGAGACGTCGGGGACGACAACGTCCCAGGAAGGCTATACCGACCCGAACGCGGCAAGCGAAGGCGCACTCAGCTACACAAGTTATCTGGCCGAGACCTCAACCGGCACGTTCACGACATCCGCCGCGCAGCCACCGTCGCTCGCGATTTGCATCAGCGGCGATAATTCATGCATGGCGGATAATGGTTTGAATGCGTCGAACAGCAATTACCTGAGCGATCCGATCCCGGAACCACCTTCGTCGGTGTTGCTCGCGGCGGCGCTGGGTGGATTGGCAATCGTTCGGCGTTATCGATTTGGCCGCGGCCTGAGATTTATGCGATAGGGCGCGACGGGTTGGCAGGATCAGGCTGGTGAGGGGAGGCGCTGCCAGCGCATCGTCTTGACCGCGCGCGGGTGTAGGACGCGACCGCCGCGTCCTTGTGCTCGAGGACCACGCCCGGTCGGCCGGTATCCCCGCGCGTGCTATTGAGCTCTCCACCACGTCGACAATCCGGATGCTGCCGTCCCGGATGCCGCGCGTCAGGGCGGATCGCCAGGTGGCGTATCCATGGTGTGTTCAGGCCAACCATTCAACGGTACGGCAGGCAAGACTTCTGTTGCGCAGGTAAGATCGACTGGTGCGCCTACGTTTTGATTATGCGGAACGCCAAATCTATCGATAAATTTGCTGCCTATGGCGCCACTGAGATGGTTATCGCCGTCGGTCCATACGGTGTACTGGATCCATGTGGTTCCCCTCCTCCCGATAGGCTCTTCGCGGGACCACTGCAGCATCTTGCCTACTTCTGTAACCGGAGAGAGGCTGGGAAGGCCCTTATTATAAACTTGACCCATGGCGTGCCATCGGGCTTGCGGAAGAAAACTGTCTGGGTCCAGGACGGCATTCCGTACGCAAGCTGATTCCTTATTCCTCCCCACACGACCGTTCCGGTGAAGGTCTTTTGCAATGTCGTCTCAAGGATAGGCGACTTGACCGGATCGTTCATGATGGTGAACGGGCCCTTGGACATCCCGGGCGTGAACCGGCAGCCACCGGCTGATCGTGCCGGTGCGCCAGGACGTGGTTGGCTGCTGGTTAGCCGAGCGAACCGGACTGAGCGGTGTTTCACCCCAGGTTGCACCACTGTTCGATATCGGCGATCTGCGCGGAGACACAGAGCCGACCACTATCGGACATAACGGTGCTTTCCGATCGCCGCAATGGCAGGCTGTCGGCCCTAGCGGTTGACTGCGGCTCCGAAAAGCTGGCTGGAAATCGCCCGCCTGATACGATTCACATTTCGGATGTGGTTTTCTAGCGGGTGGCGGAAAGCCAGGTAGCGGAACATTTGACTCCGTCATGGCCGGGCCGAAACCCCCGGCATGACGACTTGAAAATTCAGCACGTCGGCGCCGGCGCGCCCTGAATTCCGCACCTAAAAAGCGTCAGTTCCCCGTTGGCCCTGACAAATCAGGGAGATAGTTTGAGTTTGCGACTCACAAACGATCACCAACGGGGTGCGACATGCTG
>Ga0326727_10016555_pt1 | contig 15533 bp, 14 predicted proteins | sample MB2enrmetagenome_FD_207643 | JGI IMG/M metagenome (GOLD analysis project Ga0326727, IMG submission 207643) | Lab enriched peat soil microbial communities from McLean, Ithaca, NY, United States - MB29MY | ecosystem: Environmental > Terrestrial > Soil > Wetlands > Peat | place: USA: New York... | reverse complement strand
TTGCAGATGCTTAGTCCCAGGCCGGTGCCACGGCCGGGACGTTTGGTGGTGAAGAAGGGATCGAAAATGTGGGCCAGGTTTTCGGGTGCGATCCCCGGACCATCGTCCTGAAACACTAGCCATACCGAGTCGGGCTGGCGTCCGAGGCGCACGCGAATCGTGCCTTTTTCGCGGCTTTCGCGGATCGCCTGCTCCGAGTTCAGCAGGAGGTTCAAGAACACCTGCATCAACTGATTGGGATCGGCGACGATCGCGGGGATTGCTGGTTCGGGCAAAAAGTCGACCGTGATATTGCTCTTGCGCAACGGATACGCTTGCATCTGCACGGTGCGCTGCACGAGTTCATTGAGATTGACCTGGCTGCGTCCCGGAGCCGGTGGCCGGGCGAAGTATTGCAAGTTCTGCACGATTTCGGCGGCACGCCTTGCCTCCTGGCGCAGAGCTGCAATCGGCTTGCGCGCGGATTCGCTGACCTCCGATTCCTGCAGCAGTTCGGCATTGCCTAAGATGACGGTCAGGGGATTGTTGAGTTCGTGCGCGAAGCCGCCGATCATCTGGCCCATGGCCGCGAGACGTTCGCTCTGGATAATCTGCTGCTCCAGCTTCTTCTCCACCGTCACATCGCGGACGGAGATAATCACGCCGGCTGGTTTGCCTTCGGCATCGAGCAGCGGACTGGCCACGCCGAGCATGGTGCGCCAGGTGCCGTCGTGGTGCCGGGAGCCGTATTCGCAGGAGGTCAGCGAACTCTCGCCGGTGGCGACGGTGCGATAGAGTGCCGCCAATTCCGGAGAAGTATTCTCGGCATCCTCGACGCTCTTGCCCAGGAGATGTTCCGGCCCGTACCCAAGGAGCTCGGCGATGCGCGCGCTCACGAACGTGTACTGCCCCTTCAGATCTAGCACCAGAATCAAGTTGGGGAAGCTTTCGAGCAGATGCCGCCGGAATTCTTCCTGCCGGCGCAACTGCCGCTCCAGTGCGCGCTTTTCGGTGACGTCCACCAGCGTGCCATGGTAGCGGACAACCCGTCCCGCTTCGATCACGCCGCTCGAGGTATCGACGCACACCGCGACTCCGCCATCTTTTCTTCGCAGTCGAAGCTCTCGCGTGCGGGTGCGGCCGCTCTGGCTTCCTCCGCGTCCGAGCACGGGATCCCCGGCATCCGCATTGAGACCTTCGGGCGGCAGGTTCAATAGATCTTCTTTGCGCTCGTATCCCAAAATTGTCACCAGCGCCGGGTTGACCTCGAGCAGCCTGCCTTCCGGAGTGCTGATATACACGCCTTCCTGGAGAGATTCGAACAACTGGGTGAAGCGCTGCTCCTTTTCGCGATGCCCGGTGATGTCGCGCGCCAGCACACTGACGCCGGTCACCTCGCTGCCCTTGACGATGGCGTTGACCACGCAGTCGTAGTAAAGACGCCGGGAGTCGCTCTTAAGGTGGACCTCGACCACTCCCGACCAGTTCCGCTTCTCCAGGAAGCGATCCATGCTCCCAGGCGCCTCCGCATGGAGCGGCGCACCCAGGAATTCCTCAAGCTTATGACCGACCAACTGGGGGTAAGGAACGCCGAGAATTTCCGTGGTTCGCCGGTTTACGGTTTTCATGGTTCCATCGAGGGAGATGGCGAGCGCTACGTCATCCAGAGAATCGATCAGATCCTTGAAGTTGCGCTGCGAACGCATGATCAACTGGCCCAACTGGTCCAGTTGCTCCTCGGAGGGAGTGACTCCCGCCTGATTCTGAAAGCCCTTCAGAATCTGCTTGAGCTCGGAAACCTCGCGCTTGCGCCCGAAGGCATAGGTGGCAAACAAGATGGCGAGCACGACGAGTCCGACTGGAATCACCCAGAGCCGGTAGGGCAGGTGGAGATCCTCCAGTTGTTGCCACGATAACGCCGCCACCGCCACCGCAAACAAAACGAGCAGCCAAAGCGCCCAGCGCCACAACTGGCTTTCTTCGCGTTCCAACCGGTTTGACGGCGGATCGGGCCGATTTGGAGTGGGATCTTCGTCGAGCATTGGGGGACTCCGCTGGCGCAAAACGTACTCCGCCAGATTGCCCCTAGCGTAGCACTGAAATCGGCGGTTCAGGGCAGAACGTTCCAGAAACGTTCCGTCACGGTAACCGGGTGATGGCCGTCACAGCGAGGCGGGTTCGCGCAGGCTATGATGTCGGAAGGAATCTCCCATCCGAATCGTCCCCTTCGTGTGCCCACGGGTGTCCCCATGCTCTATAAGACCCTGAGTGCTGCCGTTTATGGCATTGATGCCAACATCATCGAGGTTGAAGTGGACGTTTCTGGCATCAAAATGACGGAAGACCACTTTCACACGGTCGGCTTGCCCGATGCCGCCGTCCGCGAAAGCCGCGACCGAGTTCGCTCGGCGTTGAAGAATTGCGGCTACGACATTCCTCCTACCCAGATCACGATCAATCTGGCGCCCGCCGACATCCGTAAAGAAGGTTCGGGGTTCGACTTGCCCATGGCGCTTGGCATCCTGGGCGCGTACGGCGGTCTGAATAAGAAGGAGATTTCCGACGCGCTGTTTGTCGGCGAACTTTCGCTCGACGGCAGCCTGCGCGGAGTTCGCGGCGCTTTGCCTATTGCCATCGAGGCTCGCCGGACGAAGGTAAAACGGCTGATTGTGCCCGAAGTCAACGCTCGCGAAGCTGCCATGGTCGCAGGAGTTGAGGTGTACCCGGTCAAGTCGCTGCTGGAGGTCATTCACTTCATCAACTGCGGGAACGGCATTCCCCGCCTACAGGTTGACACCGATCAACTGCTCAGTCATGCGCAGCAGTTCCATGTGGACTTCAAAGACGTTCGCGGCCAGCAAACCGCCAAGCGTGCCCTCGAAGTCGCCTGCGCCGGCGGTCACAATATTCTGATGATCGGGCCTCCAGGATCGGGAAAAACCATGCTGGCGAAACGCATGCCGACCATCCTGCCGCCGTTTACTTTCGAAGAAGCGCTGGAGACTACCAAGATTCACAGTGTGGCGGGCGTGCTCGACGCGCGCGCCGGACTGGTCGGTCTGCGTCCGTTCCGCGCTCCTCATCACACCATTTCCGACGCGGGTCTGATCGGCGGCGGCGCGATCCCGCGGCCGGGCGAAGTCTCACTGGCTCACAATGGGGTTCTGTTCCTCGACGAACTTCCCGAATTTCCGCGCAACGTTCTTGAAGTCATGCGGCAGCCGCTCGAAGACGGTACTGTCTGCATCGCGCGAGCCGCTATGTCGCTGACCTTTCCCGCGCGCTTCATGCTGGCCGCCGCCATGAATCCCTGTCCTTGCGGATTTCACAACGATCGCACCCGGGAATGCCATTGCACCCCGCCGATGATCCAGCGCTACATATCTAAAATCTCGGGGCCACTGCTCGACCGCATCGACATACACATCGACGTTCCGGCGGTGAACTACAAAGAGATGCGCAGCACGACGGAGCCGGAGAGTTCGGCCAAGATACTTGAGCGGGTGATTCGCGCCCGCGAGATCCAGCTGACGCGCTTTTCTTCCGGACGCGAGAAACTTTACTGCAACGCGCAAATGCCGCCGCAGTCGATTCGGAAGTTTTGCGAGCTTTCCGCCGATTGCGAGCGGCTGCTCGAACGCGCCATGGCGCAGCAAGGACTCAGCGCCCGCGCCCATGACCGCATTCTGAAAGTCGCGCGCACGATTGCCGACCTGGATGGCATTCCGCAGCTCGAACCGAAGCATATTGCCGAGGCGATTCAGTATCGAACGCTGGACCGGACGTTTTGGGCGTGACGCGATTGGGATCGGGAGGCAGAACTCCTTCCGATTAGGCGTGATCGGATCGGAACTCGAACCCTGCCAGTCCGGGTCGGGAGCGCAATGGCCTGATAGCGTCACTTGACACCCGCTGCGGTACGGCTACAAAAAACTACGACGATGGCGTTTGAGGTGTGTCGGGGTGAGGCTGGTCGGCCAAGGCTCCAGCGTCGACCGTGACAGCTTCGATTTTCTTCTGCTCATCCACAGAGAGGGTACCGTTTTTCTCCAACGCTTCAATGAGAGGCAGGAGGAAAGCCTCAGGTGCGAGCGGCCCTTCATTTCGGTCTAGCAGAGCCACGAACTCAACACGAGTAAATATGTGTTTTTCGACTAACAACTCGGCCAGCGCAGCGATTTGAGCATTGAGAGCTACCAATCGATCGTCGAGAACCCATGTACTTGGCGTCACGATGCCGCCGCTCGTTTTGCTCTCGGTTAACTCTGGGGTGATGCCATGCTTTACAAGAAGCTGTTGCACTCGCAGTTCAGCCCCTTTCCGAAACCAGCCAGACTTTTGTCTGCCCGCCGCAAGGAGGGCTAATAGCAAGTGCTGGGTTGCGATGTTCGTATGCCCGAGCCGCTCCTGTTCAGTTCCAGCGGTTGCCACAACTTCTCTGGCGGTCGGCGAAAGCGGCAGGTCTCTCTTCTCCGTCTGGGGCGTCGGGTTACCTCGCCAAGTCGCAAGCTCATCCTTCAATTCCTTGACGAGATTAGGCCTTTCCGGCAGAACGAGGTTGAAAAGCCTAGGGTCTTCCGTCAGGAGACCCTCCAAGATATGCTCCGGCTCGATATATCCGGAACCCGCTTTGTGCGCAAAGTGCAGCGAATAAAAAATAACGCGACGAGCCCTCGGAGAGTACCGCGCAAAAAGTGACAACGCCTACCTCACACTCGATACTGGACGCCTCGGATCAAGTCTATTCGAGACTGCCGAGTTGTTGGCGAAAAATTCCGATTACACTCAGAACCCCGGTTACAGGGTCAATGAGCGCTATTGTGCTTACGTCAGTTATCAAAAAATCAAAAGCCCAGCTAGTCTGGCAAGGCTCGCCAATATTGCCGGTTCGCGGTTGGAAAAAATCGAACTTAGTGTTCCAGCGCGTAGTTAACCTTAATTTCAGTACTTATCTCGACCGCTTCACCATTCAAGAGATACGGCTTGTAACGCCAGCGGCTCACCGCTTTGATAGAGGGAGGAATTAGCTCCGGTGGGCCCGAAACTGGCCGCAGGTTCTTGATCTCGCCTTCCTTCGAGATGTCGGCGCACAACACCACGGTGCCTTCGATGTGGGCTTTCCGCGCAGCCTTTGGATAGGAAGGGGTCACTTTGTAAATCAACAGGTCTTGCGTGGTCTTGCGATCCGCACGGACGGCTCCGCGCGGTGCTGCATCGCTCTCGCACAGAGACTTCTCACCGTCCGCGAAACTTGCCGGACCAACATTAGCTAAAGATCCTTGCTGCGCGACGCCGCTGCTTGCCGTCAGGCCCACAAAAATTGCGACAAGAGCCGCCACAAGAGCCCGCATGAGACGCGAGTATAGCAGAGCGGCAGATGGTCCTCATCTCCGCTCGCGCGGAAACTCAGAGTGCGGGCGAGTCCGAAAAAGCGGAACTCGCGAAGGGCTACACGCGATTGGAAGAATAGGCCAAATTGGCGAAACATCTCGATATCACTCACAACGCCAGAATCCGGCCACTTCGCGAGTAATCGGCCACACGGAGATAGCTCTAGGAGGCAGGGCGTACCGCGCATTCTATAATTCAGGCCGGAGGGTTCATGGCTGGGTGGGGGACGGGGAGTTTCGAAAACGAGGATGCGCAGAATTTTCTTGCCGCGCTGCATTTGAAAACGCCCGACGACTTGAAGCAGATTCTGGCGCGCGCGGCTGATGAAGTCGACTATTTGGAAGCGTCCGAGAGTGGTGTCGTGATTGTGGCCGCCGAGATTGTCGCTACTGCGAAGGGTGCTCCTCCTCAGACTGTGCCACGTCAAATTGCGGAATGGGTCAGCAAGATTGAAGGCGCTCCTAGCGCTGAGATGAACGAACTGGCACAGCGGGCAGTCCACAAAGTGCGGGTCAACTCGGAACTTAGGGATCTGTGGCAGGAGGCGGAGGGGCTAAACGAGTGGAGCGCGGCGCTTCGCGAACTGGAGGAGAGGCTCGGCGGGTAAGACCATGTCAGAGGTATGAGGTCAGATTGCAGAGGTAAGAATCAAAATCTTCAACCGGCCTGCAAGCGAGCTTTACCTCTTCAATCTGACCTCATACGTCTGACCTCTTGATTCAGTCGGCGGCCGCTCCGCTAGTTGAATTGCTATTGTTGCCGCTGGCGTTCTTCTCCGCTTGGCGCAGGCGCAGAGCGCGGTTCGAGGGCAAGCCGGCATCGCGAATCTTGTAAAGCAGGGCGCGATAGCTGATGCCCAGGGTGCGGGCTGACTGCTTACGATTCCAATGATGGTGTTGCAGCACCTTCAGGATGACCTTGCGTTCCAGTTCGCGCACGCACTGGCGCGTCAGTTTCTTCAGGGAAATCGGGCCGTCCAGCGAGATCTCAGAATTGAAAAAGTCCGGCTCGCGGGCCACCAGGTCGTTGGTGATCACTTCTTCGTGGCCCAGGATCACGTAGCGCTTGATCAGGTTTTCCAGTTCGCGGATGTTTCCCGGCCAATGATATTTCTGCAGCACCGCCAGCACTTCGTTCGACAGAGGCCGCGCCCGGCAATTGAATTTGCGATTGTAGTATTCGAGGAAGTAGGCGCACAGATCTTCAATGTCGCCACGGCGTTCCCGCAGCGAAGGCATGCGTATGTTCACTACGTTGATGCGGTAGTAAAGATCCTGGCGGAAAGTTCCCGCTTCGATCTCCGCTTCCAGATTGCGGTTGGTGGCGCACACCACCCGCACCTCAACTTTCTTGTCTTCCTGGGCGCCGATGCGGCAGAACTGGCCATCCTGCAAAAGTTGTAGGAGCTTCGATTGCAGCGATGAGTCGAGCTCGGAAATCTCGTCCAGAAACAATGTTCCGCGGTGGGCCAGCTCGACTCGTCCGGGCTTCGATCCGACCGCGCCGGTAAAGGCTCCCCGCTCGTAGCCGAAGAGTTCGCTTTCCAGCAGCGTTCCGGGAATTGCGGGGCAGTTCACCTTTACATAAGGTCCGGTTTTCCATGGAGACAGACCATGAATGAGCCGGGCAACGATGTCTTTTCCGGTGCCACTTTCGCCGGTAATAAGGACAGGAACGTTGGCGGCGGCCACTTTTCCCATTCGCGAACGCACCGCCTGCATGACCTCGGAGTGGCCAAAAATAATGTTGTCAGGGGGAATGTCGCCCAGCGACTGCGCCAAATAATTTACCGAAAGTGTCGTCATAAGACCGAATGCCTCATTGCGGGGTGTTATCCGCATGCACTAAAAGTGCATCCTAAGCACCAAACGGGGAAGGAGAGCCAAACGACTTGAAGGAGTTCTGTTAACCCCTCAACTTATTAACGGCTTAGAGTGATGATACGCCGCACGCGAGAATCTGGAGCATGGCACCGAAGTGCCATCCCAAGACAGGTTGGAGAAGGGAAAAACATTTCACACGGCGGAACCAGCTCTTCTCAAATGTCTGCCGGAAACGGCCGCCACGTCGGTGCCCAGGAGGCGGGCGAACTTCAAACCTAGGAGATGGTAGTCATCGAGGTGCGCAACCCACACCGCCTTCGCTTGCATGATCCGCGAAGAGGCCTTCAGGCCGTTGGTGGGCCCGATGGGAGCGCTTGGAATCTCCAGTGAAACCAGCGCCGATTTCGGCAAAGAACGGCGAACTACTACCAATGCGCCCCCGGGAGAGATGTTGATAGCGGTAGCAAACTCCAGTAATTCCTTGCCGCTTCCGTCGCGACTCCGGACAAAAACCGGAATGGCGAGGTGCAACCGTGCCCATTTGCGTTCTTCCTTCTTGGACAGCCTGGGACGCACGTGTCTACCACCATTAAGAGGTATCAACAACCGAAAGCCGCACCTCATGGGCCAAACTCAGAGGAGAGCGGAACCTGCCTGGAATCACTCTAAAACGCGCCACTATCACGGAGATTACCGAAGTGATGCCGCCTCGCCATAACTTTACAGTGACTACGGGTCAGGCCAAAGAAGTGCAACGTTTTTCCCTTCAAGTACCTGTTTCGGGCTGTTTCCAATTGACAGTCTGATGCACCTGACATAGCATCGAAATACCCCCACGTGCTGACGGTAGCAAACCCTCCCCAATATAGGCGTTAAGGGATTCGCATGGCTTCAATGCCTGACAAAGCCGCTGTCTCCACCAGCACAAACCCGAAAGATGTCATGCCGCCGGCCGCGGCGGCGCTGGCTTCCGCGCGCAGTTCCGGCGACGATGTGGCCCGCGAACTGGAAGAACTGCGCGACCGTTTCCGCAAGACGACGAACGCTCTGGCATCCGCCGCCCACGATCTTAAGACGCCCTTGGCGATTCTTAACGGCTACATTGAACTGCTGCAGAGTCAGAAACTCGGACCGCTCAATGAGCGCCAGCGCGAAGTCATGGGCGACATGTTTTCCAGCGGCCAGCGCCTACAGCAATTCATTCAGGACTTCCTGACCTTCAGCGCGCTCGAAACGGGCGGTTTGCGGATGCAGTACGTGGAAGGCGACATGAACGCATGTCTCTCGGAAGTTTGCCGGCTCTGGTCAGGCCGGTTTCAGGAGCGCGGCCTCGCGCTGTATTTCCTGGCCAATGACAAACTGACGGAATTTCCATTCGATGGGCCCAAGATCCAGCGCGTGATTTCCAATCTTCTGGAGAATGCCTGCAAGTACACACCGCAGGGCGGCTCGGTCTGGCTGCATGCGGAACCTCACATGTGGGAGCGTCGCAGCGTGAGCAAGTCCGCGTCCAACGGAGACCGCCGCCGTCAATCGACGAAGGTGCCGAACGCTGTCAAAGTCACGGTTGCGGATACCGGGCCGGGAATTCGGCCGGAGTTTCACCTGGAGATCTTCGACGATTTCTTCCGTCTTCCGGGCAGCGAATCGGCCGAAGGCATGGGCCTGGGACTAGCCATTGCCCGCCGTCTTCTGCAAGGCATGGGAGGCAAGATCTGGGTGGAAAGCGAACCGGGCGCGGGCTGCAAGTTTTCTTTCCTCATTCCACTGAAACCGGTTCTGAGCGCTCCGCCACGAGGAACGAAATGAGCCAAACCGCCAACATATTGCTGGTGGATGACGAGCCGGGAATGCTGCGCTATATACGTACCCTGCTGGAAGTGGATGAGCACAAAGTTCAAACCGCCAGCACCGGCGAAGAAGCGGTCGAGCACGTCGAGAGAGGATTGCAGCCCGACCTGGTGTTGCTCGATCTGCTGATGCCCGGTATCGATGGGCTGCAGACTCTCGAACGGCTGCGCCATCTCCGGCCTGGACTGAAAGTGGTCATGCTCTCCTGCGTGAATGACACGCGCAAAGTCGTGCAGGCCATGCGCCTGGGCGCCATCGATTATCTGACTAAGCCCTTCCAGAAAGCGGAACTTGACGCTGTCATTGGACAATGTGTGGGCACGGCCAAGGCCGAGAACTATGCGGGCGACATCGAAGAACTTTGCGACGACGTGTTCTTTGTCGCCGCCAGCCCGGCAATGAAGAAGATTCGTTCGCAGGCGGCACTTGTCGCCAACGTAGACATACCGGTGCTTCTGCTCGGGGAGAGCGGCACCGGCAAGGAAGTGCTGGCGCGCCTGATCCACAAACTTTCTCCGCGCGCCCACCGCACTTTCCTGAAAGTAAACTGCGCCGCGGTGCCTGCCGACCTGCTCGAAAGCGAACTGTTCGGCTACGAGGCAGGAGCCTTCACGGGCGCCAACCACGCCAAGCCGGGCAAGTTCGAGCTCTGCAACAAAGGCACTATTCTTCTCGACGAAATCGGTGAAATGCCGCCGGGGCTGCAGGCTAAGCTGCTGCACGTCCTCCAGGACCAGCAGTTCTCGCGGCTGGGCAGCCGGACTTTGGTCAAGGTCGACGTCCGCATTCTGGCCGCCACCAACATCAACATTCAAGAAGCGCTCGCCAACAAGCGTCTGCGTGAGGATCTTTATTACCGCCTGAACGCTTTCACCATGACGCTGCCTCCGCTGCGCGATCGGAAGGAAGAAATCCCGATCCTGCTGAAGCATTTCATGTCGCGCATGTCGGAGTCTTACGCCCGTGCCCCGCTGCCACTTTCGGGCCCGTTGCTGGAGGCATGTCTGCGCCATTCCTGGCCGGGCAACCTGCGCGAGCTGAGCAACTTCATCAAGCGCTACCTGGTTCTCGGAGACGAAACGCTCGCCGCATCCGAGTTGCAGCCGCGTCCCGATGGCGGCAGCGGAGCACACGCCGATGGCAGGAGCGCGGTCGCGGCCGCTGAAAACTCCGGCGGCCTGAAGTCGCTGTCGCGAAACGCCAAAGATGGAGCCGAGGCCGAAGCTATTGCCCGCGCTCTGGAAGAGACGAACTGGAATCGCAAACAGGCAGCGGTGCTGCTTAAGATCAGCTACAAAGCTCTGCTCTATAAAATCCGCCAATACGGCATCGCGCAAAGCCGCAGCACGCACCGGCTATCCGCGGGCGCGTGAAATCAGTTGCCAGTTGCCAGCACCCAGTTGCCAGTTACTCGCGATGCGGTGTCTACGCAGAGCTGCTCATCACTCTGCATCGTTTCGCCATTTGGGATCGTAGGCAGTGATAACTGGGCGCTGGCAACTGGACACAGGCAACTGGTTTTTGGTGCGGATAAGAGGACTCGAACCTCCACGACCTTGCGATCACTAGGACCTGAACCTAGCGCGTCTGCCAGTTCCGCCATATCCGCATAAAAGAAAAAATCGGCAGGGCCCCTTTTCCAAGGGCGACTACACTAATATCTACTGGCTGGCGTCTTGTGTCAAACCAGCGGAGCGTCGTAAGCTTCGCCCGGCCCGCGTTGTTTGCCAGGCGCCAGGCCGCCTTAGACCATGGCAAATGCCTCGGACAAAATCCCCGCGGAACTGGCGAAGGAACTCCGCATGCTGGCGCACGATCTCAGCAACGCGCTCGAAACCATCGTGCAAGCCACCTACCTGATTTCGCAATCAGGACCGCCCGAGAACTCACGCCGCTGGGTCGAACTGATCGATCAGGCCTCGCAGGAAGCGGTGAAAATCAATCACAAGCTACGCCAGGTCTTGCGCTCGCAAAGCTAGGGTCAGGCTTTAGTGTCTGGGCACTAGAGTGCGCGTGAGAACTGGGTCGTCCCTCCGGGACTTCAATCAACTCTTCCACTTTCCCCAGCGCTGAAGCGCTGGGCTAAGCTGGTTCTCCCCTCCGGGGCTGGATTCTAGCCCAGTTTGGCATCCATCGTAATCTTGGCGTTCAGCACCTTCGATACCGGGCAGCCCGCCTTGGCGTTTTGCGCCGCCGTGCTGAAGGCTTCCGCGCTCGCGCCCGGCACCTTCGCGACCACATCGAGATGCACGGCCGTGATGGTCCAGCCTCCCTCGATGTTCTCCATGGTGAGCGTCGCGGACGTGCTAATGCTCTCCGGGGTCAGCTTCGCGCCTCCCAGTTGAGCCGACAAGGCCATCGAAAAGCAAGCCGCATGCGCCGCCGCGATCAGTTCTTCCGGATTCGTCCCCGGAGTGTTTTCAAACCGCGTCGTAAACGAATAGGGCGTATTTGAAAGCACGCCGCTGGTGGACGAAACCGTCCCTTTTCCGTCCTTGAGACCACCTTTCCAAACTGCACTCGCTTTCCGTTGCATGCCAATCTCCTGAGGTGAGGATTGAAACGAAGTCTTGCACTATTGTAGAAGCTCAAAGAAGAAATCGCGTCGCTGCGCGCGTAAACTCGCTCGAATCCGTTTCGCCAAATCGGGGAACGCCGTCTGCCTCGATAAAAATCTGCCTCAATAAAAATCGGAGCAGCTCAAGTAAAAACCGCAGTTCTTGCAAACCACCTTACAGCGGTGTCCCAGTAACTCGGTTGAGCAGTTGGGACAAATCGAAGACGCATCTTTATGATGATGCGCATTCCCGGGCGTGAGGTTCGCAGCCACGCCAGTTGCTATCGCAAGGGTCCTCGGCGCCGTCGAGGAACCGGAGAAACTCTCAGTCGGCTTCGGAATCGAAGTCATGTCCAGTGTTGTAGCACAGAACCTGCCGCGAGAGAAGATGAGCGATAGCGAGGAATGATCGCGACTAGAGCGAATCCAGAATTGCTGTGACCAGAGGCGGCTGCCGAGCTGCGCTCGGCTTGGACGGGCGAGGGCGCCCGTCCCCACACGAATAGCGAGCGCGTGCGGCACGTGTTCAGAATCACCCGATACTCTATCGACAAACTAGGCTAAAGGCTATACAGTGAGAAGATCAGGCGCGGTACCCAAGGGGTAAGGGAGAGGTCTGCAAAACCTTTATACGCCGGTTCGATTCCGGCCCGCGCCTCCAGCCTTTTCCTGCCATTCCTTGGCGGGGTTGCAGTTACGCCCCATTTGCGTCCTGAGGACACGTTAGGCACAGACACCCACGACGTTTGGCTCGGTCTTCTATAAAATAAGCTTGAGATTCTGAACGGCACATCATACTTATAAGGAGCATTTTCATGCCAGGAAAGCGCATTGGTATTCTCACGGGAGGCGGCGACGTCCCAGGACTGAATTCAGTTATTAAATCGGTAGTCTACCGGGGAGCCGAGATCGGATGCGAGGTTATTGGCATCCGCCGTGGCTGGGAAGGATTGACGCACGTCGATCTGAAAGATCCGGCCAGCCGGACGCGGTATATCCAGCCGCTCAACCGCGAGAACACCCGCACCATCGATCGCACCGGCGGCACGTATCTGCACAGCTCGCGCACCAATCCCACTAAGATGCAAAAGCTGCCGCCGGTGCTTGAGGGGCAGCAGTTTCCAAGCAAGCAATCCACGAAGAAGGGCGTGACCAGCACGGTGTTCGATGTGACGCCGGCGGTGCTGAAGAATATCGAGACGCTGGGACTTGATTACCTGGTGGCGATCGGGGGCGACGACACCCTCAGCTATGCCGCCGAACTCGACCGGCAGGGCGTGAAGGTGCTCGCGGTGCCGAAGACTATGGATAACGATGTTCAAAACACCGAGTACTGCATCGGGTTTTCAACCGCGATCACGCGCGCCATGGACGCCATCGAGCGGCAGCGGACGACGGTCGGCTCGCACGAGCGCATCGGCATTTTCCGGGTGTTCGGGCGCGACGCCGGTTACACCGCTCTCTACACTGCGTACGTGACGTCGGTGCGTTGCTGCATTCCCGAGTACAAAGTGAATTTGAAGCACCTGATCGATATCCTGGTTACCGACAAACACAACAATCCCAGCAACTACTCGCTGGTGATTCTTTCCGAGGGCGCCGAGTGGGAAGGCTACACGGTGAAGGAATACGGCCCAGCCGATGCCTTCGGCCACCACAAGAAGATGAGCGTGGCGGAGGACCTGAGCAATGAAATCAGGGACGCTACCGGCGACGAGACCGTGGTTAGCGACCTGACCTACGATCTGCGGTCCGGCAGCGCGGATTTCGTCGACCGCATGGTGGCCAGCACCTATGCCGGAATGGCGATGGACGCTCTGGAAGAAGGCAAGAGCGGCCTGATGACGGCGATCAGCGGCGGCTGCTACAAGATGGTGCCGATCCCCGACCCAAAACTGGGGCCGCGCAAAGTGGACATTGCCACCATGTACAACACAGATCGCTACCGGCCGATATACGATCACAAGCTGGGCCTGCCGATTTTCCTGACGCGGGCCTAATCTGCAGGAGAAGGGGCTGGACTGAAAGCGTTGGTTGCGGCTTGCGGAGCGCGCGGCTTACACCGAGCTACGCGCTCTCCCCGGGCTTCGAGGTGAGTACATATGGCTTTGGACTATTCCTATTCCGATGTCGCGAAGATGATTGATCACTCGCTCCTGAATCCCACGTTGACGTGGGACGAATTGGAACATGGCATTGCGCTGGCGCTGGCATACGATGTGGCGAGTGTCTGCATCATGCCCTATGCGCTGAAACACTGCGCGGAGCGTTTGCGCGGCAGCAATTCCAATGTGCGGGCGAGCACCACGATTGGGTTCCCGCACGGCGGCCACAGCACGTCGACCAAGGTGGCCGAGGCACGCCAGGCGCTGGCGGACGGCGGCGAAGAACTCGATATGGTGGTGAATATCAGCAAGGTGCTGAGCGGCGATTGGCAGTATGTGAAGCAGGACATCCGTGAGGTCGTGGAAGCGACACATGCGGCGGCTCGGAAGGTGAAGGTTATCTTCGAAAATGCGTATCTCAACGACGATCAAAAGATACGGCTGTGCGAGATCTGCGCCGAACTGGGTGCGGACTGGGTGAAGACCTCGACGGGCTACGCGCCATCGGGCGCCACGGACGCGGATCTGATGTTAATGCGAAAGCATTCTCCGCCTTCCGTACAGGTGAAGGCGGCCGGCGGCATTCGCGACCTGGACGCACTGCTGCGGGTACGGGCTCTCGGTGTGACGCGCTGCGGCGCCACGCGCACGGCCAGTATGATGGACGAGGCGCGCCGCCGCCTGGGCCTGCCGGCGATCGCTTTTCAAGGCACCCGTTCGTAACTGGTGTCGAGAGCTGTAATTCAAACACTTTCCAGCAATGTACGCCCCGCGCTTCCCCTATAATCATTGGGAATCCCGCGTTACGGGGGCCCGTAGCTCAAGCGGATAGAGCATCGGATTTCTAATCCGAGGGTTGCAGGTTCGACTCCTGCCGGGCCTACCAGATTGTCCTATACGACTCCCCCTTTCGTGCCATTCCCCCTGCGGCGATCAGATTGTAGAGTAGGTGGTGAGCAGACTTCGGGGGAGGGCTGTTCGACGAGCGTCCGATGACTCTAACCGAGTCCGGGCGCTTTCGTTTTGGGGCTGAGTTGACGGCTTTGCCCCCGCTGGTGATGAGGATGCGCTTGCCATAGAGCAGATCTTTCTGGAACATGGTGCCTGTCCTCCGCTGAAATGCCCGCGCCGCTACTCCGATGGTTCTTGATTGTTCTGCTGTGGCGAGAAGAGTGCTTCCGCCTGTGGTCCAGATCTCCAAAATAGGGCGGCCGCAAGGGACAGGGCGAGCAGTCGCACGAGGTGGGAGACCGTGATTATCAAGTAGTAGCTGGTCCAATAATCGTGCGTGGCCAATACGCTTCGCAGGCTCATGCGATGGGATAGTGCAAACAGATGTTCGGGCAAGTATGTGACATCAACCAATGCCCAGGTAATCAAGAGCAGGGCGAATGCACGGCTCACGAGCAACACTGTTTCTTTTCTTGACATTTGATCTCCTGTGCTGCCCTTGGGTCAATCCGCGGCCATTGTACGGCAGCGGACACAAAGGGCGTACCTCCTGCGCTGAAGCGCGGAGACAATTCAACGACTAACGACAAGACTAAAGTCATGCCCTTTCCGGAAACAATCTTGCGTCGATCTTCTCAACAGCTTTCGGTATCGCTGAAGCGACACCCTGATACGAATCAAATTTTCCCGCGGTCTTTAGAGAGTCTTACTGGGTACTGGCCGCTGGGTACTGCTTTGTTCAAGTCTCGCCAACGCCCAGCGCGCGTGTTCCGCGACTACCGGGTCTGAATCCTTGCAGAGTTTTTTCAGCGTCGGCACAAATTTCTTATCACCGCTGTTGCCCATGGCGATCACTGCATTTCGCCGCAGGCCGGA
>Ga0326727_10016554_pt1 | contig 15534 bp, 17 predicted proteins | sample MB2enrmetagenome_FD_207643 | JGI IMG/M metagenome (GOLD analysis project Ga0326727, IMG submission 207643) | Lab enriched peat soil microbial communities from McLean, Ithaca, NY, United States - MB29MY | ecosystem: Environmental > Terrestrial > Soil > Wetlands > Peat | place: USA: New York... | reverse complement strand
GGTCTAAGTTTCACCAAGAGAACACCAAACGATTCGACGTGGTGATCATGAGCATCTTTCTGCCGCTCCAGATGCTTCAGCCCGCGGTGGGCGGGCTCGACGCCCGCTTCGGCTGGTCGCACATGCCGATGGCAACGCTGTATTGGGGGGCCATCCTGGTCTTTCTGGCATCGGCGTGGATCGGGTGGGCGCTGGCGGTGAACCGCTTCGCGGAAGCCAGCGTTCGAATTCAGAAAGAACGCGGCCAGATTGTCGTCTCTTGGGGTCCGTATCGGTTTGTGCGCCACCCGATGTATGCGGGCCTGTTGGTAATGTATCCGGCGGGGGCCCTGGTTCTGGGATCGTTCTGGGTGCTGGCGATGGCCGGCTTGATAGTGGCCCTGCTCATCGTGCGCACGGTGTTAGAAGACCGAACGCTGCACAACGAGCTTCCAGGATATGGGGAGTATGCCGCCCAGACGCGGTACCGCTTGTTGCCCGGGTTGTGGTAGGCAAGCGCCCGGATCCCAATATTTTCCCTAGAAAATTCGCGCCAGTTTGCCGACATGACAGGGGAGGACTTGGCCCGTCCAGCGTCCTCCTTTCAGACTAGTGAGGCAGACCCTTGTTGCAGGTCCTTGAGGCATTGACTTCCGCCGTCGAACGGAAACGGCTGGCGGCTCGTCATGCGGCGGTCTTCGTGCGTCTCTCGAAACTGCCGCCGTTTCACGCGACCGCGCTGAAACTAATGAACATCTCGGTGGAAGGCGAATCCGCCATGGAAGACTTTGAAAACGCCTTCCGGTCCGATCCATCCCTCACCGCGGACCTGCTGCTGGTAGCAAATTCCGCCGAGTTCGGAGTTCGCTCGCGGATAGAGACCATACGGCACGCCATTACGTTCATCGGCCTGGAACGGATCCGTACCCTGGGATGCACCATCGCTTTCAGCTTTTATGTGCGCAACCTGCCGCGCAGCGTGTATATGCGGACGGCCTGGTCGCACAGCATCGCCACCGCCGCCATCGCGGAGTTGATCGGCAACCTGTCGCAGGTTCCGGAGATGTACACGGCCGGGCTGGTGCACGACCTGGGTCGGATGGCTCTGTTTTTGAGCGCCGGCGAGGAATATGCGACCATGCTCTCCGGCCAATTCGACAGCGTCAAGCATTCCAATGAGGTGGAAACCAGGTATTTCGGAATGGATCACGAAAAGGCTGGCGCGCTGGTGGGAAAAGAGTGGCAGTTTCCGGAAACTCTCCGCGCATTTATGGCCCGCCATCACGACGGAGACGGCGGACCGGCCACGAAGCCGCTGGGGATCGTGCAGCTCGCCTGCCGCATGGCGGATGCCGTGGGCTTTCCCGAAGTGGACCGGCGGGATATTGGCGAGGAGCCCAATCTGCCGGAGCGTCTGCGCGGGCGTGAGGAGCTCACCAAGGATTACCTGCAAAGCGTGGTGACCAGACAAATCGCGGCCGTGGGCGGATGAACCTGCCTTAGTTTCTTCGCAGCGCTAAAACCGGGGACGGGCGCTAAAACCGGGGACGGACGGGACGTTTTCGAGATTTCGCGCGATGTGGGCAATTTGGATAACGTCCCGTCTGTCCCCGGTTTTAGCGCGGCGCGCGCGGCGCTATCATGAGCTTGAGAGATGGCGCTGATCGCGGTTTCGGGGCATCCTGGGTGCCGGTTCGAGGAGGTGGCGCGCATCGGTGCGCAGCGGCTGGGGTTTGAGCTGCTTACGCAACAGCGCGTCGCATCGCTGGCGGGAGAAGAGTTCGGCGAGGACACGAAGATTCCCCCCAAGGCCTGGACCAGTCTGGTCACCTCGATTCTGGCGCGGCTCGCCACCGAACATCACATCGTTTACTGCGCCGCGGGCGGTGAGCTGCAGTCCCGCCATTTTCCAGGCATGCTGCGGGTGCATATCGTGGCGCCGGAAAATGTGCGCATCGGGAACCTGATGCTGGACTTCCGTCTGGAACGTTCCGCGGCGCGCCGCCGGCTCTTGGAATTCGAGGCGGCCGATCGCGCCGACCGCAAGGCCAAGTTCGGAAAGACCAGGGCCACCGCCGACCTGTTCGACCTGGTGCTCAACGCGGAAACCCTGACCTCCGAACAGATGGCGGATCTGATCGAGAAAACCATCGAGAGTGCGGGGATTAAGGAACGCGGCTTTCTTTCGTCCGCGGCGGAAGCGCAGCTCCAGTTTCAAATGCGTCTGCGCCTGGCTCGCTATGGCATCGTCCCTCCGGATAAAATCACGATCCGCAGGAAGATTTTCGCCAATCAGAGTGAGGAGATGTTCGCCAACCTGCTGGACTTTTATCGCATTCCCTGGGAATATGAGCCGCGGAGCTTCCCGGTGCAGTACGATCGCGACGGCAATCCCGTGGAGTCCTTTACACCCGATTTTTATCTGCCGGAGTTCGACCTGTATGTGGAACTAACCACTATGAAGCAATCGCTTGTCACACGGAAGAACCGTAAGGTGCGCCTGTTGCGTCAACTGTATCCGCAAGTAAATATTCAGATCTTTTATCAAAAGGATTTCGAAAACCTGATTTTCAAGTATGGCTTGGCGGAACGGCCGGTGCGCTCATGAATCCCGCGCTGCTGCCGGGCATCGAACGGGTGCTGTTCACCGAAGAACAGATCGACCGGCGGATTCGCGAGTTGGCGGCCGCCATTTCGCGCGCGTACGAGGGGAAATCGCTGAAACTGGTGGGCGTGCTGAAGGGATCGATTTTCTTCCTGACCGCCCTGGCGCGCTATATCGAAGTGCCGGTAAAGATCGATTTTCTGGGCATATCGAGTTTTTCCAATAAGAGCGGCGCGCCGGGTGTGGTGCGAATCGCCAAAGACCTGGACGAGAGCATTGAAGGCGAAGACGTGTTGCTAGTCGAAGACATCGTCGATACCGGCTTTACGCTCCGCTATTTGTTGCAAACGCTAGCCGGACGGGCTCCCAATTCGCTGGCGGTTTGCACCTTTCTGGACCGCAATTCGCGTCGCATCGTGCAAGTCCCGGTGGACTATAGCTGCTTTGAGATTCCCGACCGCTTTGTGGTCGGATTCGGCCTGGATTACAACCAGCTCTACCGCAACCTGGGCTATGTGGCGGTCATGAAGCCCGAAAGACTGTAACCCTGGCGAGCGTTCTCCAGATTGTGATCAAGTATTAGCAATTTAGGTCTAAGATTAAGGAAGGTTCAGAAAGGTGAGCGCGCATCCATGAGGTCGCGGATTTTGTTTGTTTCCGGGTGTCACGACGATGCCCGGCGCCTTTCGCAAATGCTCGATGCCCTTCCTTTGCTGTTGGATCATGTGGAATCGCTCGATCAGGCGCGCGCCAAGCTTCAGCAGTCAGACTATGCAGTGGTTCTGACCGAAGCCGCTCTTGCAGACGGGAATTGGATGGACATGCTCCACTTGGCCCGGCGATATCCCGGCGAAGTGGAGGTCATCGTAACCGACCCCCACGCCGATGCGCGATTTTGGGCCGAAGCGCTCAACATGGGGGCTTACGACTTGCTTTCGCAGCCGTTTTACGCCCCCGAAGTACGCCGTATCCTATTCAATGCGTGTTCGCGCATGGAATCGCGCCCCTGCGCCGTTGCCGCCGCCGTATAGAACGGCCGCGAAGGCTTACTCATTAGGGGCGCAGCCCTACGGTTGCTAAAATCGCTGGTAGGCGTGCACTCCGGCATTGTAGTCAAGATCAGCGCGGCAGCCTTGATTCTGTTCTCAACAGGCTGCCGGATAGGTTCCGAACACCTCCCCGCCATTGGCCAGGCTTATGTGGGCCCGGCCGTATTGAAGATCCGCAGCGACCTCCCGCTACAGTCGCCCACGACGGCGATCGTGAAGCATGGTGACCGGCTGGAGATTCTCCAGCGGCGGCGGATCTTTTTGCGCGTGCGTACCGCCAGCGGAGCGGAGGGGTGGACGGAAGCACGCCAATTGCTGGCGGAAGCGGATATGGCCGGCTTGAAGGATCTGACGGAGCGCGCGGCCAAAATGCCGGGGCAAGGGCAAGCCACCTCGTATTTGGATTTGAACGTGCACACCGAGCCGGCGGCCCAATCGCCGAGCTTTCTCCGCATTAAAGCCAAAGAGAAGTTCGACGTGCTGGGCCACGTGACCATGCCGCGCACCGAACTCCCGCGGGCGCCGCTAATTCCGCCCGTTCCAAAAAAGCCGGCCGCCGAGAAGAAGGATACCAAGGCCAAATCGAAGATTCCGCCCGTGCCCATGCCGAAACCGCCCGGACCGCCCCCCGATTGGGTGGAGCTTTCGAAACCAGCTCTCGAGCCGGCCGCGGCGGACGAGCTCGGAGAGGCTGACGCCAACGCCACCGATAAGGGTTCGGACAAACCCGTGCCATTGGACGACTGGAGCTTGGTGCGAACCACCAGCGGGCAGACGGGCTGGGTCCTAACCCGGCGGATCACCATGGCCATCCCCGACGAGGTGGCCCAATATGCTGAAGGCCACCGGATCGTATCTTACTTCTCGCTGGGTAAAATCGACGACGGAGACGAAAGGAAAGACATCTGGCTGTGGACCACGATCTCGAATGGTGTCCACTCTTACGATTTCGACAGCTTCCGCGTGTTCGTCTGGAGCATCCGGCACCATCGTTTTGAGACCGCCCATATCGAGCGGAATCTGCAAGGCCACGCGCCGGTATTGCTGGGGGATGTGGAATACGGCTCGGGCGCGGGCGGGCCTCGGGGAAAAAGCCGCGCCGACGGATCCAAGTATCCGGGTTTCTCCGTGTGTGTAGACAATCGCTACGGCCAGCGCGTACGGAAAAGCTATGCGCTGCTATCGAATGTCGTCCGGTTTGCCGGCGAGCAGCCATGCGAACCCCCCGCGCCGCCGTATTCCAAAGGCGCCAACGCATCCACCGCTTCGGCTCCAACCGCCGCGAACCAAACCCTCCCCGCAACCCAGCAAAATGAAGGTCTTTTGGCCCGGTGGAAGAAGCGCTTGAAAGCGCTACTACACCGATAAGGCGTAATCAACATCCAGTACGCGCGCACGTTGCGGTGGCGCATCCATTGTGTTATTTATGAGTTCAAGTCGGACAAGTGGATCCAACTCGAACCGCCCCGCTCAGGTGAGTAGCGACGGTCAATCATACACTTCAAAGGATGGCATCCCGTGGAAGCTGTCAATCGTAAACTTATACGTCCGTCTCTAAACGAGATCAAAGAGCAGATCACGCCACCGAGAAGAGCGGCGGCGCCGCAGCAGAAGAAGCCCGTCCCGCCGGATCAGACCAACGCCGAGAATTTTTACTACGTAAAGCAGATGCAGGCCAAGACACCGATGGTGTTCGTATTGCGGGACGGCGAGACGCTGCACGGGACGATAGAGTGGTATGACAAGTGCTGCCTCAAGGTAAACCGCACGGGCGAGCCAAATATCCTGCTTTATAAACCCGCCATCAAGTACATGTACAAGGAATCCTAGCGGCCAGCGCTTCGGACCTGGCTTGGGTTATGATGCTTTGTTGGCCCGGAAAATCTGGATACCACTTGCCACCGCGCTGTTCGTCCTCCAGGCGCAAACAGGCGATAAATTCTCTCTCACGGTTGACGCCATTATGCGCGGCCCCGCACTGGTCGGCTATGAGCCCTCCCAGGTGCGTTGGTCGCACGACAGCCGGCTGATTTACTTCCAATGGAAGCAGGCTGGCGATAAGGAAGACGCGCCGCCGGATACCTACGTGGTGAACCGCGAGGGGGGCCCGCCGCGCAAACTGACCGAGGCGGAAGCCAGGAACGCGCCGCCGGCCTTTGGCGATCCGTCGAAGGACAAGCGCCGGACGGTCTTTTCCCGCTCGGGCGATCTGTTTGTTTATGACAACACGAATGGCACGGTGAGCCAACTCACCAAGACCGCGGAAGCGGAGACCAATCCGCGCTTCCTGGCGGACGGAAAACGGATCGCCTTCACGCGTGGGGGCAATCTGTATGCGATGTCGCTCGAAACGGGTTTCCTGGAGCAGGTAACGGATATCCACGCCGCCGGCGGCGCTGGAACGCAAACCGGGAACGAACCGCGAACCGCCAGCGCCAGCCAGGAGTACCTGAAGAAGGAGCAAAAGGATCTCTTCCAGGCCGTCCGCGATCGGGCCGCGCGGCACGATGCCGACGAAGCACTGCGCAAGCAGATAGAGCCGCGCAAGCCGTTCGACTTGCAGGCGCGGCAGACCGTTGAGGCGCTCGAGCTTTCGCCCGACGAGAAATACGTTCTGGCATGGATAGCCGAAGCCGGAGGCGCACGGAACACCATTGTGCCCAATTGGATCACCGACAGCGCCTACGTCGAGGATATTAACGGCCGTTCCAACGTTGGAGATACGCCAAGCCACACACGCCTGGCCGAGATCGACGCGGTTACCGGTGAAGTCAAGTGGGTGGACTGTGGGCAGAAAGACCGCGAGGTGCAGATCCTTCGGGTCTTGTGGTCGGAGGATGGAACCAAAGCGGCCATGCTGGTTCAAGCAGCCGATAACAAAGATCGCTGGATTCTGGCGTTCGACCCCGCCACGGCCAAGACGCGCGTGTTGGCGCAGGATCACGACGATGCCTGGATCGGAGGCCCCGGAATCATGGGTTTTGGCGGACCGACGTTCGGTTGGATGAAAAATGGCCGCGAAGTCTACTTTCAGTCCGAGCGCTCCGGCTATTCCCACCTCTATGCGGCCGCTTGGGAGGGCGGCGAACCGCGCGCATTGACGTCCGGGACTTGGGAAGTTTTGAACGTCCGGCAGTCGAAGGACAAGTCGCATTTTTACATCACCGCCAACAAGGACTCGCCGTACGAAAACCACTTATACGAAATGAGTGGCGAGGGCGGCCCGCTGACGCGCCTCACCAAGCTCGCGGGGAAGCACACCACCACGCTTTCGCCCGACGAACGGTGGATTGCCGATATTTACTCCTACACCAACCGGCCGCCGGATCTCTATGTTCAGGAGAACCGGCCGGAAGCCGAACAGAAACGGCTCACCACGTCGCCGGCGCCCGAGTTTTCGCACTATCCCTGGCAAGACGTTCCCATCGTGACCTTCCGGGCGCGCGATGGCGCTCAGGTTTCCGCGCGGCTTTTCAAACCCGCCAACGTGAAACCGGGCGGCCCGGGAGTGGTGTTCGTTCACGGGGCGGGATACCTGCAAAATGTGGACCGGTGGTGGTCCGCCAATTATTACCGCGAATACCTGTTCGACCACATCCTGATGGAGCGCGGCTTCACCGTGATCGACGTGGATTACCGCGGCTCGGCAGGGCATGGCCGCGCCTGGCGCACCGCCATCTACGAGCACATGGGCGGCAAGGACCTGGACGATATCACCGATGCCGCCAAATATCTGGCCGCCGAGCAGGGCGTAAACCCCCGGAAAATCGGGTTGTGGGGCGGCAGCTACGGCGGGTTCATCACCCTGATGGCGATGTTCACCCAGTCCGATACGTTTGCCGCCGGCGCGGCCTTGCGGCCGGTCTCCGATTGGGCAATCTACAACAACGGCTATACCTCGGCCATCCTCAACACGCCGCAGAGCGATCCGGAAGCGTACAAACGTTCCTCGCCGATCTTCTTCGCGGAGGGACTGAAAGGCGCGCTGCTGATCTGCCACGGCATGGTGGATAACAACGTGGAATTCGCCGATACGGTGCGGCTGGTCCAGCGGCTGATCGAGCTACGGAAAGAGAACTGGCAATTAGCCGTCTATCCGGTGGAGAACCACAGCTTCGTTCAGGCGTCGAGTTGGGCGGACGAATACAAGCGAATTCTGGCGCTGTTCGAGAAGAATCTGGAGTAGCGCCGGACCTCACGCACCTTTTCCTCTCCTCCGCCGGATCTCCTCCAGCCGCTCCGCGATGCGCTTCTCGACTCCCCTGTCAGTCGGGAAATAATATTGCCGGCCCGCCAGCGATGGCGGCAGGCATTCCATATCGGTGATCGCATCCTCGAACTGATGAGCGTGTTGATAGCCTTGGCCGTAGCCCCACTCTTTCATGTGGCGCGTAACGGCGTTGCGCAGGTTCATCGGGACCGGTTCCGCAATGGTGCGCTCCACGTCTTCCTGCACGGCAATCAATGCCCGGTATGACGCGTCGGACTTGGGCGCCGCGCACAGATAGATGGCCGCTTGCGCCAGCGCCAGGTCGCCTTCCGGAATCCCCATGAAATGGACCGCCTGCATGGCGGCAACGGCTTGCTCGAGAGCGCGCGGATCGGCCAGGCCGACGTCTTCGATGGACATGCGGATGAGACGGCGCGCTATGTACAGCCGGTCTTCTCCGCCTTCGAGCATGCGGGCCAGCCAGTAGAGAGCGGCATCCACGTCGCTCGACCGCACGGATTTGTGCAGCGCCGAAATGATGTTGAAGTGTTCTTCCCCGCCCTTGTCGTACAGCACCACTTTACGCTGCATGGCATCCTGCACGGCGGCTTCGGTGAGAACGCCGTCGCTCGATGCGGCAGCCGCGGCTTCGAGCGTGTTGTAGGCCTGGCGCGCATCGCCGTTGGCGTAGATGCCGATCTGCTCCAGCAGCTCTGGCGAAGCCCGCAGATGAACCACCGGCAGCGCGCGCTCCAGAAGAGTGACGATCTCCGGCACCGTGAGGCCGCGCAGCGCATAGACCCGCGACCGCGAGAGCAGCGCCGAGATGACTTCGAATGACGGGTTCTCGGTGGTGGCGCCGATCAGGATGATGTCGCCGCGCTCCACGTAAGGCAGGAACGCATCCTGCTGGGCCTTGTTGAAGCGATGGATCTCATCGATGAACAGGATGGTGCGGCGGCCGAGACGGCGGATCTTTTCGGCATCGACCATCACGGCCTTGATTTCCTTGATACCGCTGAGCACGGCGCTGAAAGGGATGAACTCGCAGCGCGTGATGCGCGCGATCAGCTTGGCGAGCGTGGTCTTGCCGGTTCCCGGAGGGCCCCAGAGAATGATGGAAGTGAGCTCATCCCGCTCGATCTGGCGGCGCAGCGGTTTGCCGGGACCGAGGATATGCTCCTGGCCAATGAAGTCTTCCAAGCGCTCGGGACGCATGCGCTCGGCGAGCGGACGGCGGGAATCGAGCGCATGGGATGCGCCCGGCTCCGAAGGCGGAATGGAATCGAACAGGCTCACGGCCGGCCGTCTCTCTGGCGGCGCGCTTCATACAACAGAATGCCCGCCGCCACGGCGGCATTCAGCGACTCTACGGCCACGGTGCGGATGGAAACATCTTGCGCCGCGGACCGCAATTCCGGGGCTATGCCATGTGCCTCGCTGCCGATAATAAAACCGCATGGCTGCCGGAAGTTGAGGGCGGACGGTTCGCTGGCCGGAGCCGATGGGTCCGTGGGCACGGCCGCAAAGAGTTTGACACCGTGCTGTGCGATGGCCGCGCGGGCCTCAACCGGGTCAGTGCCGTGAAGAAACGGTACGCGAAATAAGGATCCCGCCGACGCACGTAAGGTTTTCGGGTTATAGGGACTCACCGTTCCCTTGGTAAACAGTGCCCCCGTGGCGCCGAACCCCTCGGCGGCGCGAATAATGGCGCCCGCATTGCCAGGGTCCTGCAAGCCGGCGAGCACAACGAGCAAAGGGCAGCCGCCAAAGAGATCTTCGAAGTTCCAATGCGGGGGCTCGACCAGCGCCATCACTCCCTGGGAAGTCTCGGTGTCCGAGAGACTCTGCAGCAGCCTGTCCGGCACCGTCACGAGCTGAATTCCGTCGTGGCGGCGGATCAGATGGCTCGCCGCGGAGTACACGGATTCCGCCGCCAGGACCACCCTGATTTGGCTGTGGGCGCGGAGTGCCTCCGCGAGCAGGTGAAAAGTCTCGGCTACGCACCAGCCTTTCGAAGTGAGGCTCCCGCGCGCCATCGCGCGGCGCACATCCTTGAGGAGGGGATTCGCGGCGCTCGAAATCGTCTCCGGCCTGGCCATCGGATTACAGATCCATCTGATTACAATAGGGGATCGAGATCAGAATAGCGCAGATGAAACGAACCGTAGGGAGCGTGGTGCTGGCCGCACTGGCTGCCCTGGCGATTTACGTGGTGTACCTGGCCAGGCGGATCGAGCGGCAATCCACGCGCGATGAAGCGCGGCCGGCGGACCTGATCATGGTTTTGGGAGCCGCCGAATATAATGGCCGTCCTTCGCCCGTGTTGCGGGCGCGGCTCGACCACGCGCTCGATCTCTACCGGCGCAGTTTCGCGGCACACATTATGACCACCGGGGGCGCGGGCGGCGACCCGGTCTTCACGGAAGGCGGAGTGGGCCGCGCGTATTTGATGAGCCGCGGTGTGCCTTCCGATGCCATCATCGTGGAAAACCAGGGGGAGAGCACGGTGTATTCGATTGCCATGGCGGGCGAAATCATGCGCCGCATGGGCCTCAATTCGGTGATTGTGGTGAGCGACGGGTATCACATATACCGTGTGAAGAAGATGCTCGAAGCCGGGGGGCTCAAAGTGTACGGATCGCCGCGCAAGGACCACAATTCGCCGTTGCGCGAACGGTGGAATTATCTGAAACAGGCGATTGGGTACTTATTGTGGCGGGCGGGCGTGCCGGTGTAAAGGCAAACCACTCGGCAGGCGGAAGAATGTGTGGAACGTGCTGTTGCATACGTCCCCTAACTAGATATCGCAAAAACTTCAATTCAAGCGATGGCGTCGCGCCGCGAATTCTCTAATATCTGAGGTGAGGGGAAATTCATGGCAGCCAGTAAAACGAACATCGACATACCGATCGTGAAAGACGCTCTCCGGGCGTTCGACGATCTAAACGGCCCTCAGCCGGGGTTCCGGCCGGCGCACGCCAAAGGGATTCTTTTGTCGGGAATATTCACTCCGTCCGCCGCGGCTCGCACGCTCACGAAGGCCCCGCATATTCAGCGGGCTTCCACGCCGGTCACGGTGCGCTTTTCCGTTGGTTCCGGCATCCCTTCGATTGCGGACAACGACCCGAACGCCAGCCCACGCGGCTGCGCCATTCGGTTCCACCTGGCCGAACACAGCCACACCGATATCGTGGCCCATTCCGTAAACGCGTTTCCGGCTCGAACCGCCGAAGAAGTAGTGGAATTCCTGCGGGCTGTCCACGCGACTGGTCCCGGCGCTTCGCACCCCACGCCCATCGAGTCTTTCCTGGGAACCCATCCCGCCGCCCTGGAATTCGTCCAGGCTCCTAAGCCATACCCGGTCAGTTTCGCAGTCGAAACCTTTTACGCGATCAGCGCATACCGGTTCACGAGTGCCGGGGGCAAAGCCCAATACGGCCGATACCGCATCCATCCGGCCGCGACTGGTGAGTATCTGGACGACACAGCCGCGGCCCGGCAAGCCCCCAATTTCCTCTTCGATGAAATCCGCCAGCGTCTTGCGAACGGCCCGGCAACCATGAAGATCTCCCTGCAACTCGCCGCCGATGGCGACACTGTGGACGACTCCACGGTGCACTGGCCCTCCGACCGGCCAGTGGTCGAATTTGGAGTGGTGGAACTCGAAGCGGTAGCACCGGACCACGACGCCGAACAACGCCACATCATCTTCGATCCGATTCCGCGGGTCGATGGCATCGATCCCTCCGCGGACCCGCTGCTGGAGGCGCGCGCCGCGGTCTACCTGGCCAGCGGCCGGCGGCGGCGCGCGGAAGGCACCGGGTATCCACCGGCGGAGCTACTGGGTGAACCACGCGAGTCATGTGTTGCCGATTCTCAATATGCCAAGCAAGAAGCTTGATTTCGATGCCGTGCGAGCTATCGCGCTGGACATGCCTGGCGTGGAGGAGTCCGCGACGTATGGATCGCCGGCGCTGAAAGTTCGCGGAGAACTGTTGGCATGCATCCCCGTCAACAAATCCGTCGAGCCGGACTCAGTCGCCGTGCGCATCGATTTCGCGCGCCGCGCCGGGTTGATCGCTGACGCGCCGGAGGTGTACTACCTGACGGAACATTATGTGAACTACCCGGTCGTGCTCGTGCGATTGTCTCGTATCCACCCCGATGCTCTACGAGACCTGCTGGGCGGTGCGTGGCGCTTCGTAACGGCCAAAGCGCACGGCGGCAAGCGGCGAACGGGCCGGCGGCAGGATAGGGGCCGATAGGTCGTTAGCGCCCTATCGGGACTGCCTCGGGAGCGCAAGGCAGGAAGGTGGCCCTGCGTTGCTATATTCTAGGCCATTGGCGAGAGATCCGGGTCTGGGAGTTCCCGGGGCGGCGACACGGGAGTTGAACCGGGGGTGTCCTGGCTATAATTGTCCTTGAGGGACTTTCCGTGGCAAACCGCAAGCAGCGCCAGCAGACAGCCAAGCGCATGATCGGCCGGTACATCGTCACCGATCCCGCGATCTGCCACGGGCAACCGACGTTCCGCGGAACCCGAATCCTGGTGGCTGATGTGATGGAGCAGGTGGCTGGCGGGATTGCGTGGGAAACAATCGTGGAGGAGTGGCGCGGCGACGTTTCCCCGGATGCCATTTCGGAAGCAGTCCGGCTGGCAAGCCAGGCATTCCGCGATCATTCCGCCCAGTACACGGCGCCGGAGTACGTGCTTGAACGGGCGCAGGCTTGATCGTCCTGGATGAGAATATTCTCTGGCCAGCGGCTCCTGTTGGAAGCCTCTCGGGTAACGGCCCGGCAAATTGGAGTCGATATCGGCCGCATGCATCGCGCGTGAAGAATGCAATATTCCGCCGCCCGCGCATCCCCTTAGGTTTCTATCTACCTCACGGGAGGCCTCTGGAGATCGTCGCTGGTAGGGTAGTGTTGTCGGTTAATTCAACGTAAGGCCTGGCAAATCGCCACCTCTCCATCCAACGCAAACGAATTAGACCGCTATTTTTCTATTTCGGCAAAGGTCGTTCCCACGCCAAAGTAGAGGGCATGCTCCCACCATGGGTCGGTTTTGCGTGGGGATGTTCGCAGAAACCACAGTGACACGCCGAGACCGGGCGCGAATAGATGACGATTCGGAGAGCCGTCATAGCAGATGATGGGACGCATTCTCATCAGCTCCACCTCGCACGATTCCGCGCCGTGGGCGCACTTCTCACCTGAATCGAGAACCAAACTCCAGATCCTGGCAAAGAACCAGTCCAGCCATTCTACCGTCCACCAAGGCTCAGAAGGGGGAGGCTCTTCGAAATGCCAATTCGGATTGCCACTGGCTCCTGAACGCGCAAAGACTCCCATGGCGCGAAAGAACCTCTCTGTATTGGCCAGCTTGGCGCGGCCCGCTGCCTGCGCGGTCAACTCCAGCCTCTCTATAAAGGCAGAGGTTTCCACCGCTTTGGAATTCACATCCGCTGGCCTGAAGGGGGCCAAAATCGTTCCAGTTGTCCGAAGGTAATTGTTGATATTACCTCGCCAAGGCTCATCGCAGGCTGCTGCCGCTAACTTCAGAGCTCCCGAGATGTCGCCCTTCTTGTCAGCGAGCCCCGCAGCGTACTGTTCCAATAGGACCTCGGAAAACCATCGCGACTCGTCCGGGCCGCGTAAGACTGCTTCCCTTGCCTCCGCCATCAACGAAGCAGCGTCCAATCTGGCCAGCCTCTGGCGTTCGGTATAGTGGTCCCCAGAATTCAGACCAGGCAATAAGCTAAAATTTCGGCGGAGTCGTGGACGCAGGAGAGGCGATGACGACGACGCGAAAACAGTACAGTCCCAAGTTCAAGGCGCGGGTGGCGATTGAGGCGATCCGCGGGGAGAAGACGCTGAGCCAGTTGGGATCGCAGTTCAAGGTGCACCCGATGCAGATCGCCAAGTGGCGGAAGGCGGCGCTGGAGCAACTGCCGGAACTGTTCGTCGATGGGCGTTCGCGAAAAGCTCGGAGCGAGGACGCCGACAGGGACGCGCTCTACGAGGAGATCGGTCGGCTAAAGATGGAACTGGACTGGCTCAAAAAAAAAGCTGGTCTGCTCGACTGAGGACCGGCGCCCCCTGGTGGAGTTGGCGCATCCCGATCTCAGCGTCCGCCGCCAGTGTGAGTTGCTGGGCGTAAACCGGGCGGGCCTCTACTATCAGCCGCGCGGGGAGAGCGAAGAGAATCTACAGCTGATGCGACTGCTCGACGAGCAATACACGCGAACGCCATTCTACGGGAGGCGGCGGATGAAGGCCTGGCTGCGGGATCAGGGCTACGAGGTGAACCCCAAGCGCGTAGCGCGCCTGATGGAGCTGATCGGGATCGCGGCGATCTACCCGAAGCCCAAGCTGAGCGTGCCGGGCGAAGGGCACAAGATCTATCCGTATCTGCTGGAGGGCGTCGAGGTGAATCGCGTGAACCAGGTGTGGAGCACGGACATCACGTACATTCGGATGGCGTGCGGGTTCGTGTACCTGGTGGCGGTGATGGACTGGTTCAGCCGGTTCGTACTAAGTTGGGCATTGTCAGTGACCATGGAAGTTCCGTTTTGTATCGAGGCTCTGGAAAGGGCGTTCCGTTGGGGGCGACCGGAGATCTTCAACAGCGATCAAGGGTCGCAGTTCACCAGTGAGAAGTTCACCGGCGTGCTGCAAGAACGGGACATCGCCGTCAGCATGGACGGGCGCGGGCGATGTCTAGACAACATCTTCATCGAACGACTGTGGCGCTCGCTGAAATACGAAGAGGTGTACCTGCGGGATTATCGACTGGTGCCGGAGGCTCGGGCGGGCATCAGCCATTACTTCCAGTTCTACAATTACGAACGACCGCACCAGAGTCTGGAGTACCGAACGCCGGCGGATCTTTACCGGGGCTCGAGGGTGCGGCCATGACCGAGTCAGTTCGGAAGAAGAGCATTGTTGAATTGGGGGCTCTGCCCCCAAACCCCCGGAATTTGGCGCTTTCCGGCCAGAATGGTTGTGTTGGTTCGATTACAATAGAGGCACTTGAGCGGAGGATAGGGCGCCGCAGGAATGCGACCCGAGCGCCGACTCAAGCGCCGGAATGGCCGGGGCGGCTTCGGCCGCCCCTAATCTCGAAATCAGACCCGCCGACCCTAAGCTTATTGCGCGCGAAAAATGGTCTTGACAATGGGGGCCACTTTCCGGCATCAAACCAGTTACTGGCGTTGTCAGCGCCGTTTGATTTACGGATCAAGCGCCCAATTGACGCAAGGTTCGTGACGAACTCCGAAGGAGTGACGACCCGAAGCTTTTGCTGGCGAGACTTTTCTGCCTCGCGGACACGCTGGCCGTCAAGTGAGAGGATCTTCGCCACCTCTGGATAGGCAGTGCCGTACAGAGTAAACGTATCTACGAGCACCTGTGACACCCATGCAGTGACGGGTTCGTAAGCTTTGTCAGATTTTGGCTCGGTCCCGCTGGCCGCCCAAGCTCTAAATGTCTCATAATACAGGGTAAGCGACTGCAAAAAGCCGATGTTGCCCCTTAATACCATCGACGTCAGGTTGGACATTAATCTTTGCTACGCCGCTAGCGGCGTAGCAAAGATAATGCCGCGTTCCGGATTATGCCGCGTCACGGCGGATTGAACGCGGCAGCCTGGCCATTTGGCTCGGTCGACGCGGCATAATCTGCTACCG
>Ga0326727_10016553_pt1 | contig 15534 bp, 11 predicted proteins | sample MB2enrmetagenome_FD_207643 | JGI IMG/M metagenome (GOLD analysis project Ga0326727, IMG submission 207643) | Lab enriched peat soil microbial communities from McLean, Ithaca, NY, United States - MB29MY | ecosystem: Environmental > Terrestrial > Soil > Wetlands > Peat | place: USA: New York... | reverse complement strand
TATTTTCAGAGGTCTAATCTCTCAATCACATCCAGTAAACGTCTGGAATATCCGAATTCGTTGTCATACCAGACCTGCACCTTAACCATCGTTCCCTGAACGACCTGGGTGGAAAGAGCATGAACAATGCCGGAATGGGTATCACCGATTATATCGGCCGATACCAGTTCTTCTTCGGTGTATCCCAGTATACCTTTGAGTTGACCATCGGATGCCTTTTTACAAGCAGCATTAACCTGCTCGCCGGTAGTGGATTTCTTCAGGTCGGCGACAATATCGGTAATCGCCCCGTCGATAATTGGCGCCCGAATCGCCAGAGCCCGCAGCCTGTCTTTAAGTTCCGGGAGTACTAATACGGTCGCGATATCCGAGCCCGTAGAACTCGGGACCAAAGATACGGCAGCCGCACGTCCTCTGCTCAATTTCTTATCCGGTTTGTCCACGAGTGCTTGACTGGCCGTATAGGCATGAACAGTTGTTGCCATCGCCCTCTCGACCCCGAAATTGTCCATCAACACTTTAAGGGGCGGCGCTAACGAGTTCGTCGTGCACGAAGCCATGGAGATCACACTATGCTTTTTAGGATCGAATTTATTGTCATTTACCCCAGCCACAATTGTGATATCAGCATCGGTAGCAGGAGCGCTGATGATGACCCTTCTTGCGCCTGCTTCAAGGTGTTTGGCGGCGAGTTCCCGCTTCGTAAACCGGCCGGTGGATTCGATAACGACATCGATACCAAGTTTTTTCCACGGTAACTGTGCCGGGTCTTTCTCGGCATAGACATTGAGCGTTGTGTCACCCATCTTGATAGTGTGTTCGTCTGACGAGATTGGGAATATCGCTTTCCCGTGAACCGAATCATACTTTATCAGGTAAGCCAGATCATCTGTCGACACAAGGTCATTCGCCGCCACAAGCGTGACGTCCTTAGCATGAACTTCCATATAATGGCGTAATACCATACGTCCGATGCGTCCCAATCCATTGATTGCGATTCTTTTCATTTTTCACTCCTTATTATCTTTCGTAGAAAGATTATCAACAAAGCAATATCTGTGTTAACTTTTTATAACCCCCATTTTTGGTGTTTTCTTTCCTCATTTCGCTTCCTTGACTTCTTCTTTGTGGTCATATCAGAGGAAGATCTTAACTCGTCTAAGGAGAATTTTTTGGGGGAGATTCGTTATCCCAATATCCTTGTAAATTATAATGTTGGTGCAGCGCTGCCTCGTACTCCCTGCTTACTGGAGATCCTTCTATGTATTCCGGTGATTGCGTAATCGCCTCGCGGGAAAGATTGACAAAGACTTTCGACTCTATCCAATCGACACTTTTAATCCATCGTGGTGAAACCAGCACCTTCTTCCCCTCCCACCAGTTCTTTGTGTTAATAATTAAATAACGAATTATCCAAGTCTCATCATCTATCATAAAATCCTCGACATGGCCAATTTCTCCATCCTTGACTTGGATGTGATAGCCACTAACGGCATGAGTGCTGCGTAAATGGGGATCCCAAGTTTTAGGACCAAAGTTAGATTTCGGGAGTTTTCCCCGGCTGGACATGCCGGTTGGGGGAGAACTATATTGCCCTTGCATGAATGGGCTGTCCCAGTATGACGGTAACATATAATAACTGTAGTAATCCTGTTCAAATTGCCGCGAGACAGGTTCGTCACTGCTTAAAGGTGGACTATCCTCAATCTGTTTTTTAGTCAAATTGATTGCAATTGTTTGTGCATCTTTATTCACTACACCCAAGGCATGCGGGGATATTAATACCTGCCTGTTCGTTAGCCAGTTTCCCGAATCCGCAACAAGATAGCGAATCGTCCAATAATGGTCATCAAAATAGAATTCTTTGATCTTCCCTATTTCTCCATCACGGCCGTTCAATTTATAGCCATGTATTGCCTTAGCTTGATATAACATGCAGGTGCTCCTTTCATTGGTCCTTTTTGTTTCATCTTGCCATCCGGCAGATATATTGTTTTACTAAATTTAAGATTACCGTTTTTTTAACCTGTTATTGGTTGAATATGCTATTGAACTCCTTTAATTTAACAACCAAAACATGGAGAAGCCACAAAATTCCTCGCCAGCATCTTACGAAACTATGCCAGTTTGAACTCGCCACGTTGCTATCTTCTTCGTTTTTAACTCCTTTTCTGAAATTTTGATTTATTGGTTGTCGATAGAAGCCATGTTTGCAGGGGGTCTTATAAGCAAAAGCGGCTTGATGTTCGCCTGGATAATACGGTCCGCCACGTGACCCCAAGGCCATACGCTCATTCTGGAATGGCCGTGTGTCGTCATGGCCACGAGGTCGAAAGGATGCTCCAGGATATACCGGGTAATCGCCGGAATAGCGTTCTCACCCAGTACTACCTCAATATTCACTTTTATTCCTTTAGCTTCCATTTGTTTCTGTATCTCTCCCAGGTAAAATAAACTGACCTCTTTAGCCACCGACTTTGCCTGTTTAACATGTTCGTCCCACGACAGTCGCATTATTGCCGCGGGATAATCCGCAATAAGGTCCGGCGGTTCGGACACTTTAACCAGTGTAACTTCTCCGCCGCTTTGCGCTTGTTGGAATAAGTCTTCCACGTGGCTCAGCACCGTCTCAGACATTTTGGAGCCGTCCAATGGGACCAGCACCTTACTTGGCCATCCGGATTGCACAATATTATCCGGATTCACGGGATGGATAATCAATACAGGTATGCGGGATACAGAAAAAACCTTGTGCGCAATGCTGCCCATCAACCAATGCCCAATTCCGGACTGTCCGTGTTTTGACATGATTATCAGATCGATTTTACTTTCTTCGGCATATTTCAGAATTGAACTCGCCACGTCGCCTGCTATCGTTTTACTTTTAATCGGAATTGGGACTCTGCCAGCCGAAAGCTTAGATTTTGGAACGATTTGTTGAAGTTGCTCCCTAAGCTTTTCGGCCGTATGTTCGATGTAAGCTTTGCCCATACCTGATGATTGAGACTCTCCAGCCGCAAATACATGCAACAATACGGTCTTTGCTTGAAACCTCGCCGTGAGTTGAATTGCGTAGGGCAGTACTTTCTCTGCTAGTTCAGAACCGTCTAATGGAACCAGGATTTTTTTGTACATCTAGCCCTTCTTGTGTTTTTTGTTTTTGATCTGACTTTCTAAAAGTTTATCTTGATCGATATCCAACTTTGATTTGATGAGTCTGGACATCTTACTGCCGCACTTGGGACAAATCCCTTGAACTGCGTGTCTCCCGTTTAGCATGATATGCCGCGGATTCCTAATTTCCCTTGTTCGTCGACACTTAAGACAAAATCCTTGAACAGCTTCGCGTACTTCATCGGTTTTATCAGTTTTAACCGGCGGCTGCGCCGGGATACTTTCTGGTTTTATCTCTTTATGGTGTGTGACAAGCTGCGCCATAAACGATTGCAGTTTTGCTGACGCGACACAAACAACCATATCGGCGCCGCCATAATAAACAAAAAGACGGTCATCAATTACCGCTGCGCCGCAAGGGTAGACCACACCTGCTTTCAAACCGTCATTTTCATAGGACATTACCGGTTCCAAAATCGGTTTTTTTGTCCGGGCTAAAACTTTGGTCGGATCTTTCAAATCAAGCAGCATCGCGCCGATTTTATAGCGGTTTTCATCATGTTTCCCGACCGCCTGATAAATGAGTAACCAGCCTTCTTTCGTTTTGATTGGCGGCGGGCCGCAACCTACCTTCAGGTTGTCCCAATCAGAACTCAATACTCTAACCGGGATTTTAAATTGTCCGACCAGCCACCTGGTTTTACCGTCAAAATCAAGGTCATCGACAAAATCAATTAATATATTCGGGAAAACGCGATGGAAAATTACATATTTCCCGTTTATTTTCTCCGGCAAAATACAGGCGTTCTTATCCACAATATCAGGAGGGGTAATCAAGACCGGTTTCTTCCAATTCCATTTCCTGTCGAGAAAGTCATCCAATTGGATTGAACTTAATGCCACTCTGGGATGAGTATATCCGTCATAAGCCACATAGGTCATATATACTTGCTTGCCGATTCTGGTTAATCGAGGGTCTTCGCAACCGCCCATTTCCCCACCTCCAGAGACATAAATGCCGGTGGGTTGGGAAACGTATCGATATGATGGATTAACTCCTTCAAAAGGTTCTCGCGGCACATATACCGGTTTATCAAGCCGTTCGTGGATGTGCAGCCCATCTAAACTGGAGGCATATCCCAGTGTCGAGACATCGGTCTCCCCAAGCGCCCGATAAAGAATATGTACTTTGCCGCCTTCATAAATGGCGGCCGGATTAAAGACGGCTTTTGTCTCCCACGGGTGTTTAGTGTCGGGTTTCAGAATGGGATTACCCTCAAACCGCTCCAGCGTCAAATCGATGTTTTCAACTTTTATTCCCTGGTTTATTTGTTCGCTATCCATTTTGTTGCCTCACATTATCAGGGGTTGCCCGTGCTGATAAATTAACTATTTTAGTCACTTCTAGTCTCATTGCCCTCTGCTTAAGCTGTTATTCTTCTCAGGTTGTAATTTTGAAGTTGTGGTTGGACTGCTTCTGAACCATGATCGGCATTGACGAACACTTTCCTGACAGATTCAGTTGGGTTAGCGTAAGGCATAACCTTACAACCGCGAGCGATGGCGGTGTGGGATGCAATAGATGCGCCTTTACCCAGTAAAGTATATTCCGGCATCTGGTCATGGTTGGTCCCAAATCCGACGTAACAGAATTCACCGATATGTACTTCTTCATCCGCAATACACGAATCAACCACGCTGCGGGTACCAACGCAGACATTGGACATCAATATTGAGTTTTTCACCACAGCATGCTCATCAACCTGAACACCAGGCGAAAGGATGGAATTCTCTATCCGCCCCCTGATAACACACCCCGGACTGATGATACTATTCTCAACAACACTGCCTGGGTATTTCTTTACCGGTTCATTGTTTTCACAGGTAAGAATCGGCCATGTGCCATTCAGATTCAACGGCGGGGTTGAACCGACTAATTCCATGCTCGTATCGTAATAAGCATCGATAGTGCCAATATCGCGCCAGAAGTCATCGTATTTATACCCATAGACTCTATCTCGCCCCACCATCCCAGGGATAATCGAATACCCGAAATCGTGCACTGAGGCAATCTGCTCTGCGTCCTCAATAATCCGCTGGATCAGAACGTCTTTATTAAAGATATAAATACCCATGGAGACCAGATTGCTTTTAGGAATGTCAGGTTTCTCGACATAATCGGTTACATATCCGTTTTCGCCCAGGGTAAGTGTTCCAAAGCGGTGCGCTTCCTCGATCGGCACCGGCACGACCCCAACTGTAATATCTGCCTTTGACTTGTCGTGGAATTCCAACATTTTGCGGTAGTCCATTTTGTAAGCATGGTCGCTGGGCATTATCAATACTCGGCTGACGGGCTGTTTTCTTAGATATTCCAGGTTCTGATAAATAGCGTTGGTACTGCCGGAATAAAAATTGTTACCGCTGGGCTCTAATATATCAAAAGTGTTTTTCATCGAATTATCGTTTTGCCAGCGTTCCAGGTATTTCGTTAGATATGCTCGCTGATAATCAACGAGTATAGCAATATCACTGATTTGAGAATGGACACAATTACTCAAACAGAAATCAATAAAACTATACTTCCCGGCAAACGGTAGTGCCGGCTTCGACCGCACCTGACAAAAAACATCCATTCTAGTACCTTTTCCTCCGGCTAGAATCGCAGCTAACATCCTCTCCATCTCAATCCTCCAGTTATAACTATTTACCTAACTCTCTGTATTTTTTTCCTATGTCGCCGATGCCTTTGGTGATATCGGGGAATTCTTTGTGAGAGCTGCAGGTGCCGCGGGCGGGGTAGTTTTCGCCATGGGGAATATTTTGTAAGCCAGCAGTTTCACCCGGTCTTGTACCATAAACATTACCAACGCATAACCCCAAACCAGTCCGGCAAGTGCCCAGCCTAGCGGGGTCATTAGCAATCCGTAAACCGCAATGAGAGTGGCTAACACCTGTGTGCCGCCTACTGCGAGCAAGAGTATCCGTGCCGGTTTTTCAGACCAGAACGGTCCCCGTGTGCGGGCGACAAAGACGGTCAAGTGACCCGCGATAGAAAACTTTAGATACATTAGTGTCATCACAACATCCTTGCTCAAATGCAGGACGTTTAAACCCAGGTAGAAGAGACCAAAGGAGGAAAGTACTCCGAAGATACCCAGAAGCGAAGAGATGCCCAGCACCTGCTGCATGTTCCATTTTTCGGGACGGTCGGAATAGTGCACGTTGTCATAGGCGATGGCGAGCATCGCGCCGTCATTCATTATTGCCAGTAAAACTATCATAATGGCAGTTACCGGGTAAAAATTGAAAATCATGATCGCCAAAGTTAGAAATACCAAGACTCTAATTGTCTCGGCGATTCGATAGATTGCATAGTTCGTCATACGTCGAAAGATCTTACGACTTTCCTTAATAGCATCGATGATGACCGAGAGTCCGGGAAGCAGTAATACTATGTCAGCGGCGGACCGTGCGGCATCTGTAGCTCCGGCAACAGCGATGCCGGCGTCGGCCTTCTTAAGAGCAGGTGCATCATTAACACCATCGCCGGTCATGCCGACGATATGCCCGTGCTGCTGGAGCACTTCAACGATGTGATATTTATGCTCTGGGAAGACCTGGGCAAAGCCATCAGCACTTTCGATGGTAGTTGCCAACTGCCCACCTGGTTGAGTTTTGCTCTCATCAAAGAGGCTGGCATCAACGATGTTTTTGCCGAGGTCTAACTGGCGTCCGATTTCCTTTGCAATAGCCAATTGATCTCCGGTTACCATTTTTACGCGGAGCCCCATCTTCTCTGCTGTTTCGACAGTGGCTTTGGAATCCTCACGTAGCGGATCAGAAAGAGGGATTATGCCAACAAATTGCCACTGGCATTGACCATTGGTGCGAGCCACGCCTAAAGATCGAAAACCGCGGGCCGCAAAGTCGTTTACTGCTTGTTCAACCTTCGCTTTGATACTTGCGGCATTTGTAGCTAATGCCAGGATGACCTGAGGTGCGCCTTTGGTGACCTTGAAATCTGCATTGCCCTGTGCTTTAACCGTAGCTTCCGTCCGCTTATGAACGGGGTCAAAAGGCAGAAAGTGAGTCACCTGATATGATTTTAATTTTTCACCATCTTTTACTCCGGCAAGCACCGCCAGGTCGATGGTGTCCTTATCTTCTGCACGGGAAGCCAGAGCAGCATCCAGAATTATCTGTTCAGGGCTAATGTTATCCAGGGTAAAAGGGATACCCATTGTTAATTTGTTTTGTGTTAGCGTCCCCGTTTTGTCACAACAAAGAACATCGACGCCAGCTAACTCTTCAATGGAAGTGAGCTTTGTTACAATTGCCTGCTTCAATGCCAGGGCTCTGGCGCCCAGCGCCATGGTTACTGACATTACCGCCGGCATCGCCACGGGTACAGCCGCGATTGTAAGAACAAGCACAAATGTCACGACATCAAGTAGAGCATCGTGACGGAAAAGGGAAACGATTAAGATTAAAATTGCCATCGCTAAAGCAATATAGATAAGGAAGTTTGCAATTTTACTAACAGCGCGCTGTAGATGGCTGCGAGTTCCGGTTGCGCTCACCAATTCTGCGGTCTTGCCATAGAATGTACCGCTGCCGGTAGCATAAACCAGCGCGTCAATTTCCCCTCGTTTGATTATGGACCCAGAGTAAACGGCGTCACCTGGCTTGTGCTCTACGGGTAACGATTCACCAGTCAATGCCGACTGGTCTACTTCTACCGGTTCCCCAGCGAATAACCTGCCATCTGCGGGGACAATGTCGCCAATACGTACTCTTACAACATCACCAGGCACGAGCTCGCGGGCGGGAATACTAGCCCAAACGCCATCTCTTTTGACTTTGGCCAGGACTGCGAGCTTTTGTTTCAACGCTGCAATGACGTTACCAGCCTGATGTTCCTCACGAAATCCGACCACTGCATTAATCAACAACAAAGCTACGATAACAGCGAGGTCAGGCCAATGGCGTAGCACTGCCGATAAAATCGCCGCAACCATAATCATGATGGGGATCGGGCCCCAGAAATAGGAGAGAAATTTCAATATTGCACTGTTCTTTTTCTCGGTAAGCTCGTTATAGCCGTACTTTTCTAAACGAGTTTGTGCCTCAGTTTTGCTCAGACCGTCAGCAGAACTGGACAACTGCTTTTGCACTTCCGCCAATGGCAAATCTTTTAATTTCCGCCCATCTGATTGGGCCGTATTACCTTTTCCCGAAGATTGACCTTTTTTTTTACTTTTAGGCTTACCTGTTTTAATATCAGGTTTTGTTGCAGTTTTAGCATCTGTTTTAGGTTGGGCTTGTGTTTCCTGTTTAGACTCGGTTTTAGATTCAGTTTTAGCTTCGGGTATAGGTCCGGCACTAACGTCAGACAAAGACTTAGCTTTGCTGTTTGGTGTGGGTTCGTCTTTGACCTTAGATTTAGCTTCGGGTTCAGCCTCAGCTTTGGCCTCAGGTTTAGGCTCGACTCCGATTCCAGGTTTTTGAATCTTCTCCTCACCCTTATCCCAGTCCTGGACTACCCGAACTTCCTCCCGACCCAGCTCTTCGTACAGTTCATGGACTCGCTTGATGAGCTGTGCGGTCAAATCAGATGATGTCTTGTTTTTGGCTTCAGATTGAATCGTGGCTTTAGCTTCGGGTAGGGGCGCTGCTTTGGCATCGGGCTGAGTCGCCGCTTTGGCATCGGGCTGAGTCGCGGCTTTGGCTTCAGATTGAGCCATCGCTTTGGCCTCGGGTTGAGGTTCGACTTTAGCTTCGGGCTGAGTCGCCGCTTTCGCCTCAGGTTGAGGCTCGGCTTTAGCTTCGGGTATAAACACTGCTTTGGTCTCAGGCGGAGCCACGTCTTTGGCTTTAGGTAGAGGCACTGCTTTGGCTTCAGGTAGAGGCCCGGCTTTTGCTTCGGGTAGAGGTACTGCTTTAGCTTCGGGTTGAGTCACCGCTTTGGCCTCGGGCTGAGTCGTCGCTTTGGCCTCAGGTGGAGCCACGTCTTTAGCTTCGGGTGGAGGCACTGCTTTGGCCTCGGGCTGAGTCGTCGCTTTGTCTTCAGGTAGAGGCATTGCTTTGGCTTCGGGTGGAGTCACTGCTTTGGCCTCGAGTTGAGTCGCGGCTTTGGCCTCGGATCTGCTAACCCCACGCTCTGGCTTTTCCGAGTCCAGGACTGCCCGAACGTCCTCCCGGCCTAGCTCCTCGTAGAATTCATGGACTCGCTTGACCATCTGCGGTGTCACATTGGGCGATACCTTAGCTTTGTCTTCAAGTTGGGGCTCGGTTTTGTTTAAGTCATCCGTGGAACCGGACGGCTTCTTTTGAATTTCTGGCAGCGGTAAATCTTTTAGCTTCTGTATTGGCGACTCGAGCACATTATCTTTGCCTTGAGGTTGATCTCGCTTCTTATCCCCCGCTGGTTTTTTTATTTTAGCAGCGTCCACCCCTTTGGCCGGAACCTTAGCTATCTTCGACCCCTGTTGTTCTTGAGATTTCTTCTTTTTTGCCATTCCATGCACCCCCTTTGATGTGAATCCTATCGCCCATCTTACAAAGGAATAGCCCTCCTTGCCCCCATTTTGCAAGAGGCTCCTATAAGAAGGCTTTACTCATTTTCTTTAATCGGAATCTTTTTTTGAAAGGGGCTCATCGACCCAGTATCCTTGAAAATTATAATGTTGATGCAGCGCAGCCTCATACTCCCGGCTTAGCGGGGACCCTTCGATGTATTCCGGTGATTGCTTGATATTTGCCTTGGAAAGGTTGACGAAGACCTTCGAATCTTCCCAACTTACACGTTCGATCCATCGCGGAGAAATTAAGACCTTTTTCCCCTCCCATAAGTTCTGTGTATCGATGACAAGGTAACGGATATCCCAAGTACTGTCATCAATAATAAAATCGTCGACGTGGCCAATGTCTCCATCTTTCCCTTGGATGTGATAACCAATAACAGCGTGGGTGCTACGCAAATGAGGATCCCAGGTTTTAGTTCCGCTGGTTGATTTCGGGAGTTTTCCACGCCTGGGCAAGTGGGGCGCGGGGGAGCCATACTGCCCATACATGAATGGACTGTCCCAGTACGACGGTAATGTATAATAGCTGGAGTAAGCCTGCTCATACTGTCGTGATACAGGTTCATCACTATTTAAGGGAGGGCTGTCCTCAATTTGTTTTTTAGTCAATTGGATGTTTATGTTTTGCGCGTCCTTATTCACATTAGCTAAAACTTGAGTGGGAATTAATACATGCCTGCCGCTCATCCAGTTTCCTGTGTCCGCGACCAAGTACCGAATTGTCCAATAATAATCATCGAAGTAGAAACCTTTGACCTTCCCGATTTCCCCTTCGAGGCTGTTCAATTTGTAACCGTGAAGCGTTTTAGCTTGATGCAGCATGGCAACGTTCACTTTTTACTTATTCTTTAAATTTGTTAACTAATGCTGTCGGTTGAATCTTCAATCAGGGCGAGATTGCGCCAAAAGACAACCTTCTCTTGACTGCTTCAGCGGGAATCTTTCTTAGCAACCGGTTCGTCGACCCAATATCCCTGAAAATTGTAATGTTGATGCAGCGCGGCCTCATACTCCCGGTTAAGAGGAGACCCTTCTATATATTCTGGTGATTGTTTTATCGCCGCCCGTGAAAGATTGACAAAGACCTTTGCTTTATCCCAACTTACTCGATTGATCCATCGCGGTGAAATCAGAACCATTTTGCCATCCCACCAGTTCAGAGTGTCCACTATCAGATAACGAATCATCCATGTCTTGTCGTCGATTATAAAATCCGCGACGTGGCCAATCTTTCCATCCTTGGCCTGGATGTGATGGCCGGTCACATCGTGGGTAGAGCGTAAACGAGGATCAAAGGTTTTACTTCCCCTGGTGGATTTCGGGATTCTTTCAGTATTAGGCGAACCGCCAATAATATCGCCATATTGTCCTCTCATGGCTGGGGTTTCCCAATACGAAGGTACCGCAAAATATTTATAATAGGATTCTTCAAATTGTCTGGAAACGGGTTCATCACTTTTGAGCGGAGGGCTGTCCTCGATCTGTTTTTTAGTCAAATTGACGGCGATGTTTTGGGCATCTACATTCACTGTCCCCAGAGTTATGGGCGAGATCAGCACCTGTCTGTTTGTAAGCCAGTTCCCGCTATCTGCAACCAGATAACGAATTGTCCAATAATAATCATCGAAGTAGAATTCTTTAACCTTCCCGATTTCCCCCTCGAGGCTGTTCAATTTGTAACCGTGAAGTGTTTTAGCTTGGTGCAACATAAACCGACTCCTTTCATTTTATTCAGTGTTATCTTTCAACCGATGTCTTTCTTAACTGGTTTAAACTTCGTTGCTTCCCTTTGGGCATTAATCAACCGAGAGCACAAATTGTGACGGGTTTATTATTGATATAAGCCCACTGTTAGTTTAGTCATTGAAGCATATAGAAGTTATAAAATTATTGGTGTTTATATAACAAAAATATGGCGTTTTTCTGACAATGAGTGAGTAAACGATTGTTAATGTTACAGAATTTCCCAGCTTCACTCTCAGTTATGCATAGCGGATAAAGTGGTATATGGATATTATGTGCGTTAAAATAAACACATACGGTCGTGAGTGACCAACTACCACACAAACGAGTACATTTGGTGGAGTTACATTAATATGAAGACGGCACAAAACAATAGCCGTACTGACACCCGACTGCGCGCAGATTGAAAGTCAATTTTGACTCGTAATGGCTTCATCTCTATAATCAAACTATTATGAAACGAATATTCGAAGAAATCTCAATGTTATCAGGGTCTACAGAGGTTAAAATTTCGCCCGAACGAGGAGGATTGCTAACCTCTTTTAACGTAGATAATACAGAAATTCTTTACCTGGACAGAGAAACCTTTAACGATATAACCAAAAACGTGCGAGGTGGCATCCCTCTTCTTTTCCCCAATGCAGGCCCTTTAAACGATGGCCTTTATCATTTGCCCCAGCATGGTTTTGCCAGAACGATGCCCTGGACTATCATCACGCACAATGATAATTCAATAACGCTCCAACTTCTGTCAAACGAAGAAACCATGGGAACTTACCCCTTTGATTTTGAATTGATATTAAAAGTGGAAGCAGCCAATAACAAATTAATTCACGACCTGACTGTGAAAAATACAGGTGACAAACCAATGCCAACCGCTTATGGTACACATCCTTATTTTGAAATTCCACAGGAGGAAAAACAAAGGCTGATCACCAACATCAGAAACTTTAATCCAAGCGAAATAAATTGGATGGGAGAATTCGATAAACCATTTCTCAATCCAGGTTTGATTAAAATCCGAATGCCGAGAAAAGAAATAGCGATCGAAAGCGCCCCGAATGTTTTTAGGTTCGCGAGAATCTGGCACGAGGCGGGAAAGGATTTTATCTGCGTAGAACCGTGGACTCGAGGCAATTTTGCTCTCAACAACCCTAACCAAAGTCTTTGGATTAAACCGTTTGAATCTATAACTTTATCGATAACCATATCTGTCAAAATTTTTAAATAATTATTTCGATTTATTAAGTGTTATAACCACATTTTCAGTTTCGGAATTTCTCCTTTTTAGGCTGAACTTCGGCAAGCAACCAAAAAATATGCCTTCGGTGTCAAATTGGATTTACCATAAGCATATTAGCTGCATGGTATCAAGTCGCAAATACTAAAAGGCCGGATATTCCAAGAAATGATTGAGATGAGACCTAACTATTTTAGAAATTAAGAATGGGCTTTAGTCCCATCCTGTTTTGATTCGAATTGTGTTACATTGTACTTTAATCGGGGGTGCTTTGAGGTGGTTTCACCAAGTTTTGAGAATCCATATAAGCGGCCACGATGTCGCTGGTGGTGATAATACCAATCAGTTTTTCGGGTCTTTGTCATCGACTACGGGCAGATGGCCGATGTTTCGCTGCCGCATATAATTCAGTGCATAATCCAGCCGGTCTCCGGCACGGATAACTGCCAGGTCGGTGGACATGATCTCTTTTACTCTGGTCAACGGCCATTTTTCCTGTGGTACCTTCATGACGTCGATATTGGTAATAATACCGACGAGATTACTGTTAGTATCGATTACCGGAATGCCTTTGATACCATTTAGCTGCATTAAACTAGCTGCATCAGCTATTGTTGCGTCTGGGGAAAGCGTCAGGACTTTAGTCCGCATGGCTTCTTTGACCTGCATCCTGTTCAGCAGGGGATAAGAATATTTATCACGGTGCGCCGGAGATTCAGCCGGGGAAAGCACTTGACTGTGATACATCGTATTGTTGCCGATGATGACATAGGCCAGGCCGACAGCAATCATGGCCGGGGCGAGCAGCTGATAGCTGCCGGTAATCTCAGCGATCATCACCATCACTGCCAATGGGACATGGCCGACGGCGCCCAAGAATGCCATCATCACAAGACTGATGGGGTCGGTAAAGGAAATATTGAGACCAGTGCCGAAAATTGGCGTAAAACCTTGGGCGGAAGCATAGACCACGTAAGCAATCATGCAGGAAATGAAAGCTGGTATCAGGACTTCGCTTTCCATGCCCTGCAGATACAATATTTCGGCTGCCAGGATACCACCCCCGAGGGGTGCCTTAAAAATCGCCGCAATACCGGCCCCCATACCGGCTGCGACCGCGATGCGGCGGTCATCCACGGAAAGATGCATTATTTGGGCGATAAAGGAACCAAAACCTGCGCCCATCTGGGAGGCCGGCCCCTCCGGACCTGCGCTGCCGCCGGTGCCGATTGTAATGGTCGAGGCGACGAATTTCACATACGGGATACGCCAGCGGATGTTGCCATTTTTGTTATGGTAGGCATCGATTGCAGTATCGGTGCCGTGCCCTTCCGCTTCTGGTGCCAGTTTATAAACGACAAATCCTGCCAGCAACCCGCCCAGTGCCGTGATTAACGGAATAGCCCATCTGCGGGCAATGGTGGAGATAATATCTTGCCCTTCGCCCAGCGGCTGAGGAGGTTTAAAGCCAGCTAAATCCCCCAATGTCCAGGTGGTAACCAATTCGATTGCCCGGTGGAAAGCAATAGCGGCCAGACCTGCACCAACACCAATAATCGCTCCTAGTAGCAGCCATTTTAGAAGGTAATTGACATCGATACGCCCTTGCGGTGCGGGATGTCTTATTCCCTGCCAGAATGCCTTTGAAGATGAACGCAGCCTGGATTTAAGGTCTCCCATTCTGGCATTTATTCTGTTTATATCACTGAACATAGACCCCCTAATAATTTACAGGTTAACATACGTTTACATTATAAAATTAATAGGTTTCACTTTCAAGTAAAGCTGTGGTAGAGGCAATTATGTGGATATTACGCTCGTCTAGGAAAATGTGTACTATATTCTTGACAATGACATTTTTCTAGTAGTATATTTTGAATAAGTTAACGTTTACATTTAATGGAGTTGCAAATGATACAGCGACATAAAACGACAGCAGTCAGAAAAGATCAAATTGTAAATGCCGCGAAAAAATTGATCATCAAGCATGGCAGCGAAAAGCTTACGATAAGAGCGATCGCTCATGAAGTCGGTCTGACTGAAGGCGCTCTGTATAGACATTTTAAGAGCAAACGGGACATATTGTTTTTACTGGCCGACACCATTGAAACAGACTTACTAGGAGACATCAAAGTAAACAACATTGAAGGCGAATCCTACTCGAAAATTCTGGACAACATACTTAAAGGACATTTATCCGCCATTAAACAAAGGCAGGGAATTTCATTTCAGGTGATTGCCATGTGTATCAGCTTTGGGGACAAGAAACTAAATAAGAAATTATCCGAAATTATAAAAAAATATGTCGAGGAGATTAAGAACCTCCTTCGCAGAGGAGTTGAATCCGGTGAATTACGGCCGGATCTCGATTTAAATGGAACGGCATTGCTCTTCTTTGGAATGATACAAAGTCTGGTAAATATTTGGGCACTAAGTAATTATGAAATCAACTTAGAAGAGACTTACGAATCAACCTGGAACACCTTAAAGCAATGTATCAAAAAAATATGATCGCTAAACCTTAAACACGGTGAAAACAGGTTTGACTGGAGGTGTAAGATGGCTATTGTAACAATTCGTGGGACTCTGGGCAGCGGGGCGCCGGAAATAGGGAACCAAATTGCCGAAAGACTGCATTTTGACTATGTCGACCGGGAAATCATTGCCGATGTGGCGAAAAGGAATAAATGGTCCGAAGAAAGTACAGCAGCTAAAGAAATGCGTCCTGGAACTTTGGGGGGACGCATCGCTGAAGCTTTAGCACATACTTATCCTATAGGTGATGGATTCGGCGGTGCATATTTACCCACCTGGGAAATACCTCTTGACAATACTCTCTATTTGGTCGGA
>Ga0326727_10016552_pt1 | contig 15535 bp, 11 predicted proteins | sample MB2enrmetagenome_FD_207643 | JGI IMG/M metagenome (GOLD analysis project Ga0326727, IMG submission 207643) | Lab enriched peat soil microbial communities from McLean, Ithaca, NY, United States - MB29MY | ecosystem: Environmental > Terrestrial > Soil > Wetlands > Peat | place: USA: New York... | reverse complement strand
ATCTCGCCGCTTCCTCCTCGTAAGTACTCATCTTGAGGCCGAACCTAGTCAGCAAATATCTGCGATTCGATACTCGAGTTGTGGGTAATTGAAAGGGCTGAAGCCCGGTGAATTGTGGGACACTAGAAGAGCGGCTTCAGCCGCGGTGGCCCAAAGCCCGATGCTTCCACCTAAGCCGCGTCTGCCTGGTTCCAACGCGAAGCTTGCGCCAGCCTGTAAAAGCCTGCCGAGCCTATCGCAATCCAGGGATCGGTGCGCACCTGATTGCCGTATTCATCCCGATTGTGCCCAGAATTGGTCCGCTGGCCTATCTGGCTATTAAGGACCCCAAAGCGGAAACCGAACAGTTCTATGTCGCCAGCGTGAATCGGTCGGTAGATTTTTACCGCCGCCGCCTGGAGCAGTTTCGCGAGGATCGAACTGCATCGGTTGATCTGCCAAATCGCGATTTAGACACCGGCGAAGTGGTAAAACCCGGTGCCTACCGGCTTACCGACCAGACCTATGCCAAACTGTTGCAACGCATTACCGCCCGGCCGGAGCGGGCCGTACGGCCCGGCATCAAGCGTGACATCCTCGCTTACTACGCCGATCCAAACGCTCCGATTGTGACGAAAAGACACAAGCGCGCGTGGAAGCGGGTCCTGGCCGGACTGCAAGAGCTCAAGCAAATGCCGGTCGCCACGCCTGCCTCCATCGAGGAACGAGCGTCAATCGATCCTGGTCAGCAATGAACCGGAACTGTCCGGCCAATGCCGGACACCCGCGTGTGGGACAATAGGCGGGAAATGTTACCCACAGGCGTGTCCAACGTGATTTCAGCTTCGGGAGGACTATGCGCCTCGCCCTGATCGGCTGCAGCCTCTTGACGCGGGAACTGAGCGACGCCATCGTACGCTCTCCTCACGTGGTGGACGCGCGGTTCCTGCCCCAAGCCCTGCACGAGACCGGAGCCAAGGCGATGCGTTGCCGCTTGCAGGAAGCGATCGACGCGTTCGGTTCCGAAAACTACGATGCGGTGGTGCTGGGATACGCGCTTTGCGGCAACGGCACACAAGGGCTGGTGGCGCGTCAGGCGCCGCTTGTGCTACCCCGTGCCCATGACTGCATTACGCTGCTGATGGGAGGCCGCGAGAAGTACCGGGAATTCTTTGCCGCAAACCCCGGCACCTGCTTTCGCTCCGCCGGGTGGGTGGAACGGGCGGCGGATCTTGACGCGCAGCTCTCGGGAATTGGGATTGGCCGGGATTTGCCCGCCTTAATTGCGAAGTACGGGGAGGATGCCGGACGCCTCCTCCACCAGGAAATGCTGGCCCGCTTCCGCCAGGGCTATAACAAGCTCGTCTATATTCGCACCGGGATAGAGCCGGATAATTCCTTCTTCGAACGGGCCCGCGCCGAAGCGCAGGAAAAAGGCTGGGCCTTTGAAGAAATTGGCGGTTCACTCGACCTGTTTCGCCGCCTGCTGGCGGGAAACTGGAACGACGATTTCCTGATTGTTCCACCCGGCTGCGAAGTTGCGGCTACTTACGACGAGGCGATCATCACTTCCGTTCCGCCGCCAGGTAGTGGAAGCACCGGTCCCGCTTGGCGGGACCGGTGACAAAAGGTTCGCTCGACGCGGGCCTTTAGGCCCGGTGTATGCTGTTCCCAGCGATTGGGAGGCGCTTCATGCAACCGGCTTCCCGAGAAGTTCAGACGTTCAATCCCTACAGCTCGGCCTGGGGAACTGCGCTTAGCGTCCCCCGGCCTCGGCCGACTGGAGCGGCTTACCAGCTACTCCTGGCTTTCCGCCAAAGAATTTGCCAAGCAGCATGCAGAGTAACGGCGTCGCGACCGCGATGTACATGTTGTCAATGCCAAATGGATCCTTCAGGACGAACCAAATAGTGGTGAACACTACGCTCAAAATTAACCCCACGGTTGCCCCGGCTTTGTTCCCGATTTTCGGAGCATAGAAGGCAAACAGGACAATAACGGTAAGGCTGGCGCGCAATGCCCGGGCGAAGAATACGGTCTTCAGCAGCGCCGGTATATACAAAGCAAAGGGCACGGGAAGCAGCCCCAACATTAGCGCCACAATCCTCACCGCCTGGATCTGATGCCGTTCGTTCGGCTTGACCAGGGGAGTGTAAAAATCCTTCATGACCAACGCGGTCGATCCCAACTGACACGCCAGGATGGTGACGAACGCGACTGCCAAAAGTCCTGTGGACACGACTCCGGCCAGCCAGGGATTCATGTACCTAAGGAATTCCGGCAATGCGCGTACGCTCTTGATGGTGGGAAACAGCGCCCTGGCGGCCAGACCGATGTAGGCGGCAATGAAGCCCAGCGGCGCAAACCACATGGCGGCAAATATGCTGGCCTTCCGTCCTTCTTGGGGAGTCCGTAGTGAGCTGAGAGTTTGAATTACATACTGGGTGGAGAACACGGCGCCGATATTTCCAATGGTCCAGGCGACAATCTGGGGGACGCCTACTTTCCACATGGAAAAATGGGTTGCCGGCAGCCTTTCCCAAGACCCTGGATGAGCTTTGACCAGCCGCCACGCCACCAGCGCGGTGACGAGCAGTGCGCCATACTTAAAGAGGAAATGTATAAGGTTGGCAAACCCCACCCCGCGGATTCCTCCCGCCGCCACACAAACGCTGGCGGCAATGGCGATGATCCAGACCGCGGTGGTGGTCGGAATGTTCAGAACGGTGCCCAGAACAACCGCTCCCCCCGTATAGGCGACCACCACCACCGTGACCAGCGCGTACACCATGATGGCCGAGACAATTAAGCGCACTCCCTCGCCGTAGTGCCGGCCGAGAACTCCGGAGATGGTGTACTCCTGCGACTCGATGTACTTTCCCGCGAGCACGAAGGAATAGAGGAAGAAGCCCAGGGCGATAGAAATGTACACCCAGGCCGACGAAAGCCCGGTCTCAAAGGCAGCCTGCGAGGTTCCCAGGGTCGAGGCGGTCGCAATAAACTCGGAGGTGAGCAGCAACCCTGTGATGTAAGTGCCCAATTGGCCTTTGGCACTCATGAAACGATGGGTATCTTTCGAGTACCTTACCGACCAGGCCCCAACGGCAGTAGTCGAGACCAGGTAAACGATAACTATCCCCGAAATGATCGCGCCGGCCGGTAGACTGGGCATGAAGGTACGCTCCTCGGTGGTTTACCGCGTTCTATTCCAATTCAGCCCGCATGGACGACGCTGCTCTCCCGCAAATTAAGCCCCATCTCATTCAGTTGTGCTTTAACCGAGTGATAGAGCTTTTCATACGGCGGCAGCGGGCGGTGATGGATCAGGTCGTAACACTCCGTTATGTCACAACCCGTAGCCGGTTCTTGTCCCACAAAGCGCTGGGCGATCTTGCGCAATAACGCTTCGCCGTCCCGCCGCGTCATTCCCTGGCCGATCACCGCATCGGATACCTCGATCATCCATTCCGCTTCCAGCGGAGTTTGTCCGTGGTTTGTGGTGGTGCGGCAATGCCGCGGGGCATAGAGATTCATACCGTTGAGCGGAGCCTCGATGCTTTGCATGGCAATTTCCAGCAAGCTCAACTCGGTGCCGGATCCGGAAGTAGGAATAATCCAACGCATGCAAATCGTATGGCTGAAGCGGTTCAGGGCCTGGTTGACCACCGAACGGGCCCAGTTTACGCCCGGCATCAGGATCTGCCGCGCGTTCAGCATGTGGATGTGCTCGACTCCGGTGTAGTGCATGTAGTCCCGGTAGGCGATCATGGCGGCCAGCGGTTTGGCGATCCCTTCCACAATGGCGCCTTCGACGCCGCCGCAGAACCCTCCCGCCAGCGCAAAGCTGCCGCTCAGCTTAAAGGAACCATACTCTTCATAGACAATGGCCGCCGAGAGCATGTTCTCTTCCATCTTCAGGTCGGGCAGCAGGGAAAGCAGAATGCCGTCGGTGCGGCGCAGGCCGTTTTCCGGATCCATCACGCAGATCAGATCTTCCGCCCGAGTGTTGATCGGGTAGTAGACGACAGCCAGCCCCGGCCGGCCCGCTTTGCGCACGCCTTCGCGCATCCAGCCCAGTTCCCGCCGCGACGCGTAGACTTCCATGGGAGCTCCGACAATGTCGCGGCCGTCCACCTGGGTGAAGTTGAAGCCTTCGATGAAGTCGGTGCGGGGGATCTGGGCAAAATTCTTTACCACCAGGGGAGCCAGATCTTCGGTGTAGGGGGTGTGGTGGCCGGGGCAGACGTTCAGCGGTTCCGTGCCTTCCACCTTGCGCTGCTTCCAGACCCGGCGATCGCGCCCTTCGCCCATCAGAATCTCCCGTGGCGCATCTTCGATGGCCGTCAGGATTTCGTCGCGCGTCAAGCGCACCCGGCGCTTGGTATTCAAACAGTAGATGCCGAGTCTTTCCAGGCATTCGACCCCCGCCGCAAAGGCCCGCTCCGCCAGGCTGTCGTCGCCATTGAGGTAGCAGTCGCCGGGGAATTTGATTTCGTACTTCTTAACCAACTCGCTGATGGTCCGGTAAAGGCCCATGTCCCAAGTCTTCTCTTCAACCTTTTCACTGGTCTGGGCCCGTTCCGCAATATCGAGCAAACTGATCATGTTCATCCTTTCGTGCGCGGAGGAAGCAATTCCCTGGTTGGTAGCCCCATTTATGATTTGGGCATCGCAGGGTTCGATCTGCCTGGTGAACGTGCGCATGGCGTCTGGGCCGGAGGCCAACCCCGTCAAGCCAGCAACTTTTTGGCCTCATCGACGGCGTCGAAGGCGTCTTTTCCGTAACCATCCGCTCCCACCTTGTCCGCGTAATCCCGGGTTACCGGACCGCCTCCCAGTATCACCTTGAACTTGCTGCGCAAACCCATACTCACGAGATCGTCGATTACTTCCTTCTGATAGGGCATAGTGGTAGTCAGCAGGGAAGAGAGGGCAATCATGTCCGCTTTGACCTCTTTGGCCTTCTGGATGATCAGTGAGCTGGCGACATCCACTCCCATATCGTGGACTTCGAACCCGGCCGAGCGCAGCACCACCGCTACCAGGTTCTTGCCGACGCTGTGTACGTCTCCCTGTACCGTCGCGATCACGATGACGCGCTTCTTGGTGAGTTCGTTGGCCGGGATATGCTGCTCCAGCATGCCGCCGATTTCATCCATCAGGTCGCCCACCATGACCAGCTCGGCCAGGAATACATCGCCGGCGTCGAACCTTTGGCCGATGATCTCGGCAGCTTCCTTGATAGAGATCTTGATCGCCCGCTTGGGGTCGATTCCGGCATCGATAATTTGCTGCGTCAGCTCCTTGGCTTTTTCCGTGTCGATCGCGATTATCGCCGCCTTCAATGCCTCCAGCAATTGTTCTTCCTGCCCCATGCTTTCCTCCTTATTGTCCTCTCCACGTCTCTGCGTCTCTGCGCTGGGTGTTAAATCAAAAATCAAAATTCAAAATTCAAAATTGCTCAGCTCCGGAACTGTAGGCCGCGGTCGCGTAACTCGGCTTTCACTTCGTCGTACAGCTTCTGATACTCCGCCGTGGGCTGGAGCGTAGTTTGGTCGTAAAGCGCCTCGAAGGTCTGCCCTGCCGGAGCGTCTTTGAGATACTTCTCGTACTGCTCCAACAGATACTTCACCAGTTCGCTGGCCTGAGCGCGGCTCATGCCGGCGGCGCCCTTGCAGACCTCGCCCATCCAGCGCGATTCCAGCGGGGTGCCGTAGTTGGGCGTGTCGCCGACCACGAATTTCCTGGTCCCTTCGGTGGAATGAGCGCCCATTACCGTGGAAACGATGAAGCCGGCTGCCGCTTCGTAGAGATACTGTTTGGTTCCCGGGCCGGCGGCGGGATGATCGCCGATGCTGCCATCGACGATGAGCCGGGTATTGCGGCTTATGCCTTGAATGGCGGTTCCGGCCGCCCACAACTCGGCGCGGGAGATGCGGCTCTTGACGCGCGAATCGGTTACGCCGCAGCGAAAACTTTCGGCCTTTTGGATCACAACCTCCTGCATGCTGCCGGCTACCGCGGCAATGGCCGCCCCTTCCGGGTTTCCGGAAAAGCCGCCGATGGTAGAGCTATGGGTGCCGTGGATGTTGATGCCGCAAGCCAGCGCGAAAGCCGTCCGGTTCAGGTCGTCGTAGGCTACCTTTAGCTCGGACATGCCGGTCACCTCCATGTAATCGGTGCGGCGCATTCCGCATTGCTCGTCGAACATGGCGATGGTCGCGATGCTGGAAGGGGCATTGTTAATGATGATCATCCCCGGGCGGCCCGCGGCGCTGACCGCCCGGCGCAGAATTTCTACCGTCTTGCGGTACTGATAAATCTCGGAAGGCGCGCCCGCCACCACCTCGTACTGGCCCTCGATCTTCAACAGAATTCCGCCCCAGATGCCATCCACGCAGCGGTCCATGGCGCAAAGCTGGTTGATTTTGAACATCATTTCTTCATTGCTGAAAGGCGCCGTCTGAATCCCGGCGATGACGATGGGCTCCTGCGTACCTTCCACATCGCGATGCACCATGCGCACCCGATCCTCGCCCTGGCCCATCTCCACCGCCTCCGGGCGCGACGCGATCTCCTCCTTCAGTTCCGCTTCCGAGACCTTGATGGCGCGCTTGGTCGTCGTGCAGTAGGCGCCCAAATGCAGGAACAGTTCGACCCCGGCCTGATAGACGCGGTCCGCCAAATCGCCATCGACGTCGACGGGCGCCTGGGGCTCGTACTTAATTCCATATTTCTTCTTGAGCTCCTGGCCTTTCTTGAAAAGCTCCAGGTCAAACTGCTTCTCCTCGAGAATCGGACTGCTCTTCGATCGGTATATGATTTCCCAGAATGGAAGCGCCATCGGTGACCTCCTATAGCGGCGGCAGTTGTGCAGGGTTTCTAACCGGATAACGAAACTGCGAGTCTGCCCTTGCGTTCCTCGCCCAGGGCACAAAAACAAAACAGCTCTCGCCTGGGTGGCGTAGGCAGTGGCTGAATCCCTGGCCCCAGAGAATTAAGTCACTTCTCCAGCAATGAGTAAAGCTGAGCTACTAATTTACCATCAGGAGAACAAATTTACGAAGTGCAGCCCATACGCCCGCGACGCCCGCCAGGCAAGCCTTTCGCGGGGAAAGCGACTGGGACGATGATTGCAAATTCGCCAAATTGATTGAATAATATTTGGCACTTCCAAGTGTATTCGCGCCTGACTTCAGAAGCCGGAAGTAGAAGCCAGAAGACAGAAATCAGAAGCCAGAAGCCAGAAGTGGGAGGCCCTTCTTCTGACTTCTGAATTCTGAATTCTGACTTCTGAACTCTGATTTCCCTTTGTTGCCAAGGAGGACGTTGATGAATTCGGCCATGGGATATAAGGAGGCGGAAGTTGTCGTGGCGGGCGCGGGCCCGGGAGGGGCCTTGGCGGCCATTGCGGCGGGACGGCTGGGCGCCAAGGTGCTTCTGGTGGATCAACTGGGATTTCCCGGCGGCATGTTTACCGGCGGCGCAATGTCGGTGGCTAACTGCTGGCCCTGGGCTGGCCTGGGGAAAGAGATCTTTGCGCGCCTGGCAGCACGGGGAGCCGCCATCCATCATCCGGACGATCCGCCCAACTATTCGCTCTTCCATTTTGGCAGCTATTCCTGGCGCAACGCGGCTTACGATCCCGAAGCCGCGAAGCTGGTGTTGTTCGAAATGCTGGAAGAGGCGGGCGTAAGACTTCTGCTGCATTCCTATGTAACCGGCGCGGTGATGGAAGACGGCCGGGTCCGGGGGATCGTGGTGGAGAACAAGTCCGGCCGGCAGGTGATTTGTGGCAAGGTGATATGCGATGGCACGGCGGATGGCGACGTCGCGGCCTCGGCGGGCGCCGAGTTTCTTAAAGGACAAGATCAGGGGGATGGGACCAGGAAATTGTTTCCCATGACGATGCTGGTCCGGCTCAGCCATGTTGACTGGCTGCGGGTCTCGGAGTTTTCCCAGACCGACCTGGGCTGGGACAAGGTGATTGCCAAAGCTATTGCCGCAGGCGATCTTCCGTACTATACCGGCCGAACCCGGGAGATGGTGCCTTACAGCGGCCATCCGCGGCCGGAACTGGCGCACCTGTGGGAGGAAGACGGCGCATTGCTGTGGGGCGGAACCGTGGACGGGGTGGACGGTACTGACGCGGATTCTCTTACCCACGCCGAAGTGCAGTGCCGCAAGGAATGGATGTCCGAACTTGCTTTCCTCAGGAAGTACATTCCCGGATTTGAAAAGTGCCGCGTCGAAGATAGCGGCGTCACGGTGGGTGTCCGTATCAGCCGCAATATTGTGGGCGAGTATCTCTATAGCGGTTACGACATTCTGGAAGAGCGGGAATTTGACGACGCGGTGGCCTACGTTACTCCTATATTTTTAGGCGTGCCCTACGGTTGCTTTGTGCCCAAGCAGATCGACCATCTGCTGATTTCCGGCCGCTGCCTATCGACTACTCCCGGACAGACGACCTCCGGACCGACCCTCGGCTCCTACAACAACATGAAGAGCATTCCCAGCGTGATGACCTACGGCGAGGCCGCGGGAACCGCCGCCGCCCTCTGCGTACAACAAGGCGTTACACCGCGGAACCTGGATCGAAAACTGCTGGTCGCCACCCTGAAGAAACAAGGGGCCGTGCTGGACCGGGCGGAAAGAGATGCCCTGATGGAGAATCTGCGCCTGCCCGACGGGACTTCGTTCCGGCAGTACTTCAATCGGCGGCAGGCAGAGCTCAGGGCGCACTGGGAAAAGAAAGGCTACAAATTCTCCTTCACTGGACGGAAGCCTGAGCTGGTCGGCATTGGCACGGATGTGCCGCATTTCGTTTGAGAACGGCGGCGAGATAAGGCATTTGGGATTTGGGAATTAGGATTTAGGATTTCAAACGGCGCTCACGTGGCGCTGGCCTCCAGGCCGGCTGTGGCGGGAGCCTCCAGGCTCGCGCACAAGCATGCTACCGGCGTGGACGCCGCCAGCACAGCCGGTCTGTAGTGGTATTTCTGTAGCCGTTTGAAATCCGAAATCCCAAATCCCAAATGTCTGGGAGCGTTCATGGCGCACTCGATTGGGATACTGATCATTGTCGCGCTCTATGTGGTCACCACGACCATAGTGGGTTCCTGGTCCGCCAAATACACGAAAGATACCTCTTCTTTCATGAGCGCCAAGAACCTGATGGGCCCGGTGGTGGTGGGCATTCTCCTCATGTCGGAGTTCATTGCCACCGGGTCGACGCTGGGTACGGCGGAGACCGCGTATACCAAGGGTCTTTCCTCCTCCTGGAACGTGATTTCCCTGGGCATTGCCTTCATCCTGTATGGCTTGTTCATGGCTCCGAAGTTCCAAGCCTCGGGCGCTTACACCATTTCCGGAGCTTTGGCCAAAAGATACGGGGACAGCACGCGGATGGTGGTTTCCATCATCATGGTGTACGCGCTCATCGTGGTGGACGTAGCGGCCTTCACCGGGGGAGGAGTAATCTTTGCCACTATCCTGGGAATTTCCATTCAGGCCGGAGTCTGGATTATCGCTATCGCCTCGATTCTGAATGTGACCCTCGGTGGGATTCGCGGTGTTGGCTTCGCGAACCTGATTCATATGTTCTTTAAGTTCGTCAGCCTGGTCACGGTGAGCACGTTTGCCTGGCTGCTTTTGCGGCAGCATCCGGAGATGCTGGCCCGCATTCCGCCCGCACTCTATTCGCCTACCGGCGTGGGCGCCAAGACGCTGATTTCCTGGACGTTCGCCAACATCGGGGCGATCTTCGCGACTCAGTACGTTATCCAGTGCATCAGTTCACTCACCAGTGGACGCGAGGCGCGGAAGGCCAGCTTTATTGCCGCCAGCTTTATCATCCCGGCCGGCCTGTTTTCCGCTTACATCGGCGTAGCTGCCCGCGGGATTTTTCCGGGCATTAAACCGGTGATGGCCTTCCCGATGTTCCTCACCCTCATGCCGGTTTGGCTGGCAGGCATCGCAATCATGGGAATTGTGGCGGTGACCTTCGTGACCATTCTGGCCTGCCAGGTCGGGATCACTGCGCTGATCATGTCGGATTTCGTAATCCCGCTGTTAAAGCCACAGGAAAGCGCCAAGCTGCGCAGCACCCGGATGGTTTCAATTTTGGTTGGGCTGGTCCCCATTCCCTTTGCCTTGTTTGTGCCCGGTCTGTTGAAGACCATATTCTTCGCCCGAGGGCTGCGGACCACCATCGCGATGGTGGCCGTATTTATGTTTTATCTTCCGAAGGTAGGCAGCGGCAAAGGCGCGACCATCGGTCTGATCGGGAGTGTGATCGGCACCTCGATTTGGTTCGCGTTGGGAGATCCCTGGTTCGATAACGTCTATCTGGCCATGCTCATTCCTGCCGCCTTTCTGATCGGTGAGAGGCTATTTCGATCCTCCGAAGAGCCGAAAACCGCTCAGCACGGGGTGGGGGGGCTATAGACACTCCGGTCTAGTACACTCCGTCGAGAATCGCCCCCTGCTCCTTCAACACCGCGCGAAGCCGCTGTACCGGAAGGTCGCGAATGTCCCGCAGGCCGCCGGCTACACTCAAGGCGGCGGCGGTTCCGACAGCGTGGCCCATGCCCAGGCAATTGCCCATATTTCTTCCCGTCCCATGGCCTTCGCGATCCGAAGATAAGCAGCGGCCGGCTATATAGACATTGCTGAGATTCTTCGGCAGCAAGCATCCCCAGGGAACATCGTAGGAACCGCCATTGCCTACCGGAATGCGGATCTGCTCCTGGCCGGCGCCGTGAATGTCGATATGACAGGCCCCTTTGGCAACCCCATCTTCGCGTTTGCGGGCGCAGCGGGCATCATCTCCCGTAAGCTTGGCCTCGCCAACTATGCGCCGCGTCTCCCGGATGCCGATGCGGGGAGCGATGGCAGAAATAGCGGCGTTTTCGAATCCCGGAATGTTTTTCTTCACAAAGCAGGCCGAGATCATTACCTGCTGCATAAGACGGGGCAAAACGCGGCTGACCTGGTCGGTCTTGGTGCCGTCGATATTCTCGGCGACGCGGGTGACATTCACGCAAACTTCTTTGCGGGCGTGGGATGTGGGATAAAGCATGATAAGGGCCGTGGGAAACAATTCTCCCCGCCGGAAGGCATTCTGCAGGAGGGGCCCATTGGCCTTGAAGAAAACCGCCGCCTCGCCTTGTTTGTACAGCTCCTCGGCGAGCTGGGCATCGGTCCGCCCGGCACGGATGTAATCGCTTTCGCCGAGCGCCAGATTTTCCGGATGATCGCGAACGAAAGAAAGCAGGGGGCCGTTTTCTACCCCGCACATGCGGTACATGATCGAGAGGGGCTGAAGCGTGCCGTTCACATCCCCCAGTTCGTAGGAAGCACCCGCCATTACCGCTACCGTGCCGTCCCCCGAGCAGTCAATGAAGAAATCCGCCGTCAGGAGCCAACGCTGATCCCGGCTGCCCACCAAAATGCCCCGCACCCGGTTGCCTTCCATCACCACATCGTCGGCAAAGGAATAGAGCAGCGGACTGACCCCGTAACGGTCCAGGAGTGTAGGAATCGCAATCTTCACGATCTCAGGGTCCAGAACCACATAGCAGATGAGCCGGAAGTCGTGAACCGGGCCGATCAGGCCACCCATCTTGGCGCACTCGTCGTACAATTCCCGGGCCACGCCACCGTTTACATATTGCCCTCGAGCGTTGAGTCCGCCGTTAATGCACATGCCGGTCAGCAATTCTCCGCCGAACATCGGGCCGGCTTCGACCAACGTGGTCTTGGCGCCGGTTTTTGCCGCCGCAATTGCCGCCGCCACTCCAGCTACGCCGCCCCCGACCACCACCACATCACTATGCAAGAGCGTGGTGCTTCTCGGCATTTCTTCCTCCATGTTCTTCTGCCGCGGATCGCAGCCTTAGCATCTCGGGCCGCCATGGCCAGACGAAAACCACGATGCCATGACCAATCAATTCCAGCGGCCGTCGCTTACTGGCAGCTATAGGGCTCCTTTTTAATACGGCAGACCCGCAGAGGCAACAGCAACTTTGGATTCCATCTCAGAATTATTCACCACTCTTCCTACCCCACGCCTGTCATTCTGAGCCCCGCGCCCGCGACAGCATAGACAGTTGCCACCCCGCTAAGGCGCGGGGCGAAGTCCCGCATGGCGGGATCGGCCCTATCTGCTGCTGCCATTTGTGCGTAACCAAGAACTCAAAAGCGCGCGACTCACCCCGTACCCATCTCCCTACGTTCCTTGACAGAGTGCAGTCGAGGGAACCCGCTTTTTTCCCAGTTCCCAGCTCGCAGTAGTTGAGGCAAAACTTCGTTGCTACCAACTGAGAACTGAGAACTGAGAACTGGGAACTGGGAACGGCTCCGTGCCATTCTTGAAACCGGTTCTATGCGCTTGCGGAAGCACCCGACCGGACTGGTCATTTGTGCGGCGAAAAAGGTAATCCCCCAAAAGTACATGCACCCTCAAATTAAAGCTTACTGTCCTACAGACATGTGGCGCGCGAGCCTGCCGGGGAGGCACGCTGTCTCAAAACGGTTCTGCACCATGGCCGTTGCGGAGCGCGCGCCGCGGCAATGTGGGGTCCGAAGTTTTGAGCGTGCCGGGGATCTATGTACGAAATTGTGCTTTACAACAATGAAGAAGAAGCGCTTCTCCGGCGTTTGCAGGCCGTACTCACCGAGCTCGGTTACCGGGTGCGCGCCGTGCGCAGCGGGCGCGAAGCGCTGAATGTGGCGGCTGCCCTGACGGTGGATGCGGTCATTCTCGATTACCAGATGGCTGAAATGACGGGGAAGGAGGTTGCCCGGGCATTGAAGCGCGCCCGGCCGGAGCTGCCGATCATCATATTCGCCAGCATGCAGTACATCCCCATGTTAGAGCTGGCGAATGCGGACGCGTTTATCGCCAAGGGGGAGGGGCTGGACCCACTTCTCGCCGTCCTTCGGAAACTAATAGTAAAGACGGAACGGCTGCCCGTGCGCCGCTTTCCCCGCTATGCGGCGAAACTGCCGCTTACCGTCGTGGTGGACCGCGCCGGCGCTTTGCAGATGCTACAGGGAGTCACCGCTACTCTCGGGGAAGGCGGGGTGAGCGGGAAAATCGAAGGAAACCTGCGTCTGGGCGAAACGGTGCTGCTGCAGATCTGCGACGCCGAGAGGACGCCGGTCTTGGAGCCACGGGCCCGGGTACGCTACCAAACTCCGGATACGTACGGATTCGAGTTTCTGGATCTGACACCTGCGCAGCGCATGGAGGTGGAAGAGTTCTGCCGGCGGGTAGTTTGACTGCAAAAGCGTAAGCGGAGAGGTTAGCCCCGCTGTTTTCAGTTCTCAGTTCCCTCCCGCTTAGCGGGATCAGTTCTTAGTAGAGTCGCCAAGGCCACGAGAACTGGGAACTAGTTGTGTTCAGCTCGCGATCAGGCAGCAGTGGATAGTACCGCGGGCGCCTCCCAGCCCAGAGCGTCGAGCAGTCGCGCCAGTTTGCGATTGAGGCTGATCCCAGCTTGCGTACTGAGAACTGAGAACTGAGAACCGGGAACGGTTTAAAAAAACCCGTCCAAAGCGACCAACCAGTACACAGAGGCGGCAGGAAAGCGGCTACTCTGCTGCGTTACGAGACTCGCGATGGTGGCAAGGCATAGAAACGAAAAGGGTTCGATCCCTTCTCCCCTGCTGAGTACCGGGTTGAAAAAAACCCGTCCAAAGCGACCATACCGTACACAGGTGCGGCGGGAAAGCGGCTACTCTGCTACATGAGACTCGCGAGGGCGGCAGCCGAGAGGCTTCGCGCCGCACAACTGAGAACTGATCCCGCTAAGCGGGAGGGAACTGAGAACTATCTTTCGATGGTAGCCGACGTGGAAAACGAAACCGCGGGGTCCCCGGCAAGCCCTGTTTTGGCTCGCTGGGGTGGGAAAGACGAGCAGCAAGCGTACAGACAGACGCGCTTCTTTTTTGACTTTAGCTTGCGGCTTGTTGCTTGTCGCTGGGTTTGTGGTTTGGGCGGACGGGGTGTAATCAAGCTAGCCCGCGACAACCCGCCATAGCCCGCGATAGCCCGCCACTGAGGGACTTTTTTATTTATTTTTCGCTCGCCGGTCACCGGCTTCCTCCCTGGCTAATTTGCAAAGTAAATGCCAGACGCCCGGCGGTTTGGCGGCGCACAACTGAGAACTGAGACCGGGAACTGCGAACTATCCTGGTGAGAAATAAAGGCTAACTCGAATTCAAATCCTTATATTCCGGTTAGCTGGCTTTAACGTTTGCCACTCTTCGCGGAGGACGGCATGTTCGAACCTGCATTAACGCAGTTGCTGGTGGAATTGGAAGAACTGGGGCGTCAAAATGACGCGCGGGTAACCGAGCGGCGCCACAAATTGCTGAACCTGGAGCGGCCCACCGCAGAGCTGATCTGGCTGCTGCTGCAGTCGACCTGCCGCCGGCGGGTGCTGGAGATTGGTACGTCGAACGGCTACAGCACCATCTGGCTCGCCGCCGCCCTGCGGCATACCCCGAAGGCAAGGTTTATCAGCATCGAGCGGGTTCCGGAGAAACTGTTGCAGGCTCGCCGGAACCTGGAGCGCGCCGGCCTGCTCGGCGCGGTCGAACTGCGGGAGGGTGATGCCACAGAAATTGTCCGCTCGCTGGCGCCCGATTTCGACTGTGTCTTCTTCGACGCCGACCGCGTCAGCGCGCCCGCGCAACTGGAGATCCTGTTGCCGAAGCTGGCTCCCGACGTCCTGTTGCTGGCCGACAACATTCTCTCGCATCCCGAAGAGGTTGCCGAGTACCGTGCCCGCGTCGAGCGGCTGCCGGAATTCATATGGACGGTCGTGCCGGTCGGCAAGGGACTGCATATCGCGTGGCGCAAGGCGAAGACCCAGTAGCGGAACAAGGCAGATTGCCGGCTTTTTAAGATCCGAGCAACGATCAAGGAATATATAGAGTCAAGGTCTCGGGCGATCCTTCCTGCCGATTTATCGCTCGTAGCCAGCGCAACCCTTATATGGTGTTCGCGCGAGGAAAGGCGCGGAAACGTCCATAACTGGCGCGCTACCTGGTTTTCGCCTCCAGCCAAGAAGAGGAACCAGGGCAAACCCCTCCCAGCCTCGCGGCCTGATCGGCAGAAGCTTGCCGGCGAGGCCTCAGCCAACAACAATGTTCGATATCCTCCGCGAATTTCCTGCAACGCTGGTGGTAAACGGGGTTATCATATCCAGCAGTTTAGAATCACCTCCGGGTGTGGAGATCATGTCTCGTATCGGCACGACAACTCTGCTGGCGATACTCGGGATGATCTTTGTTCTCCTCTTTCCCGCCGGCTACGGACCATTTACTGTAACCCATGGACCGGCAACGGCATTTCGAGCGGCTGCTGCGGTTAAAGCGCTCCTGAAGCTGGTCTGCGGATCGTTGATCATCGCGCTGCTGCCGCGGCCGGCTTTGCCGGTGACGGTTAATCCGCTTCCGTTCAATTGCGCCAGTCACGCCTCGGTACTGCTCAGCCTTCGCTGTTAGCCTGCCTTACCAACCGATCCTGATTTCCCGGTAGCGC
>Ga0326727_10016551_pt1 | contig 15536 bp, 12 predicted proteins | sample MB2enrmetagenome_FD_207643 | JGI IMG/M metagenome (GOLD analysis project Ga0326727, IMG submission 207643) | Lab enriched peat soil microbial communities from McLean, Ithaca, NY, United States - MB29MY | ecosystem: Environmental > Terrestrial > Soil > Wetlands > Peat | place: USA: New York... | reverse complement strand
GCAGAGGTGCCCAAAGTTACAGGCAATATCAAGGATTTCCTGGCTATTAGACTCTTGTAAAGCCTGTCGATAATCAAATGTACTGTCCAGTAATGAACGTACCGGTTCGTTCGCATCAATCTCGCATTCGCGCTGGGGAATACGCAGCGTAAAAGTACTGCCGATGTGAGGCGTACTCTCGAGTTCAATGTCGCCCCCCATCTTGTCCACCAGCGTTCTGGCCAGGGAAAGCCCAAGGCCGGAACCACCAGCGGTCCGGGTCAATGACGAATCAGCCTGAGTAAACGGTTCAAAAATTCTTCTCTGGTTTTCCCGCGATATACCGATACCTGTATCGCGAATAGCAAGCCGACTATAGGGATTCCCGTTTACCTGGATGGTATCCAGCTTAAGCTCGATGTGACCGCCGTGTGTAAACTTGATGGCATTATCAAGCAAAATAGCGATAATTTGCCGCCACCGCCCTGCATCGCCCAGGATCCGGCCCGGAAAATCAGGAGCAAGCTCAATACCCAGTGTCAGCCCCCTGTCAACGGCCAATGGAATGTAGGTTTGGGCCGCAGCGGCAACAACCCGGGGGAGATCAATCGACCGGTCAAAAAACACCATTTTTTCGGTATTGGCCGAAACAAAATCGAGCATGGCATTGATCAGGCCCAATAAGGTGCTGGCCGAGGATTTGATCGTTTGTAGATAGTGCTGGGTTTTATGATCATGGCCATTTTTCAACAGCAAATCGGTCAGGCCCATAATGCCGTTCATCGGCGTACGTAGCTCGTGACTGATGGTGGTCAGGAATTCGCTTTTGGCTCGGTTCGCGGCTTCTGCGACTTCCTTGGCTTGCAGCAAATCATGGGTCTGCTCGGCGACCAGCTCCGAAAGTTGTTGCTGATGATGCTGCAAACTAGCTTGTGATTCTCGCAACGCAATTTCTATACGCTTGCGATCAGAAATGTCCAAAATCAGGCCGACGAGTCCTCCCAAGCTGCCATCCGCCTTGTTGAACGCGGCCTTGGTGAAGATGACGTTGTGCCGGGATCCATCCGCATATGTCACTTCGTTCTCATAGACTTGCGTGATGCGCGACTGAAACAGCGACTGGTCCGCGGCATAATAAGCATCTGCCAGCTCTTTTGGTGCAATGTCATACACGGTCCGCCCAATGATCTGTTCACGGGGAATGCCGAGGTACTGTTCGAAAGCGCTATTACATCCCTGATAGCAGCCATGTTCATCCTTGTAGAACACAGGGCTTGGAATTGTCTCCAGTAAACGAGAGATAAAATACAACTGATTGGCAAGCGCATTTTCTGCCGCCACCTGCTCTGAAACATCACGAGCGATACCAATGATGGCGGGCTGATCACCAAAACGTGTGGCGACGCCATAAACTTCGGTGGTAACGGTGCCCCCCGTTCGGGTCAGGAAGCGCAACCGGAAGCTGCTGTAAGGAATTTCTCCACTTAGTCTTTTGTGGATCAGCTCGCTGACCCTCTCTCTATCTTCCGGGCACACCACATCAAGCGGCTTGCAATGATTGCAGATTTCTTCTCGACTATAGCCGTAGAGATCTGCCATGCACTGATTGACATACAGGAAACGCGTGGCATTGATGATATAGACGCCAAAGAGTGTGTTGTCGAAAATGCTTTTCAATAGAGAGGTGGCTTCACGGTAAAGTGCATCGTCAATGGTCTGGCTCATGCGGATCGTTCCCTTTAAAACTGGGTTTTCGCAAGTGACGTCCGTCTACTTGTACCCGAAATCGCAGAATCTTCCCGTTCATACTCTTTTGTATAGCCAATTCGCAGCAATCACCGCAGCGGAAGGGCCGGCTTTGCAGGATTCCCGCATGCGCGAGGATGACGTCCGTGAGCAGAGCAAGCGCTTGTTCAGATGTTCCCTGGTATGGTCGCGGCGGCGGAGATCGCAATGATCCCAACGCCAATCCGCGATGATGATTGGAAAAACATGCCATTCCCATTTTGCATATTACATCGACACTGAATTCCGGATTCATTGTTCAGCTGGAAATGCACAAAAAAACAGCGCCCTCAGACAACCTTGATCCACCGAACGTATGCACGACAATCCACAGACTTACTCACAATTTCTTGGGATTAGTGCAGCGCACCATCCACAGGTTAAGTCATACTCACAAAAAAATATTTCATGCATCCGCTTAATGCATGGCGTTGGCGCCAGAACCCAGAACTTACACAGTAGCCATTCTCTGGTGTTCGGCCAGCCATTTTTCAACCGCCAGGAACGCCTCTTCCAATTGAGTCAAGGCCTGTGCCATCTCAGCGCCTTGCTTGGCACAGTTTTCCAGCGCCTCGGCCGAGCTCGCCAATTGCATGGCCCCGACCATCCGTCCGGCACCTTTGATTCGATGCGTAAACCAGCGGGCTTCTTTGTGGTTTTCCGTGGAAACAGCGATGCGCAACGCTTCCAGATCTTCGGCCTCCGAGCTCAGGAAGTCCTGCACAATGCTTAATTCCACAGCCAGATCGCCCTGGCTATAGACATTGAGCTGTGCACGATCGACCGCCGACTCACAGCCCCCGGCGGGAGGCACATCTTCCTTGGGCGTTCCGGTCTCATTCGAGTGGCCTAACCAGGTATTGAACATTTTCCGTAGCGGGTCCAGCGAAATCGGTTTGGTCAGCACTTCATTCATACCTGCCGCAAACGCGCGATCCGCTTCGTCTTTTCCCGCATTGGCGGTGCACGCGATGATGGGAACCGGAGCGAGGCCAGGGGTTTCTGCCTCCACCTGGCGTATGGCCTGCGCCAACTGATGGCCATCCATGATCGGCATATGACAGTCGGTCAACACCAATGAAAACGCCTCCTGCTTCCACATCTCGAAGGCTTCCTGGCCATTTTCTGCCACCTTGTAGGGAATTCCGATTCGTTCCAGTTGCATCATGGTCAGTTTTCGGTTTATCGGATTGTCTTCAACAAACAAAATGGGGGCGAGACCTTGCGCCAAGGTGAACTTTTCCTCGGAGGGTAACGGGGAAGCTTCGCCGACAGGGGCGGCTTCCGCCACATCCGCCAAGGCCAGAGAGAGAGTAAAACTGGCCGTGGTTCCCTGCCCCTCCAGGCTCTCCAGAGCAACCTCTCCCCCCATGAGTTCGCCTAGGCGCTTGCAGATGGAGAGCCCCAGCCCCGTTCCACCAAAACGCCGCGTGGTACTGGACTCCGCTTGAGTAAACGGCCTGAAAAGCGTTCTCAGACTTTCCGGAGAAATGCCGATTCCGCTGTCCTTGCAACTGAAACACAATGTCTGTTGCCGTTCATCGCTGTCCATAACCTTGACGTTGAGCAACACGGTGCCTTGCGCGGTAAATTTGATGGCGTTACTGACAAAGTTTTGCAAAATCTGCCGCAGCCGCAGCGGGTCGACCAGATGGCCGCTTGCCAAACCAGGATCGATATCCAGCGAAAATTGCAGGCTTTTACCCGACGCCAGCTCCTGATACAAGCCATAGACCCGGGTCAATACTTCTTTAACGGAGACCGGCTCCGGAGCCAACTCCAGCTTGCCCGCCTCGATCTTGGAAAAATCGAGAATATCGTCGATCAATCGCAGCAAGGTTTTCGCCGACTCCTGTACCGATGCCAGAGTATCCTGCTGGCTTTGCTCCAGTTGCGTCAGACGCAGCAACTCCAACAGGCCCAAAATACCATTGAGCGGCGTACGGATTTCATGACTGATCGAGGCCAGGAAGGCGCTCTTCGCCCGGTTACCTTCATCGGCCTTGATTTTGGCCTGCCGAAGTTCCTGCTCCTGCGCTTTGAGCGCGGTAATATTCGACCTCAGACACACACTGCCAAGCCCGGGGATCAGGTGGTCACTGGCCATATACCAGTGCTCGCCGAGATGGAGCACAAACGACACCTGACCCATGCGGTGACGACGGATACGTTCCTGCAGCCATGACTCCGCGTCGAACCCCTCCTCAATGTCCTCTCGGTCATGTTCAATCGAAAAGCGCGCGCATTCTTCAAACGTTTTGCCGATCATCTGATCGACTTCCATCTCATTAAAAAAGAGGTTTGCATACTGTTGGTTACACACGACCAGTTGGTCATGCTCGTCGTAAAAGGCAAACGCTTCCGGAATGGCTTCGATCGCCGCGATCAGGCGACTTCGCGCCTCGGCCGCCGCATCGCGCGCCTCGCGTAGCGCTTGTTCCGTCTGTTTGAGCGTGGTGATGTCAATGCAGGACAAAATTTTGTCGGCTTGTGGCCGGTGCGCATACAAAGGCCGGATTTCAAACAGCACCCATAGCTGGGTTCCCGCTCGACTGCGGCATTCCAGTTCGCAAGGGGCGGTCTGCTGGCCCAGGTTGATATGGGCAATTCGCTGCGCCAGCTCGCGCCAGGCATCGGGATTGTTCAACACATTATCCAGACTCTGATGCTGCAAACTGTTTTCCGCCACACCGAATATTTTGCAAGCCTGGAGATTGGTTCGCACCACAAACCCATGCTCGTCGAGCTGAATCAGGCCGGCGGGCGAGGCGCTGAACAGTGCCTCTTGCTGGCGTAGCACTTCACGCAATCGGACTGAGGACTGCTTGCGTGAATCCTCCTCCACGACAAACCCCAGAATGCTCGCATACAGGCCGAGCAATGGATCAAGCACATCATGCAGACAAACAATGTGAGGCCGGCGAACCCCCATCAAGCCACTCAGTCCGCTTTGAAGTTCAACGGGAAACATCATCCATTGCGAGTCATCTCCAAGGTGCTCGTGCAAGCTTTCGGTCGTGCCCGTTTGAGAACAACTTAACCCGATATCGTCCAGCCCTTTACTGGCCCGGCAGCGATAGGTTTGCTCTGAATGACCCTCTCTGATCTCCAGCAGGCATCCTCCGTCTGCACGAGTAAAACGCAGCAAGACATCCAGCAGTTCACTAAAAACCTGTTCGCGGGAAGCTTCTGTAAACAGCAGGTTCTGAATGCGGGTACTTTCAGACAGAATATCAAGGCTTTGACGATTACTTTCTTCAGCCATGTACCTGGCATGATCATCTCGCACAATCACCAGCGAACAGGGGGTGGATCGCACCTTGGGCAACGCACTCGCAATCAGGCTGACATAATGCGCGTTGCCCCCCGCGTCACGAGCGGGCACGCGCAACTCTTCACCACACGCGGCCAGATCAGACAGGCGTTGAGCATCTAATGGCACATCCGGCATCAGGTTTCCGATCGGCAGGAGGCGCAGCTGTGCAAGAGAGAGTCCAAAAAGATTTTCAGCACCCCGATTGGCCATCAAGATGAGTCCCGCCGCATCAACCAGCAAAATCGCTTCGCGTGCAGCATCCTGAATCGTGCTCAGCAGATTAAGCGGTGCAAGAACATGCCGTCGCAGCCAGACCAGCAACGCCAGGTTCAATCCCAGGGCAATGAGCAGCAACAGGATGCTGCGCGCCAGACCAACGCGTGCACTCGCCGTATTGGCATCGACATGCGCGCCCGAGGTGAAAGACACACGATTGAACACTGTCAACAATCGATCCAGCATCAGATTGGTTTGTTGCCGATAGTCAGTGGCGGCAAGCGGAGAGGGTTGCCCATCCCCCAACCGGCCGATTTGTGTATTGCAGAGCAAAAGGAAATGCGCCATATCGGCATTGAGTCCTGAAGCACTATAGCCAAATGAAGCATCATGGAGAAAACGCATTTCGGTTTGCAGCTGCGACATCAGACTGCCCGTAAACTCCCGACTGGTCCCGAGTATTGCTTCATCCGAGGAATTCAGCAGGTGACCAATCTGGGCACGCACGATCAATGCGGCACCATCGGCAGCCACCTGGTTACGAATCTGCCAGAGCAAATAGCTGGCTTCAGCAAGACGGCCGACCATGTCATCGGGGTTGCCATCGAGTTCACGCGTCAATTCGTGCACCGCCAGCCCCACCCCCGCAGTCAGGTCATGACTGGCGAGGGAGAGTTCATAGGCTTGGGTCTCGTTATCGCTTTCGCTAACGGTAGAAAAACTACGGTCAACATCTCCCTGTACGGTGACGAAATGCGCCCATCGATCCATCAGGGGATCAAGTACCGCGCGAGACACCAGTTCAGGGTTGTCGGTCATCAAACCGAGCGCACGCGCCATGTGTCCGTTGGCCTGACTACGCAAAGTAATCACCTGGGCCCGCTCAAGCTGCGTTACGGATGACGCTCCCGCCAGCATGACCTGCTCAAGGTTCTGCTCCCGCGCCAGGACATCCGAGGTCTCGAACAATTCACGGTTGATCGTATCGAGCGTTTGAAAACGAACCGCTTGTTGGTAACTTCGAATGGAGTGCCAGATCATTGCGCCAAAACTCGCCATCTGAAAAAGACAGATGACGATAATCATGTTAATCAGCCCGCTGCTGATGATTTTGATCTGGGATGAATGGCTGCGGGGCACGGCCATGGCGTTGCCCTTTCTCAGAGACCGTAGGTCTCCCGATACATGATCATTTGATCCTGTGGAAGATGAGCGATCGGCAGCGAATGAACGCCATACTGCTGCTGGCATCGCTTCAGAATATTCAATTGCAGCTGAGATAGTCGGATTCCACGAATCAGCAGAACTTGACCATCCTTCGAAAGCAGATCTTCTGCCAGTAGAGAACCCGGAACGACGTCATCAAGCGCCACCTCTACTCGGAATCGGTCCAACAGCAGTTTGAGATCCGGCGTTTGCGGTGGAGGCGAAGCACAATAGAAAGTGCTCTGGTCGTATTCACTGCCTGTTGCAACGGGAAGATACCGGAACGGATCAATCGCTGGACGAGGACTTACCAACGCAGCATGAATGTTCTTTTCGATATCGCTGGGTGTTGGGGGCTTAACGATGAAGCCATCGACATGAAATTGCGCAGCCAATAGTATGGTCGCGCGTTCCGGATGCCCAGAGAGAAAGACAAACGGAACATTCGGTGAATTCTGCGTACGGGCGCAACGCACCTCCTTCAACAAATCCATTCCGTTAATAGGCTCCATCTGAAAATCGCACAGGATCAGATCAACCGGACGCAGATCCAACACCCTCAGCGCGGTATTCCCGTCAGAGGCCTGGCTGATTGCATCCGGCCGAAAACCCAGGCTCTTCAACAGTTGGCTGAGAAGAGACCGGACCAGGAGCTGGTCGTCTACGATCAAGATCGTTTTGGTTGAAAAATCGATGCTCATCGACTGCCCACCTGTTCGTTCGATTTCACATGACTAAGCCACCGATTGAATATAGCAACAAGCACTATCTAAACAAAATTTAAAATGACATCACACAATGACATACACATGCAAAACTAAGGTCTTACCTGAAATCCCCCCCCTCAACTCGCCATAGCAATAAAAAAATCAGCCAATCCGCAAAGGCGACTGACTTCTTACCTGATTGATGAAGTGAATTGCTAGATTTTGAATTGCGACAGCGTAGCAATCTGGCTTTTTGCAAGTTGATCCAGGTGAACAGCACTTTGAGCCGTATGCTGCGCCGCGGCACTCGACTCTTCGGACATCTGGGCAGTATGCTCGACTTGTGACGCAATATTATTGCTGGCCACTCCCTGCTGCTGGATTGCGGCTGAAATTTCACTGATACTCTGCGCTGCTGCGGCCGCATTGACGCCGATGCGTTGTATTGCATGGTCTGCGTTGTCTGCCCGGCTAACACTGGTTTCTACCAACTGCTCTGCCGCTTTCATCTGCACCGTTGCTTGCTGCGCACGTCCAACCATGGTTTCAATGGTTGAGGAAATTTCCTGAGTTGACCGGGAGGTTCGTTCTGCAAGCTTGCGTACCTCATCGGCAACCACGGCAAACCCGCGTCCCATCTCACCGGCACGTGCCGCTTCGATTGCGGCATTCAATGCCAGCAGATTGGTTTGATCCGCAATGTCGCGAATAACGTTGATCACGGCACTCACCTGAGCACTATAGGTTTCCAGCTCATGGATGCTCGACGCAGAAGTTTTGACTGCAGAAGAGATTTCACGGATATCGCGAATTGTCTGACCAATGATGCTGGACCCCTCCCCGACCAGCTTGCTCGCTTCCGTTGCACCGGCATGGGTCAGCTTGGCCTGATCCGCCACATGGTTAACACTTACGGTCATTTGCTCAACGGTAGCCGCCATATTGGCCGCTGCTTCGCTTTGCGAGGAAGATGCGGAAGAAACTTCACTGGCAGTTTGCGATAGCGATTGCGACGCCTTCCCCACTTCTTGCGCTCCTGCAAACAAACTAAGCAAACTTTGCTGCAGTCTCTCCAGCAAGTGGTTGAAGGCCGAGGCAGTCCCCCCTATTTCGTCCTTGCGCACAACAGTAGCCCGCTGGGTAAAATCCAATGTCAGGCTGACATGCTCCAAGGTATTCTGAATGTCTGTGAGGCCGCCGCGGATGATGCGGAATAAATGTGCCGCTAGCAATCCGGAAGCCAGGAAGGCACCGGCAACAATGACGCTCAACAACAACAGTGACTGATTGTATTGCTGGTTGTTCTGCTGACCGAGTTCAGTTGCAAGATCCGTGTTGAACTTATAGTGATCACCCAGGTTTTTGGCCATTTCAGTGGCAACGGTGTGTGCATCGACAAAGAGAGTCTGGATTGCCTGATTGAGATTTCCTGCATGGGCTTGCGCCAGCGCCTTGTCACGAAGCGCCCGATAGCTCGCCATGGCGGCTTTGTCCGCCTCCAGCAGCTGCCTATCGGTATCGTTGGAAATATCGTTGGCAAGATAGTCCGCCATGATCGCATCGAACTTCTTGTCTGCGTCATCAACGACTGCCTGGTACGTATCCCGCTCTTGAGGACTTCTCGCCAGTAATATCTTCAAGGTCGCCACTCGCATGTCAGCGACCTCACTCAGCGCGTCCGTCATATCCTTCAGACTGGGGAAAGTATTGACCTGGACATAGTTGAAGCGGGATTGCGCCTGCGTCAGTTGCCAGATGCCATACCCGCCGACCAGCAGCATCCCCAGGAGTGCGATCGAAAGGGTAATGAATAATCGCTTAGTGATTGTCATGATGAGCGTTGTAACCTCGTCTTGCTTGCGGGGGGGTAGGATTTTGAAAGTGGAATTTTTGATGTTGGGGAAAACGAAGATGGTGCTTCAGCGATCGCTCACGAAACGACACCCCGGGACGATCAGGAAAAGCCATATTATATGTATAGCTATTCCACATTATGAATGCTTTCGAAATATTCAACGCATTTCATAACCCTTGCGGAACGTCACAGACAACAGCGCTCTGGATTCTGATTGTCTCACGTTCCAAGATTAAGACTTAGATCTGCCTCATGCGCCTGACATCTCGATGAGGAGGCGCGCCGAACAGGCGACTGTACTCGCGACTGAACTGGGAGGCACTTTCATAGCCAACAAGTCCACAGGCATTACTGGCATCGATGTTCTGGGAAAGCATCAACTGTCGCGCCTCTTGCAACCGTAATTGCTTCTGAAACTGCAATGGACTGGTTCCAGTGATGTCTCGAAAATGCTGCCGGAAGGTGGACGGACTCATGTGCGCGCTAGCAGCGAATTCATCGACATGCAGTGTCTTCGTGAAGTTCTGTTTGAGCCAAGCGACAGCCTTCGCAATCTGTAGACTCGGCGACCCAACAGAGGCAAGATGCCGCAACTGCAGGCCATGAGGCCCCAACAGCAGTCGGATGATGATTTCCTGCTGGATCAAAGGCGCCAGCCGTGGACTCAGGGCTGGCTCATCTAGCAGTTTAACCAACCTGATTAGAGCATCCACCAAAGCATCGTCGAGCGCTGCGGTCGAGATGCTGCGGAATTTGGAATTTCTCGGGGGCTGTGGCAATCCCATCTCGGTAGCTAACTGCACGATTTGGCTGCTCTCCAGTGTCAGCATCATGCCAAGAAACGGTTCGTTGGAGCTGGCCTGTGTCACATGCGAAACAACGGGAAGATCGATGGTTGTAAGCATCGATTGCCCTGGGCCATAGTCAATGACTTGGCTGCCGAGCAAAACCTGCTTGCGTCCCTGCGCGATGACGCCTAACCCTAGAGCATATATGCAGTGTAGAGGCTCTGTAGGAGCTTTACGACGATGGAGCGAAACTGCAGGAATCGCGGTAGTGTAGTCTCCATCGGAATGTGCAAAGTTTGATATGGCACTTGCCAGAGCGCTTCCCCCAGTAGAACCGGAATACTTCGTTGTTAAGTAATCAACCATTTGTACCTCTGCACAACGTTATCCATACTGCGTCAACTCTAGCACAGAGTGGGATCTACAACTTTCTCGCCAAGCGACATGCCGTTGGTTTAGGCAACAAATACAGCATTTCAGGCAAATGGCTCGATGAATTTACGGGGACAATAACTCATCGAAATCGCATCCACAGGCCGCAAGGCCTTCGATGCACATAAGCGCAAGCAGCGCACCCCAAGAGAAAGGAATACCCCATGACGGACAAGAAAGTTTGGCTCATTACTGGAGCAGGCAGGGGCCTAGGCGTTGACATTGCCAAGGCAGCCCTGGCATATGGCCACGCGGTCATCGCCACTGGACGCAATCCGGAAAAAGTCGCGGCAGCGATTGGCCCTCACGACACGCTACTTACCGTCAAGCTCGACGTGACACGTCCTGAAGACGCCCAGACTGCGGTCGAGGCTGCCGTCGCTAAATTCGGTCGAATTGATGTCCTAGTCAATAACGCGGGAAATTTCTTCGCCGGTTTCTTCGAGGAACTCAGTCCTGAACAGGCCCGCCACCAGATCGAAACCCTGCTATTTGGCCCGATGAACGTGACCCGCGCAGTGTTGCCGGTCATGCGCAAACAACGCTCCGGCTTACTGCTCACCATATCCTCAACCGCAGGCATCACTGGCGGCATGTTCTGCTCGGCGTATGCCGCCGCAAAATTCGGCATCGAAGGGTGGATGGAGTCGCTAGTACCGGAAATCGCAACTTATGGCATTCGTACGATGCTGGTCGAACCGGGTTTCTTCCGCACTGAGTTGCTGAGCACAGACTCCACAACCTACGCAAAGCCCACCATCGACGACTACGCCGAACGTACCGCGGAAACCGTTGCGGCGTGGAGCAGTATGGACGGCAAACAGGGCGGCGACCCAGCCAAACTTGCCGACGCCATCGTGCAATTGGCCGGACATGATGAGCCGCCGACACGATTCGCTGCCGGTGCCGATGCGGTGCAGGTATTCGAGGCCAAGGCAAAGTCCCTGCTAGCCCAGGCCGATGCCCACCGAGCGCTGTCCACGTCCCTCGCTCACGACGACGCTTGATATTCGCCCGACGTTTGGCCTCAACCCACGCGGGGAGAGGCCATTGACAATGAATCAGAACTTAGCGATGGAAGGCAATTCGCCTATTGGCCTTGTCGGTTTCCAGCATTTGCAGATCGGCATCGCTCGAAATATCGTTGGCCAGATAATCGGCCATAGTGGCATCGAATTTTTGATCCGCTTACGCAATGACCGTCGCCGCTGCGTTTCTAAAGGCTTGCGTCGCTGAGAACAATGCACTGAGCGAGTACAAGCGCATCCTGCTGAGATCGTATTCGGCGTCGGTCATGGCCGGCAGACTGGGAAAGGTGTTGGCTTCGACATACTGCAAGCGGGATTGCGCTTGGTTCAGTTGCCAAAGACCATAGCCGCCAACCAGCAGCAAACCGAAGAGCGTGATGGAGAGCGTAAGCAGCAGTCGCCTGGTAATGGTCATATTGTTCCGTGTTCTCGCAACAACTGACTTTGTGGCAGATGCTGTTTGATGATCCAGAAGTCTGTCGGGCGTGGGCGGGAGCGCCGGCAATTGCACCGGCTCCCGCCAGGAAACGATCGGGATGACTTATTGTGCAATCGCCCCGATTTGCTGCATCAGACTTAGCAGATCGGGCTGTCCGCGTTCTTCGATAATTCTCCCCGCTTGCAGTCGATAGAAATTCATTGCTTGAATTTCAACGCTTCGACCAGACGCCGGTACACCAAAAAACGCCTGGCGATGGGTGCCGTGCATGATGAAACGTGCGGCAATGCGATCCCCTTCAATGATGGTTTCTTTTAGAGACCACTGAACATCGGGGAAACCGCTGCGCATCATGCCAATGATGTCAAGGTAGCCCTGCGGGCCACGCACAGGCTCGGGCCGTCCTGGCACAAAGAAGATCGCATCCGGACTGATCAGTTCCAATGCCAGATCAGGGTTCGCGGTATTAATGAAGGTAACGAAACGGCTCATGAATGCTTTGATTGCGGTGTATTCCATGGTGAGTGTCCTCTCTAGTTGACATCAATCGGGGCTTACGCCTTGACCCAGTTTGGCGCGGCGACCGTGCCCCAGCCCAGGAAGTACCCGAAATGGATATTCATTTCGCCGATCGGCTCAATGAAGCGGCTATTGCGCAGCCCCCCGGCATTGATAGACGTAAAGCCTACGGTTTCCGCAAGCGCGGACACGCAGGCTTTAGCATCGTCGTCATCCGCAGCAATCAATACTTGCAACGGCTGATTGGGACGCGCTTCACGTGGCAGCAGTTGAGCGAAGATCGTATTGAATGCCTTAACAACCAAGGCCGACGGCGCTAATCGCTGAATTTCCTCTGCAGCGGAAGTGGTATGTCCGATTTGAAGATCCTGAAAGTCGGCGGTAATGGGGTTAGTCAGATCCAACAAGATTTTTCCATCCAGATTGCCTGCCTGCCATATCACATCCGCCACCGCAGCGTAAGGCACCGCGAGTAATACCATGTCGGCCATCGAAACGGCGGCGGCAATCCCTCCTCCCTGAATGCCATGGCTCAGCTCGGCCGCCAGCGTGGCGGCTTTAGCCGGATCACGGTGACCGATGAAAATTTCGTGATGAAGACCAGCCAGCAGATTGGCAAAACCCTTGCCCATATTGCCGGTTCCAATAATGGCGATACGCATATCTGTTATGTCCTTGTTTTAGAGATGACACTGTACAACAAGAAATATTTCAGGATAAATTGGCAAAAAATTTACTCATTAGAAAAGGAATGTTTCCAATGGACCGTTTTACCAGCATGCAGGTCTTTGTCAAAACGGTAGATGCCGGGTCATTCTCGGCGGCTGCGGATGCACTTCGGACCTCGCCGCAGTTGGTTGGCAAACACGTGCAGGCGTTGGAGCAGCACTTAGGGGTGCGTCTACTCAATCGCACCACGCGCAGACACAGCCTGACGGAAATCGGCAAGACATTTTACGAACGGGCCCGGATTATCCTGGCCGAGGTGGACGCGGCAGAGTCTCTGGCAGCCGAAACCCGTGCCGCGCCGTGTGGAAAACTGAGGATTAACGCACCGGTTTCATTCGGCATTCATGCATTGACACCACAACTGACTCGCTTTTTGGCGGCCTACCCAGATGTATCGGTGGACCTGACGCTTACTAACCGGATGGTGGATCTGATTGACGAGGGCTACGACGCTGTATTTCGCGTTGGGGAACTGGCAGATAGCGGATTGATGGCACGCAGGCTGCGCCCGTATCAACTGATACTGTGTGCATCCCCCCTTTATCTTGCGCATGCACCTGCGATTTCGCACCCATCGGATCTTCAGCAACACGAATGTCTGGGCTTTTCGCATACTACTTTGCGTACGCAATGGGACTTCAATGGCCCGGACGGGCTGATTAGCGTGCCGATAAAGGGACGGCTGATGGTCGATAGCGGGGAGGCGCTTTGCAAGGCGGCCGTTCATGGACAAGGGGTGCTACTACAATCGAAAGAACTAGTCGAACCCGAGTTAGAATCCGGCCGCTTGATGCATTTGCTGCCCAACTACGAGCCAATTGGCCGCCCGTTGCATGTTCTGTATGCACCAGACCGGCGAATGACACCAAAGCTGCGCAGTTTTTTAAATTTCGCTGTTGATGTGTTTGGATAGGAAATGGGACAACACGAATTAGCATTCCATTATTCCCGCGCCCTATGGGCTACAAAATCGCTGGTTTCTGCGCCCCGTACAGCGCCAGCTCAAGTTAAAAGCGGGCAGTCACGCGCTTACAGCGCACCCAATTCTTCGAGTGAAGCCCGCACCGCGCCGAGCCCAACGGTATGAAATGCCTGCCAGCCACAGGCGCGCCCCTGCTCGACGCATTCGATGTTATCGTCGAAAAAGGCGATTTGCTCCGGTGCCACGCCCAGGCTGTCAGTCACGTAGCGATATATTCCGGGATCGGGCTTCTTCATCTGTAGCTCGTGCGAGGCAAACACGTCGTCGAAATACCGTCCCAAGTCCAGTGAGTGAGAGATCCGCTCGAAATGCACTGCGTTGTTATTGGTGAGCGTCGCCAGACGGTAGCGTCCCTTGATTTCATCCAGGAGCGCATGTGTGCCGGGATAGGCGTTTTTGACCCAGTCAGTGTAAACGGCAATGAACGCCTCGCGCGTCAGCTCTAGACCCAGTTCAGCGATAACGCCGTCGGCAAAAGCCTCAACAGTGCACTGTCCAATATCATGTTTGCTTACCCATGGTGATCGCAGCCAAAACTGTCGCGATGCTTCGAGGTCAAGACGTCCGCCGCTTATCGCCGCCAACGACGCAACGCCTTCCCACTCCACCAGCACACCGCCCAGATCGAACAGTAGTACCTCGATTTGCATTTTATTTCTCCTTTATCAAGTTTGATAATTTTGTCAGCAAGCCTTCGAAACTCGACAATTCAGATGTTGGGCCTGGGCGAACCTTCAACCGCATGTGTCTTCGTATTGAATATTATTACCTAGCCGTAGCATTTCGCGGCTAATGAACCACCTTCGTTCATGTACTGCTGGACGCTTGGACGCGGTGATTTTAGCCACCACATAGTTCACACTCTCCAGAGCAAAACTCGCTATAGCCACGGCTCGAATGATGGAATTGCGTATGTAAATATTAAGCGGATCGCTACTTTTTCGCTCATTCGATAACCGTTGCCAAATGCTTGCGCAGCCGTGCAATATCGCTTTCAACGTTCGGCGCTTTCATCACGTCATGACAAGAAAAGGATGGCAAGATTTTTACACCGCAGAATCTGTAATTAGCGGTATTAGCGACGAACACGTCGTCGACTATCTTGCCGGCAAATAAAACTTGATCCTTGTTTCCGAATGCCTCACTTGGGGCATTCCAAGTCAAAGACAACATATACTTCTTGCCTTGTAGCATGCCGCCTGTACCGTACTGCTTGCTCGGGTCGGATCGCGTTCTTCCATCACCAGTAAGAAAGCACTGCTGAAGCATGCCCGCGGTGAAGACCTCGTCAACATATTTCTTGTAGATCCACGGCGCTCCAAACCAGCATACCGGTGACTGAAGTATGATGATGTCAGCCCAGATGTGGTTCTGTACCTCGGTATCGATGTCGTAGCCCTGCTCAATATTTGTTTGCCGGACTTCGTAATCACGACTCTCCATTTCTTCCCTGATTACGCCCGGCGTTTGTCAAAGATGTTGAGATAATTTTGCGATTTATGCTGCCTGTAAATTCTCGGTTTTTTCCTGCGTAATCTGTCGATCCGGATTAAGC
>Ga0326727_10016550_pt1 | contig 15536 bp, 13 predicted proteins | sample MB2enrmetagenome_FD_207643 | JGI IMG/M metagenome (GOLD analysis project Ga0326727, IMG submission 207643) | Lab enriched peat soil microbial communities from McLean, Ithaca, NY, United States - MB29MY | ecosystem: Environmental > Terrestrial > Soil > Wetlands > Peat | place: USA: New York... | reverse complement strand
CGCTGCTCGGAAACATCCATCGTCCTCCATGCCATCGCCAGCCTCCTACACTCCAACCGAAAAGCCAAAGTGTAAAGGATGTCTGGAGACAATATGTAAAGGATGTCATGATACTGAACACCTTCAGGCTCCTGAAATCCGCCGCGCGACACTCGTGGCTTTAGCCTCGGGCTTTTTGTTCGTATCGCCTAATCGCGTAAATATGGCGCACTAAAAATAGCCAAATGGCATATACTGGGCTTGGAGGCGGACCATGGCCACATTCACAGTGCCCGGCGTGTTGGGCGGAGAGCTGGTTCTGGGCGGGCCGATGCAGAAGGGTGGCGCGCTGGCTGAGCTGGTTCGCGAAGGCTTGCCCGCCGAGGCACTGTTTTCTCTGGCCAAGCGCCTCGATCTGCGCCAGGCGGAAATCTCCGCCAAAATCGGCATTCCGCAGCGCACATTGACTCGGCGGCTCACGCACAAATCAAGGCTCACGGCAGCCGAATCCGATCGCACGGTGCGGTTGGCTCAGGTATTTGCCACGGCGGCTGAGACGCTGGGCACCGAGGAAAAGGCGGCGGCGTGGCTCAAGACTCCCAATCGCGCCCTGCGCGGCGGCCGGCCGCTCGACCAGTTGGACACCGATCCCGGAGTGCGCGAAGTGGAAGACGTGCTGGGGCGCATCGCCTACGGCGTGTATAGCTGATGCGCATCTGGAGAATTTGCCGGGAACCCTTTGCAGCCTTCAGCGGCGAGGGAGCGCGGCGCTTCGGCGGTCGTTGGAACTCGCGCGGAGTGCCGATGGTTTATGCCTCCACATCGCTGGCGCTGGCCGCCATTGAACTCTTTGTTCACCTGGAACCCGGCCAGGCGCCGGGCGATCTGGTCTATATCTCTGCAACTCTGCCAGAGGGAGAACCGGCGCGAACGCTTCAATCAGCCGATTTGCCGCTCGCGTGGTGGACGGACAATGGGGCGGCCAAGATTCGTGATCTGGGCGACGCCTGGATTCGTGGCCGCTCGTCGCTGGCCCTGCTCGTTCCCTCGGTTCCCATTCGCGCGGAGTGGAATGTGCTGGTCAATCCGCTCCATCCCCGCATGAGCGAATTGCAGATCGACCCGCCCCAGCCGTTTGTCTTCGACGAGCGCATGTTTCGGTGAGCCAAGCCCTGGTCAGGCTTACTGCTGCTCGGCTTCCATGTCCGGCTCGGTCCAGAGAATCAGGGTTTGAGGCAGGCCCAGCAGGATCATCGTCAAGGCAAAGAAAAAGACCGGCGCGACGCGGCACATCAATTGAAAACTGTAGCCACTCATCACAAAAAGGATGAGACCCATCATCAATGCGATCGCAGCCGCAATTCTGTAAGCCAGAAAGTGTATCCGGTCGCGTTCGCCGGTTTCGCGCTCGTCGAGAGGCGCATCCTGTCCGAACGGTGTGCGTGGCCCGAATAGCGATTGCACCTGCTCCAGACCGGGCTTCGCGTCGAGAAAAGGCCTGACCATCCCTCCTGGCCGAAGTCCGCCCAAGAAATTTGGAAGCTGCAAAATCAACTGCAGCGCCATAATTGCCCAGAATCCGAGTGCTCTATCGCGGTGACTCACTGCGCCGTGCAGAAATGCCCATCCGCAAAGGAGGGTCACACACCAGACGCCAACCACAAACACATGCCTTGTATTGCGGCGAGCGATGGAGATTCCAAAAAACTTCTGATCGACGGAAATCATGGTTCTGTACCCTTCGAAAAAATATCTCAGTCTGCGGTGCGGCGTTCAACGGCGCATCCCTGGACCAGTTGGCTCAATGACGGCAGCAACGGAGGGAGCAGGAGCCTTCAGGCTCCTGAAGTCCGCCGCGTCGTAGAAACGGCTTTAGCCACGGGCCTTGTGGCTATGCACCGGGTTCTTCTGAATCCGCCTCCATATCCGGCTCGGTCCAGAGCAGAATGGTCTGGGGCAGGGTGTAGTAAAGAATGCCCGCGGCGATCAACAGCCCATAGGGCAGGCGGTCGAGGAATATCCGAACGGCAGGATTCGCCGGCAAACTGAGCGGATTGCTCTTGAACATTGCGGCTATCAGCGCCGGGAGGAATGCAAAGTCCAGATATTCATAGGCAACATAGTGAACGCGGAAGCGCCGATATCGTTCGCGCTCGTCACCGCCTTCGAAGGGCGGGAGCAGCCCCTCCTCGTAGCTTCTGCCTCCGAGAAACTTGGCGAGACGACCGGATAAGAGGAAAAGGATGATCAAAATCAACGTGGATTGCCCGTAAAAGGCACACCATGCGATCACCATCGCGGCAAATCCGGCGTAAAGCAGAGCTACAAGCCAGCGACGGCGGCAGCGGGAAGTGATGCTGATGCGCCTACCGAGAAGAACGAAATCAGTTTTCATTTGGATTCCTCTGCTTTGAATTTGGATTGCGGCAAGGCCCTGGCTTCCCCTGTCCCGTAGACCTGCTGACTGAGCGGCTGCAAGGGCCGCTTCGAAAAAATCGCCTCGACCGGCAGACCAAAATACTCGGCCAGCGAAAGGGCCAGCTTGAGGCTCGGGCTGTAGTCGCCGCGCTCCAGAAAGCCGATGGTCTGATAGTTCACGTCCATGGCGTCGGCCAGTTGCTGGCGGCTGATGCCGCGCTCGGCGCGCAGAACGGCGATGCGGTTGTAGAGGCCGCTCTCGCCGGGGGCGTTTTGAGATGCGCTGTTCATACTTCAGAAGAGATTGTTATGTAATGCAAACATTTTGTCAAGATAAAAAACATACTTTTTGCTTTGTGAGTTGATTATTGGTTTGAAAACGGACGAAACAACTCTGGTCTGGGTTCGCGTCTCCCATCCTTTCCGCGCAGAGCGCGGAGAGGGTGGGAGGGCACAAGTCTCAATCTCGACAGTAAACAATCACTCCGATACCTTCCCGCTTCCTTCCATCCGGCACCCAGCACGCTCGCCCAAAGCCGCTCCTCCGCCAGCTCTTCCAGCGTCTTCCCGCCCAGCGGCACAATCCCGTACACCAGCTTGCAGCCCATCGCCCCCGCCATCCGCGACATCGACCTCAAAGTGACCGTATTGAGTGGCTCCCTTGCCTCAAGATCGAGCACCACCGACTTGCACACTCCCATCTTCTCCGCAATCTCCGCCACAGGAACGCGCAGCGACTGCCGCACCATTCGCAACAATCCATTGGTCGGGTTCTTTTCTTTTCCGGCTCTTCGGTAAGGCTTCATTTCAACATCAAGCTTTTTCCGCGCCAGTCTCCGTTCCATCTCCCGCATTGCTTACCCCTCCTGACCTCTGATCCCTGATCTCTGAGTCAACGGTAGCCAAAAGGGTCGAAATTCTGCGCAAAAGTGCGCCAGAATCGACCAGTTAAGGCCGTTTATCGAGATTTTGGTCTGTTTGTAACCGGAGGTCTTGTGAGAAAGGATGGGTCCATAACCGGGCAATTTCTGGAAACGCAATTTTCCAGTCCAGAAATTGGTGGGCTTATAACCCGGCAGGAATCTGGCTCTAGTCTCCTACCGGCGTTGCCACCCACGGGGGATGAAACTGCGTGCCCCACCCTCGCCGCGTCTTTGTTTTTGCGGTTTGGGTGGGATCGCAACACAGATCGAACGATTTGTCTTTGTTTTGTTGAACTTGTATTTAAGTTCCTTATCAGTTGCCCAGCGCAAACTTTCGCGCCGACTCCAGCAGTCTGGCGACTGACTCTTTCGAGCACGACTCGGTGTAGATGCGCAGCAGAGGCTCGGTGCCGCTGGCGCGCAGCAGAAGCCAGGTTTCGGCGGCCTTCGGCTTGCTGCTGGCTTCGGGGTTGTCGAGGTAGAACTTGACGCCGTCCAGGTTCTCCTGGCAATAGATCGCCATTCCGGCAAAGACCGGGTCGCCGGGCTGCAGGGCCTTGGCGCGGGCGATGGCGCTCTGCTTGGCGGCGTCGGGAATGTGCAGGTCGATGCGGCCGTACTGGTGCTCGCCGTACTCGGCTTGCAGGTCGGCGACGAGCTGGCCCAGGGTCTTGCCTTCCTCAGCCATCACGTTGGCCAGCAGCAGCGAGTTCAAAAGGCCGTCGCGCTCTGGCAGTTGGCGCTGCCAGCCTATGCCGCCCGACTCTTCGCCGCCCATGAGGATCTCGCGCTCGAGCATGAGGTCGCAGATGTACTTGAAGCCGATTCCGTGCTCGATCAGCTCGCGGCCGTGTTTCTGGCAGATGCGGTCGAGCATCTTGGTGGTGTTGAAGGCGCGTGTGACGGCGCCCGGCCAGTCGTTGTGGCGCTTGAGCACCCAGCTGAGCAGGATGGAGAAGATCTTGTGCGGATCGACGAAGTTTCCGTGCTCGTCGATGGCGCCGATGCGGTCCGCATCGCCGTCGGTGCAGAAGCCGGCCTGGCAGCCATTGGCCACCACAGCCTCGCCCAGGGCACGAATGTTGGGCTCGATAGGCTCGGGGTTGATGCCGGGGAAGAGCGGATTGACGCCGCCGCGAATCTGCAGGTGGGCTACGCCGAGGCGGGTGAAGATGTCGGAGAGGAAGGTCAACCCGGCGCCGTACATTGAATCGATGGCGAACTTCATGCCGCACTTCGAGAGCGCTTCGAGGCTTGTGAAGTTTTCGATGGATTTGAGGTACGAGGGCAGGAAATCGACTTCCTCGATGGCGGCAGGCCGCGCGGACCTGGCGACAGGCTGGCCCAAGCGCGACTCGATGTCTGCGATCATCGACGGCTTGCCGGAGCCGCCGTACCAGCCCTTGTACTTGACGCCGTTCCACTCAGCCGGATTGTGTGAAGAGGTAATCATGATGCCGCCGGCCCGGCCGCGCTCGTGCACGGCCCAGCTGAGGGCCGGGGTGGGGGTGTAGTCATTGGCCAGCTCGACGGGAATGCCGGTGGAGGCAACGACTTCAGCGCAGGTGCGGGCAAAAGCCCTGGAGGCGAAACGCGTGTCGTATCCGATGCAGATTCCCTTGGACGCGTCTTCTTTGGCAAGGACGTAGGAGGCGATGGCCTCGGCGGCGATGCGTACATTGGCAAAAGTAAAATCGTCAGCGATGACACCGCGCCAGCCGTCGGTGCCGAACTTGATCTTTGGTTGAGACATGGTTACTTTCTTGTGCTCCCTGGATAGTAGGGTAAAGGATGGAAGCGGCTTGGGCTATAAGCGGGCTTGCCGAAGCCACGATTCACGGGATTGAGCGACAGAGGCATCGGACAAGAATTCTTTGCCGTAGGAATCCCAGTGTGGCGTCTCCGAATACATTGCAAAAAAAACAGGTGCAACTGCAGGTCCTGGGAGTGCGCTTGCCGCAAAAAACGCGGCAAACTACGCTCAGGGTGACAATTCATTTCTTATGGGAACTTCAGAGACAGAACACTAGATCAGTTCGGTATGTCCGCTAAGTCCGAGTTCTTTCACGATCTTGCCCACATCCTGGGAGTGGTCGCGGTTGGCGATCAGCAACGCGTCCTCGGTATCCACAATGACCAGGTTCTCCACGCCAAGCAGGGCTACAAACTTGTTGGGGCTGAAGGCGTAGTTATTTGTGGCATCGATGGCCATGTGGCCCCCGGTTTCAGTCACGTTGCCCTCGGCGTCTCCGCGCAGCCGGGTCTCAAACTGGTACTCGTAGAGCGAGGCCCAGGAGCCCAGATCGTTCCAACTGAACTCCGCCGGGATGCAAAAGAGGTGAGAGAGATGCTCACCCTTGGCCGAGCGGGGTTCCAGGATGGCGTAGTCCACAGAGATGTTCTCGCACTTGGCATAGTTCTCGCGGAATACCTCTTCGAACTGGGGCGTGCCGTATGCGGCAGCGATAGCCTGCAGCAGAGGAGCAGTTTCCGGCATGTGCTCGCGGATGGCATTTGCCAGCGTTCGCACCGACCACAGGAACATGCCCGAGTTCCAATAGTAGTTGCCTGCGGCGACAAATTCATCCGCGCGATTCTGGTTGGGCTTCTCGACAAAGCGGCGAACGTGTAGGGCGGAGTCGTCGCGGGTGTAGTCGCCGGTTTCGATGTAGCCATAGCCGGTTTCGGGGCGGGTTGGCTCAATGCCCAGCACCACGATGTTGTCGCCTTCGGCGGCAACGGCGATGCCCTTCTGCAAAGCCTTCAGAAAGCGCGGCTCGTCGGCAATCACGTGGTCCGAGGGAAAGATGCCCAATATTGCGTCGGGGTCCTGGCGCTCGATGATAAAGGCGGCCAGTCCGCAGGCCGGGGCGGTGTTGCGCGCCAACGGCTCCCGGATAATCTGCTCCGTGGGCACGCCCTTTAACTGGCCGGCGATCTCTGCTGCCAGATATTCGTTGGTGATGACCCAGGTCTTCTCCAAGCCGCCTATCGGCCGGAGCCGCTCGACAGTTTGCTGGATCATGGAGCGCTCGCCGTCCAGCGCCAGAACCTGCTTGGCGTGGGCGCGGCGCGAACGGGGCCAGAAGCGTGTACCGCTGCCCCCGGCAAGAATCACAGGACGGAAATCAATAGGCTTCGACATCGAAGACACATCCTACTCGTAAAACGATATGTTTGCACAGCGGGGGAAGCATTTTTTCTCGCTGGCCGCTTTGGAAGCACGCCGCCGTCCTTGCAGGAGAGGAGTTTTACCCATCCCACATTGCAGAACGGCGCGCGCGGAAACGCAGGTTGAGAGACCCTGACTAGCTCAGTTTGGTCAGGAACTCTGCCATGCGGCGGGTGCCCTCGTCGATGTTCTGCTTGGTCACCGGGTAGGAGATGCGGATGTGCTCTGCGGTGCCGAAGGCCTCTCCGGGCACGGTGACGACATGGGCCTCATGGAGCAGCCGGGTAGCCAACTCCGTAGCGGTCTTGACGCCGCTCTTGCCCAGGAAGGCGCTGATGTTCGGATAGACGTAGAAGGCGCCCTCGGGTTTGGTGCATGTGATGCCGGGGATCGCGGTCAACTTGGCCAGCATGTAGTCGCGCAGATCGATGAACTCGGCGCGGAACTCGCTGACGCACTCCTGAGAGCCGGTCAGGGCGGCGATGGCGGCCTTCTGCACAAAGCTGGTGGCGTTGGAGGTGGACTGCGACTGGAGCTTGCTGAGGTTGGCGACTACGGACTTCGAGGCCAGGGCAAAGCCGGCGCGCCAGCCGGTCATGGCATAGGTCTTCGACAGGGAGCCGAGGATGACCATGTGCTCCTTGGCCCATGTGAAGGCTCCGGCGGAAACGGGCTTGCCTGCGTAGTTCAGGTACGCATAGCACTCGTCGAGCAGTAGGAAGATGCCGCGCTCATGGGCCAAGTGGACGATGTGTTCCATATCCTCCGCGGAGACGATGGAGCCGGCCGGATTCGACGGCGAATTGAGGATGATGGCCTTCGTCCGGGGCGTGATGGCTTTCTCGATGGCGTCAGCCGTGATGCGGAAGTTTTCAGACTCCTTGGTTTCCACCAGAACGACCTTGCCGCCGGCGTACTGGATGATGTCCTTGAAGCTGACCCAGTAGGGAACGGGCAGGATGACTTCGTCGCCGTGGTCCACGAGCACCTGGATGGTGTTGAACAGGGCCAGCTTGCCGCCGGTGGTGAAAATGGCCTCGGAGATGTCGTAATCGGAGCCGAAGTCGGCGGCGTGGCGCTCAACGATGGCCTTGCGCACGTCCGGGATGCCGGGTACGACCGTATAGCGGCTGAAGTTGGCCTCGATGGCGGCAATGGCCGCGTCCTTGATGTGGTGCGGGGTGGCGAAATGCGGCTCACCGGCGCCGAAATCCACCATGTTTGCGCCCTGGGCGCGCAGCTTGGCGGCCTCGGCGGCCACAGCCATGGTTGCGGAAACCTCGATCCGGCCAATGCGGTCGGCGAAAACTTTGGAAGAAGCAGAGTTTGTCATGACAGTTCTATTCTTACAGATTTGCGGGCGGAGGAAAACCGCTTAGTTCCCGGTCACGATATTGAGCGTCTGAATTCGGCCTCAGTTAGTTTGTGCCGATGCGGCTTTGCAGGCGCTTGAGGACGTTGGGCGGAACGAGGCCCGAGACGTCGCCGCCGAAGGCGAAGACCTCTTTCAACATGCGCGAGCTGACAAACGAGTAGCGGCCGGCCGGCTGCAGAAAGACCGTCTCGATATCCGGAGCCAGGCGGCGATTCATCAGGGCCATCTGGAACTCGTATTCGTAGTCGCTGATGGCGCGGATGCCGCGCAACACAGCATTGGCTCCCTGCTGGCGCGCAAAGTCCACCATCAGGCCGTCAAAGGTGGCCACCGACACATTGTTCATCCCGCCAATCACTTCCCGCAGCATCTCCGCCCGCTCTTCGACGGTGAAAAGAGGATCTTTTCCGGGGTTGTTGAGAATGGCGACAATGAGGTGGTCAAAGAGCCTGGCGCCGCGCTGGATCAGGTCGAGGTGACCGTTGGTCGGCGGATCGAAGGTGCCAGGATAAAGGGCGGTTACGCTCATGAATGCTCCCAGGAGATTCTAGCAGCAGGCCCGCCGTGGGCTGTTGCGCCCTGGGTTGCCAAGGCGTAGGATGGGCGCGTTTGGCGAGCCGGGATTTGCCGTTGCAGGAGCTTTCCCATGCCGATGAAAACCATCTTCGAGCCGTTTCGCATCAAGAGCGTTGAGCCGATCCGCTGGACCACACGCGCCCAGCGGGAGGAGCTACTGCGCGCCGCGCATTACAACCTTTTTCTTCTGCCGGCCGACGATGTGCTGATCGACCTGCTCACCGATTCCGGCACAGGCGCCATGTCCACGCACCAGTGGGCGGCGGTGATGGAGGGCGATGAGAGCTACGCCGGCAGCCGCAGCTTCGATCACTTCAGGAATTCGATCCAGGAGATTACCGGCTACACCCACGTGATTCCCACCCATCAGGGGCGGGCGGCGGAGCGCATTCTCTTCAATGTGATGTGCAAGAAAGGCTCCGTGGTGCCGAACAATACGCACTTCGACACTACCCGTGCCAACGTGGAGGCCGTCGGCGCCGAAGCGGTTGATCTGCTGCCGGCCGAGGCGCGGCAGCCGGGTAAGCTGGCGCCCTTCAAGGGCGATATGGATGTGGCGGCGCTTGCGGCGCTGATTGAGCGTGTGGGGCGCGAGCGCATTCCGCTGGTCATGCTCACGGTGACGAACAACTCCGGCGGAGGCCAGCCGGTCTCGATGGGGAACGTGCGGGCTGTGGCCGCAGTCTGCCACCAGCACGGGATTCCGCTCTATTTTGACGCCTGCCGCTTTGCCGAGAATGCCTACTTCATCAAGCTGCGCGAGCCTGGTTACGCCACGAAGACGCCCAAGCAGATTGCTCAGGAGATGTTTTCGCTGGGCGACGGCTGCACCATGAGCGCCAAGAAGGACGGCATGGCCAACATCGGCGGCTTTCTCTGCACCAACGACGACATGCTGGCGCGCCAGGAGGAGAACCTGCTGATTCTGACCGAGGGCTATCCGACCTACGGCGGACTGGCCGGCCGCGACCTGGAGGCGGTTGCCGTGGGCATCCAGGAGGCTCTGGAAGAGGACTACCTGCGCTACCGGATCGCATCGACGGCATATCTGGGCAACCACATCGCAGAGCAAGGGGTGCCGATTGTGCAGCCGCCGGGCGGCCATGCGATTTACATCGACGCCAAGGCCTTTCTGCCGCAGATTCCGCTGGAGCAGTTTCCTGGCGCCGCGCTGGCCGCGGAGCTTTACCTGGAAGGCGGCATCCGCTCGGTCGAGATTGGCAGCCTGATGTTCGGCGCGGCGGCGCAGATGGAACTGGTGCGGCTGGCCATTCCGCGGCGCGTCTATACGCAGAGCCACATCGACTACGTGGTGGAGGTTATCTTGCAGGTTTTTGCTCGCCGCGAAGCGATCAAGGGACTGCGGCTGACCTACGAGGCGCCGTTCCTGCGGCATTTTACCGCGCATCTGGAGCCGCTATAAGCGGGTGAGAGGCAAACCAGCTTACCAAACGACATCGAAAGCCGAAGCTTTCCAAATCCCATTTATCTTCTCTACTTCCACCGTGCCTTCGCCACTCCACCGTTGGTACGGTAAGCCGTTGAGCCTGGTGAACTGGTAATAGAGAGAAACACGATTCGTTTGATCCCGCCGGTACCTCAATCTCCACTCAAAGGCAATGGGCTTGCGCTCGCTGTGAGGCCAGTCTGCAGGACTGAAATCCGGAGCCACGTCCAAAGACCGTCCCTGCCTGATATTTCCCAGGAATGCGTCTGGCGCTCGCTTCAGGCGAACGGTCCCGGAAGGGATTGAACAACGCCATCCCCTCAACCTCCTCTGAGTAATCGGTACGTGCGCAACTGCCGGGAAGGTGAAACAACACAGGGCACCAATGGCGGGTGAGGGCCAGAGCGATGGCTACGGACAATATGGCGATGATTCCGAATTTCAGCCCGCGCTTCATAAGTTCTCCGAACGTGTCTACCGCTTCAGCAGGTCGATGGGCCGGGTGAAGTCGGTGACGCGGATGTGCTGCGCGAGCGATGGATGCTGGCGCTTCAGGGCCAGGAACATCTCCCAGGCGACGCGGCGATAGCTGAAGTGGCCGGCGGGGCCGGAGCGCAGTTCGATGATGTACTGGGCTTCGGCGAAGTCCATCTTGAACATGCTGCGAATGCGGGTGGCCAGTGGCAACATGTAGAGCGCCGACTGGGCGGCCTCGGGAGCCTGGCTGGCCGCGATTTGCGCGCTGGCCCGGTGCGCTTGCTCGATGGCCGTGCGGTACTCGGCAAGGACGCCGGCTTCGGTGAGGATGTCGACTTCCGGGCCAAAATCGCCGGAGGTGGGAGTCTCGTAGTCGTGCAGGGCAGTAAAGGGCTGGATAATCTGCACGCAGCGGCGATGGCGGTGCATGTCGCGGAAGCCGCCAATGTCCATGAGAATGTCGAAGCGGAGAGCCGCACCGGCGTGGAAGGCGCGCAGGGCCTCATCGTGCTTGCCGCGGTGGCGCAAGCCCAGCTCGACGATTTCGTCGATGCGGGCTTCGGGCAGCGCGGCAACGAGATCGCGAATCTGGCGATAGGGATGGTGACTGACCGAATAGAGAAGCGTTGCGGCCAGTTCGACTTCAAGCGATTCGGTGTATTCGACCAGATCGACGACCGGCGCATCGGCGATGGGCAGATCCTTCAGAAGCTCGTCGGCGGCCTGGGTCAATTCGGCGCGGGTCTGGATTTCGTAGTCGCTGGGCTGTGCGTACTTGACCAGCGTGGGCGCGGCGCTGACCTCGCGGGTGAGGAGGCTGGCGGCTTTGGCGGCCAGCCCAGCGTCGGCTGTGGCGAGACTTTCAACAAACGCGGCGCCGGCCTGGGCATTGACGTTCCAGGCGGGGCCGGTGGCGGCATCGCGGAGTCTGGCTCCCAGGTCGCGAACTTCGGCCGCGGGATGGGAGAGCAGGCGGGAAACCTGCGTTTCCAGGGTGCGCGCATTCACGATCTGGCCGAGCGAGGTGTTGGTGGCCAGGGGAAGCAGGTAGCGGGCTACGTCGAAAGCGCGAGCCTTGAGTGTGCGCTCGTAGGCCTCGGGCTTCATGTCTTCGGGGCAGGGAACGCGCCTGCGCAGGGCTTCAAGAACGGCCGCGGTGGTGCGCTCGTAGGTGGCAAAGAGGCTCGTGACGGTCTCGGCATACAGCTGCGCCGAAGCGGAATCCGCGCCGAAATCCGGGAAATACCAGCCGGACTTAAGGAAGTTCTGGTAGCGCGTGGAGCGCTCCTGACCGTCCCATCGCTGTTCGTCGACGAGGACGATAGCAGCCAGCAGGCTGAGCCGTTCGATCGCCATGGCGACGTGGGCCAGGTCGGCGATGGAGCGGTGACCGTACTGGAAATAAAAAGTGTTGAGAAACTGTTCGGCGCGCTGGCGGCTGATCTCGGTCAGCGACTCGCGCATGGAAAGAGCGGAGCGGGAATACTTGGCCATGGCGTAGGCCAACACTTCGGGGTCCGCGCCGTGAACGGCGAAGACTTCGGTTTGGTTGCGGGCGCCGGAGGGCATAGAGGGTTGGCTGGACATGACTGTGTGCTCGGGAACAGAATACGTCATGAGGGGTGAGGTTTGATGCGAGCGCCTTTTCGCTCCCTCCTCTCCCGCGTTTCAGAGTGCGTTTCAAGCAGGAGCGATCAGGCCATGCAGGAATATCTGATCCGCACATCGCACAAGCCGCGGCCGTTTCCCTCGGGACGCTGGCTGATGAGACAGCGCTGGAACGATCTGCTGTTTGCGCACTGGCCGGTTCCTGCCGCGTCGCTCGCGCCGCTGGTGCCCGAAGGCTTGCAGGTGGACAGCTTCCAGGGCTCTGCCTGGCTGGGGGTGGTGCCCTTCTGGATGGACCGGATCAAGATTCGCGGCATACCGCCGATACCGGGGGCGCGCAGCTTTCCCGATCTGAGTTTGCGCACCTATGTCCGCGAAGAGAAGACAGGAACGCCGGGCGTGTATTGTCTCTCTCTGGATGCCAGTAACCTGCTGGCGGTGGCCGCTGGACGCGCTTTCTATCATTTGCCTTACCACTGGGCCGAGATGCGCCTGGATCAGCGGACGGAGCGGGAGTTTTCATTCTTTAGCCGGAGGCGTTTTGCCGTTTCGCCTGTGATCTTCAAGGCGCGCTACCGCGGGCTGGGTCCGACATCGAAGCTGGCGGAGATCTGCGCGGGCACGCTCGAGTACTTCCTGATGGAGCGCTCCTGCATGTTTTCGAGAAATCAGGCCGGACAGCCCATCCGGGCCAACCTGCACCAGATCTCGTGGCCGCTCGAAGAGGCCGAGGCAGAGATTGAGCAGAATGATCTGGCGGCAGCAATCGGGATACGGCTGCCCGACGTCGAGCCAGTGCTGTATTACTCACGGAGGCTGGCGATTTATGTGTGGCCCGCGGAACCGGTGCGGCTAGCGATGGTGACGCGGCCGGTGACGGTGGCGCCTGAGCCGACGGGGTGAAAAAAACAGGGAATAGGGAACAGGTCCTGGCTGTGTGGGCTTGGCGGGCTTCCGCCTGCAAACTGGACGGTCCCCCCCACCCCTATTTTGCAAACAAAATCCTTGTTTTCTTTGGTTTACGGGTAGGGTTGCGCTGTAAAATCGTGAAAACAATGGAGTTGCCTGCAAAATCGTCCAGTGAAAGAAGTTAGGCTCACTTTCGGCCTCTGCCAGCCGCTTTCGGCCGGAAGGCGGAACGAAGAGAACTCACCCAGACGATGATTGAATGAAGACCTCCAGAAACATTGTGCGACGAAGTAGAAAAACATTCTGCAAGCACCCGCGAAGGAATGCCGTTTGCCAGGTATCAAAGTGGAATCCATGGTTCACGATTCGAGAGACTAGGGACTAGGTGCTAGGGATTAGGTGCTAGGGACTAGGGCGGTGGGCTTGATGGGCTTCCCGTTTTCAAGGACGGGTTGTGGTGCGGTTTGCGAATAGGCAAGTAACCGGAAGTTACCTTGATCCTGGACTCTGGGGCGTTTTCGGGGGGGGCTATCCGGTCTTCGGTGAGCAGCTCTCGCTGGATGAGCGCATTGCCCTGTTACAAACAGTTTACTTCTCGCAACCTTGGGTACCCCATCCGCGTTTTTGCGAAGGGTGGGATCTTTGCATCCCACAAGAGACGGAGGCAAAAAGTTAATAGTCTTCCACTTCAATGACTCAGAAAAGATGTGTCATCCGCCCAGTGGTTGAAGACTCATAGAGTGTTTCGCGGTCAGATGTATCGAAATATCCATCAAAGCAACTGCAGATTCTCCCTTCCCCGCGCTATTGCCAATATGGAAGGAGGACAGTATATTATTGAACCAATTTAGAGATAGTGCACTCGTCCGGTGTTTTTCTATTTTCCGCGTGTCAACCGTTGCAGTTTGAGATCGGCGATCAACATGGTTCAAACGTAGGCAGGCCTCTGTCTTTGAAAGGTGGCTCCAAATGAGCATGATCCTATCCGCCGTGAAATACTCGCGTTTCCTTTGCGCATTCGCTACAGCTCTGTTTTGCCTGGCGTGGATGCCGTCCGAACTGTCAGGTCAGAATTCGGGAGCAATTCGGGTTGTAGGCCGTATTGACGGTATCCGACTCGAACAAAATCAATTCCATATTCTGGGTTGGGCCTGCCGGCAGGGAGATAGTAGCTCCATCGACATTCATCTCTACGCCGATCACGCTGCGACAGAAACACCGAAGGGAGTTTTTGTCAAAGCGGCCACATCGAACCTGAGTAACGAGCCAGCGGTGGCTCAGGCTTGCCAGGATCGAGAGAAGGGGAAACACCGGTTCGATATCTCGCTCACAAATCAGGAAGTGACAAATTATCAAGAACGAGAGCTTTATGTTCACGCAATTCTGGCCAGCAATGGACGCGAGGACGCCCTGATCACCGGCTCGGGAACAATCGAGTTTCCAAATCCGGCGATTTCTGGCGGTTATGTGGGGTCTGGGCAGCATCCGCGTGTCTTTACCACCCAAGCCGACTTGGAGGATCTGGTCAAGCGGATCAACTCGCCGGGTTCGTTTTCGGCGCAAAAGTTCGCGAAGCTTGTCAGCCAGGTCAAGAGCGATCTCGCCGCCAAGGTCGATTGGGACGCCACCTATTCCGGCTGCGATCTCGATATCTACTTACACGCTTTCTCGATTGAAGAAACGCGCGGCTATTCGAACGAGGTTCGTTCCGGGGATCAGATGAGATCCGAGCTGAAGGCCGCTCCAAACCTCGCTGCTCCTGCCGGCGTTGCGCCAGTTGCGTCAAGGCTATCTCTCTATGCGGCTTTAGTGAGGGCTGGAGCAACCGTACCCGCGGGCGCGCCCACAGCCGCTGACGCGGCGGCGCTTAGCAAACGGATTCTGTTGGCTTGGGCGAATCATGGGCTTCGCGATGCCAAAGGAAACTTCATGAAGTCCTCGGCTCAATTCTGCGATGCCCAGGGAAAATTCGATCGCAATGTTCAGAACGGAGTCGGGTTGCAGTTTGGACGAGGCATTATCCACACAGTCCAGGCCCAGGATCTATTGCAGTCCATAGGCGGGTTGAACGCAACGGAAGTTGCCCAGCTCAATGCCTTCCATGCAGCCATGTTCGACCTGATCCGAGACGCGGCGAATTCTCGATTTGGCCAATCTTTCAAGCCGTGCGAACTTTACAGCAACCATGCAGGGGCCACTCTGACAGGCCTACTGTCAATTGCGCGTTTGCTGGATGATAAGAGCAAGTTCGATGCGGTTCTGTATGGCGTTGATCGCTCCATTCCCGTGTCGCTTCCCTGGACGAAGTATTTCAACCATGCGATTTACGGGGAATCGGATCACCCGATTGCGTGCTACGCGAACCCTGGCCCCGACAGCTTGTCGAGTCACCCGTCATTTCAGACCCCGGTTGTGGCACCTGGGGAAATTGAAGACCGGTACAGAAATGAAAACCCGTTGCAGGGAATTGGCTATTCCATGTTTACTCTGGAACATCTCTTTAGCGCCGCGGAGATCATGCGAAATGCCGGGATCGACGCCTACAGCTACCGCGGGGCTCATAGGCAATCCATCGAGATGGCCGCACGGTATTGGGCGTGTTTCAGCAAGAACGCCGGCTTCTACAAAACTGTTACCGCGGAGAATTCCAGC
>Ga0326727_10016549_pt1 | contig 15536 bp, 9 predicted proteins | sample MB2enrmetagenome_FD_207643 | JGI IMG/M metagenome (GOLD analysis project Ga0326727, IMG submission 207643) | Lab enriched peat soil microbial communities from McLean, Ithaca, NY, United States - MB29MY | ecosystem: Environmental > Terrestrial > Soil > Wetlands > Peat | place: USA: New York... | reverse complement strand
ACTTCATCCGCTCGACCGCCGCCAGTCGGAACGCCCCACTATATCGAACCCCGTTGTTCGCCACTCCATGCTCCTTTCACTGCATAGTGTGGCACTCGCGGATGTCTCAGTTTTGGGGTTCACTCCACCCTCTACAGCAACAGAAGAGATGCCCTAAACAAAAGAAGTCGCCCGGTGAGATCGATTCCGGGGCCTGTCCACTCCGGTTTTTCTGTTGCGCGCCTGAGTTTCTCGCATTCCAGGCTGAAGTTATCCCTTGTCTGCGACCCGCCTCAAGGCCGGAAGCCGCTGAGTTTGGCTCGCGCCCAACGGGCCGCCGAGCGCACCCCTTCGTCCGCCGATTCGGCCCACTCTTCCAGCCAGGGCGCAAACCGGCCTTGGCCGCTGTTCCCCATCGCAATGGCTACATTCCGCCGCAGCCCCGCGAATCCCGCCCGACGCACCGGCGAGCCATTGAACTGCCGCTCGAACTCCGCCTCGTCGAGCCGCGCCAGAGCCTCCAGCGCCGGATTGATCAACTCCCCGCGCGCCTCCAGTTCCGGGTCCGTGCTCACTGGCGCCTTGCGGTTCCACGGGCACACGTCCTGGCAGATATCGCAGCCAAAAACCTGCCGGCCCATGCCATCCATCCACTCCTCGCCGATCGGCCCCTTGTGCTCGATAGTCAGATACGAAATGCAGCGCCGCGCATCCATCCGGTAGGGCGCGATCAGCGCGCCGGTCGGGCAGGCGTCCAGGCATCGCCGGCAGCTTCCGCAGCGGTCGGCGATGGCCAGGGGCTTCTGCTCCGGCTGCGCCTCCAGCGAAGTCAGCAACACCGCCAAAAACCCGAACGAACCCCGTTGGGGATGGATCAGGCAGGTGTTCTTCCCCGTCCATCCGAGGCCGGCCGCCGTGGCCAAGGCACGCTCGACCACCGGCCCCGTGTCCACATAGCTGCGCGCCTCGAAACCGCCGAATTGCCCGCGCAGCCGCGCCGCCAGCGCCTCCATCCGCTTCTTCAGCACCTTGTGATAATCGCTCGGCCGCCGCGCGCCGCTTGCATCCACGCGGCTCGACCATGCGTAGCGCGCAATCCAGCCCGCGTCCTTCGCCGCCGGCTCCGTCGAGCGCGGTTGCGCGCTGTTGTAGCCGGCAAAGCAGACAATCGCCGAACGCGCCCAGGGAAACGGAATCCCCACACGTGCCCGCGCCCGTTGCCCGTCTTCGCCGCTTCGCGCCAGATAGTGCATGGTGCCCGCATGGCCCGCCCGCACCCACTCCTCGAACCGCTCCGCATCCCGCCGCTCCTCCGCATGAGGCAGCGCAACCAGCCCGGCCTCGGCAAAGCCCGCCTCCAACGCCAGCGCGCGCACCCTTTCCCGGCTCAGACCGGGGAGCGCGCCGGGGCTGCCTTCGGATTGGACATCGGAATCGAGCACGGAACCGGCAACCCTCCTCTTTGCGTAGATAGGAATAGTGTCCGCTAGCGGACGCCGGGATCGAAATCGAACACCTGAGGGCTGCGCCGGGAAAGGCAGGAATCCTCGTATCCCTTGCGATTTCAGCATATTCCCTCAGCCCGGCTTTGGCCGCATACGTGCACTTCCCCAGACGCGGGATACGCACCGCGTGCTAATCCCTCACTCCGGCCGGGCCGGAAACGAGCTTCCCCAAGGAGATTCCCATGACCAGCACAATCGATACAACCGATGGAACGATCGCCGTGACGGCCGGCGGATTGGAAGAACTGGTGCGCGGCCAGGATCAGTCTCTGCTGCGGCGCCTAGCGCCCTTGGTGCGCCGGCGAGACGTCTTGCTCGATCTCGCATCCGTCGAACGCATCGACGCGGCCGGCATCGCCGCGCTGGTTTCGCTCTACAGGATGGCGCAGGAGGCGGGCCATCGCTTCAGCGTCTGCAACGCCGCGCCGCGGGTGGAGAGAATCCTCGCTCTGGTGGGCCTGGACCACATTCTTTTGTCTCACATTGCGGTCCATTTTCCATATTCTGCCGCGTGCCAGGACCGCCCCGCCGCCTGATTTCGCTCTTCCCGTCTCACAAATCCGCCGCCGCGCGGTTTTGCGTCTTGCATCGCGGGAATCGCAGCCTCAAAATGGTACGCTTCCCGAGGCGAAATCGAATCGTATGTGACGAGTAGCACAGGCAATCGTATACTTGGGGCGCTATTTGTACTTGCGACTCATGAATGCCGCGAAGCGCAGTCGGATGGAAGGATGACTCGCACGCGCTCAGCCTGCCGACCGCTCCTTTCCGTTGATGCGCTGAGCCTCCGTTCCGCCACCCTCTCGTGGACCGCCGCGCGGAATCCTACATACGGAGGCTTCATCCCATGACGCAGGGCGTTCTGGAAAAGTCGTCTGCCGGAAAAGCAGGCACAACGTCAACCGACACCAAACATGTTTTCTTCTTCGGCGGCGGCAAGGCCGACGGCAACGGGCGCATGAAGGATGTGCTGGGCGGCAAGGGTGCCGGCCTGGCCGAGATGACCAACGCCGGGCTGCCGGTTCCTCCCGGATTCACCATTCAGACCGAGGCCTGTCGCGAATACATGCGCGGCGCTCTCAGCCCCGAGGTTGACGCGGAGATGTTCACCGCCCTCGAGCGGCTGGAAAAACTCCAGGGTCAAAAGCTCGGCACCGGCGACAATCCCCTGCTCGTCAGCGTTCGCTCGGGCGCCAAGTTCTCCATGCCCGGCATGATGGACACCATCCTCAATCTGGGCCTCAACGACCACGCCGTTGAAGCGCTGGCCAAGCGCAGCAATAATCCCCGCTTCGCCTACGACTCCTATCGCCGCCTCATCCAGATGTTCGGAGACGTGGTGCTGGATGTCGAAAAGAAAAAGTTCGAGCACATCTTTGACTCCATCAAGGCCCGCGAGGGCGTCAAGTTCGACTACGAACTGCAGCCCGATGCGCTCAAGGAAATCATCGCCGAGTACAAGAAGCTCGTCCGCAAGGAAACCGGCAAGGACTTTCCCCAGGGGCCGCTGGATCAGTTGGTCCAGGCCCGCGACGCCGTCTTCAGGAGCTGGAGCAACGAGCGCGCCAAGACCTATCGCCGCATCAATCGCATCGACGACTGGCTGGGCACCGCGGTCAACGTCCAGGCCATGGTCTTCGGCAACCTGGGCGAAAACTCCGGCACCGGCGTCGGCTTCACCCGCAATCCCGCCACCGGCGAGCACATCTTCTTCGGCGAATACCTGATGAACGCCCAGGGCGAGGACGTGGTTTCCGGCGTCCGCACCCCGCTGTCGATCAGCGAACTCGAGCGCGCCATGCCCATGGTCTATGAGCAGTTGCGCTCCATCACCGGAAAGATGGAAAAGCACTACCGCGACATGCAGGACTTCGAGTTCACCATCCAGGATGGCAAGCTCTACATGCTGCAGACCCGCAATGGCAAGCGCACCGGCCTGGCCGCCGTCCGCATCGCCATCGACATGGTGCGCGAAGGTCTCATCACCCAGGAAGAAGCCATCTTCCGCGTCGAGCCCAATCAGTTGTATGACTTCCTGGTGCCGCGGCTCGTTGAAAAGGGCGAAAAAATTGAAGTGCTGGCCACCGGCCTGCCGGCTTCGCCCGGCGCCGCTGTCGGCCAAATCGTCTTCACCGCCGAGGACGCGGTCAAGTTCCACTCCAACGGCGCCTATCGCACCATCATCCTGGTCCGCGGAGAAACCACCCCCGAGGATATCGCGGGCATGGAAGTCGCCGCCGGCATCCTCACCTCCCGCGGCGGCATGACCTCCCACGCCGCCGTCGTCACCCGCGGCATGGGCAAGTGCTGCGTGGCCGGCGCCGGCGATTGCACCGTCGACGAGGCCAAAAAGGAACTGCGCGTCAAGGGCCATGTATTCAAGCAGGGCGACTGGATTTCGCTGGACGGCACCACCGGCCGCGTCATCAACGGTCAGCTCAAGACCCTCCCCGCACAGCCCGACGATCCCGATCTGGTCAAGTTCATGAGCTGGGTCGACCCCGTCCGCCGGCTCAAGATTCGCGCCAACGCCGATATCCCTCGCGACGCCAAGCAGGCCCGCCTCTTCGGCGCCGAAGGCATCGGCCTCTGCCGCACCGAGCATATGTTCTTTGCCGAAGACCGCATCGGACACGTGCGCGACATGATCCTCTCCGACAACGAGGCCGATCGCCGCGAAGCCCTCAAGAAGCTCCTGCCCATGCAGCGCGCCGACTTTGTCGGCCTCTTCAAAACCATGGAGTCCCTCTCGGTCACCATCCGTCTGCTCGATCCCCCGCTGCATGAGTTCCTGCCCCAGCGCGAGGATTTGCTGGTCGAAATCTCCCACCTCGAGGACACCAAACCCCGCTCGCCCAAGCTCAAGGAACTCCGCCCCCTGCTGGCGCGGGTCCAGGAACTGCACGAGACCAACCCCATGCTCGGTCTGCGCGGCTGCCGCCTCGGCATCGCCTTCCCCGAGATCACTGAAATGCAGGCCCGCGCCATCTTCGAGGCCGCCGTCTCCGTCAAGAGCAAGGGCGGCGATCCGCATCCCGAGATCATGGTCCCGCTCATCGGCTCCATCGAAGAGATGCGCAACCAGGCCGCCATCGTTCGCCGCGTCGCCGCCGAAGTCTTCAAGGAGAAGGGCGAAACCATCGAGTTCATGGTGGGCACCATGATCGAACTGCCGCGCGCGGCCCTCACCGCCGATCAAATCGCCGAGGAAGCCGAGTTCTTCAGCTTCGGAACCAACGACCTCACCCAGACCACCTTCGGCATCAGCCGCGACGACATCAACCACTTCCTGCCGGCCTATATGAAGGCGGGCATCTTCAAACAGGACCCCTTCGCCACCCTCGATCAGGCGGGCGTCGGCTTGCTGGTGAAGATGGCCACGGCCAAGGGACGCAACACCCGGCCTACCCTCAAGGTGGGCATCTGCGGCGAGCATGGCGGCGATCCGGAATCCGTCAAGTTCTGCCACAAGATCGGCCTCAACTACGTCTCCTGCTCGCCCTTCCGTCTGCTGACCGCCAGGCTGGCAGCCGCGCAGGCCGCGCTCGAAGAGAAAATGACCGGGCCCAACATGCATTCCAACGCCTAGTACCGTGTCCGCGAGATTCGGTAATCCGGCACAACCCTTAGGTGCCCCAGGTCCCTCGCTGTCGGGGACCTGGGAAAGCACGAAATCATCAAGACACGGTACGAGTCTCTGACCGCTTGTTTTTGTACCGGTTCCAACTTCCCCATCCTTTTGCCTCTTTTCTGGCGAAAGGGTGGGAAAGTTGGAACCTCAAAGGTGCAAAATCGTGCGCTCGCAAACTGGGTTCCTCAGAACCGGCCTCAACAGCGAGGGTGCAGCCAAATGGCTGCGCCCTTGCCGCATCTAAGCGTCCGTTCTTTTTACTTCGTCTCGCCGCCCGGCGCGTAGTACCCTTCCCGCGTCACCACCTGCAGGTCGTCCTTGTTCGCCTTGAGCGCGATCTTGTGGAAGCCGCCTTCGTTATCCACCATGTCCGGCGTATACGTCAGCAGATACTGGCCGCGCAGCTCCTCGGCGATCTGGCCATAGATCTCGTCCAGGCTGTCCTTCTTCTTGGCCTCGAAGTACCGGCCTCCGGTGCGCGTGGCAATCTTTTCCATGATCTTCTTGCCGTCCACCTGCGGCTCGCTGCTGCCGCCGCGCCGTCCGCCGCCGCCCGGATACCCTCCTCCGCCGCCCGGATAGCCGCCCCCGCCCATGCCGCCATGCCGTCCCCCGCCCTGGCCCGGATAGCCGCCCGCGGAACGCTCCTGCTCCCCCTTGAAGTAGATCGTGTAGACGGCCACATTCGCCCGGTCCGCCGCGTCCACCGCGTCGTTGAGCGTCTCCTTGCTACCCCGGTCCACGCCGTCGGAAAAGACAATCAGCGCCTTGCGCCCGTCCTTGGGCTTCATCAGCTCGTCCGAAGCCAGATAAATCGCGTCGTAGAGCTGCGTGCCTCCGCGGCTGCGCTGCGGACGGCTGCCCTGGTCGTCTCCGCTCGTCTCCGGCCCCTGGCTGGCGTTCTGCGCAGCGCGCGACGGTCCCATGTCGTCCAGCTCGCGGTGCAGCTTGTCGCGCGAGTTAGTAAAGTCCTGCAGCAGCTCCACTTCGTGGTCGAAGTGGATCAGAAAGGCCTGATCCTTTTGCGCCGCCTTGGGATCGGCGGGCAGCATCTGGTCCACAAACTTGCCCGCCGCCTTGCGCTCGTTCTCCATCGCCCCGGAGACGCTGCGGCTGGTATCCACCAGCAACCCCAGCCGGAAGGGCAGATTCGTCTCCCGCGTAAAGCTCTTGATGGTCTGCGGACGCCCATCCTCGCTCAGCGTGAAGTCGCTCGCTTTGAGGCTGGTCGCCAGCGCGCCTTTTTTGTCGCGCACCGTCACCGGCAGCACCACCTCCCGCGCTTGAATCTTCAACGTCGCAGCTGGCTGGTCGGAGGCGGGTTGCTGGGCTCCGCTGGCCGCCGGCAGGCAGGCCGCGGCCAGCATCGATACGGCAAGACAAAAAACGGATCGGGTTCTCATGGCGTCCAAAGTGTACCCACTTTCACTCCATTAGACGAGTCCACCCGCCCGCCGTTGACGCTCCTCCGCGCGGATCTACCGCTGCTGCGCCGCGAAGAGCACCGATCCTTTGTCCTTCTGCAGCCGGTCCAGGAACCGTTTGATGTCCGCATCTTCCAGTCCGTCCACCAGCGGATCGTGCCGGGGGCGCTTCTCCCTGGAATTGGCCAGAACAAACTGCAAACCCACGCCATCGTTGCCCCAGCGGACGGCTTTGGCATGAAGTGAGATCGTCTGCTCGGGGTGGATGCCCTCCCCTTGGTCCGCCTTCGTCAGCGTCATCCGGATCACCGTGCCGGGGTACCAGCGTTCGTCCGTAACAACGTACAAGCCCGTCGAGCTGATATCGCGAATCGGGTGCGCCTGGGGAACGCCTCCGGTCCAGAAATAAGCGGCCAGGCCGGGCCACGGCTCCCGCCGGGCTTTCCTCGGATCGGGCGGATCGGGCAGCAACCACCGCTCCAGCCAGCTTCGCGATGCATTCACGCGCTGCGCCACCGGCCCGGGAAGACGATCCTCCTGTGCCGGCTCCCAGTTGCCGTTCTTCGCGCGGACGCGCTCCTCCCCGGCCTGCTTTCCCTCGCTCGCCGCCGCGTCTTCCTTCCACGGAGCGCTGCTCCGCCCGGCGTTTTCCAGCTCGCTTGCGGCGGGCCGCCGCCCCAAGCGCCGCTCCAGCTCCTCCACATCGCAAACCAGCACCTGATCGCCCGGCTGCGTCTGCGTCGCATAAATCGAGTGAATCGGCAGCGCCAGCACGCTGGCTGCCGCCGGACTGGAAGGCGAAACGCGCGAGGCAGGAAAAGACTCGACAACGTCGATCACGCCGCACGCATCGTTCAGATAAACCAGATCGAGCGGAACCCGCACCCCCGAAGGCGAAATGCCCCTGAACGGCACCATCCACAGCCCCGCGCCGGACTTGGGCGTCAAACCCGATATCCGATCGTCGAGGCTCGCGCCCGAAAAATCCGCCGACGCCACATTCAAGCCGAGAAAGCGTTCCCGAGTCTGGTTATATGCGCACTGCTTGCCTGTTTCCATCTTGCCCCGCGTCTCCGGCGAGTGCCGCCAATCCGATTCCGGCTTCCCCTGCCAGGACTGCTTGATCTCGAGTTTCCGGTCTCGCGCCGGTTGCACTCTGTCTGCTTTTATCGGCAAGAATCTGTCTCTTCATCACTTTGACAGGCGATTCGCCAAAGAAAAACATGCCCGGGAATCCACGCCGGCACGGGAGGCGCCAGCCGCCGCTCGCCCCTGCGCCGGCATCCGGAGTCGAGTGCCCCGCCATCCCCGCCGCACCAATCAAAAAAGCCCGCCGGTTCGGCGGGCCTTCGCACATCTTGCTGGTAGCCTACCGGGAATCGAAAGTAAGTATATGATGTTTATAATCAATAGTTGCATTCCTGAGTATTCGAGAGTTGCCCATAGAGTTGCCCTCATGTCATGCAATATGGCTATCCATGGAATCGCCAACCGAAAATCGGTTGCAAGGCAAAAGACCCGTCGTGATTGGTCGAGATTCTTGTGAGTTCATATCGAATCTTGTTCAAATCATCCGACGGGTCTCGAGTATCGACCTCTTCCGTGTCAATCTACATCTTACTTTTACTTTCAACAACTTAACTGCACACGGAATACCGCCTAAGCACCTGTATTTACGTGTAAGACAGCCCAACTTTGGGCGAATTCTTGGGTGACCGCAAAGACCGCAGAGAATTTTGAATCGAGTTCTGCAGATGTCTCGGGATGGCGGATCTGACAGACATCGCGGACTGAAAATTCGCAGGGAGCAATCCCATAGGGGTTCAAGTCCCCTTCCGGGCACCAACTATATACATGAATACAAACCACTTAAACGATGAAGCGCGCGGCTGCGGTGTGCTTCTGATCTGTTGTTTCACGAGGTTCGGTACAAATACAGTACAGCGCATATCCTTCATATTTACAACAACATACTGAAACCTGGTGTTCTGACCTTTGCCTGTTTGCGCGAAGCTGCCCTTAATTACGCTCTCTTTCAGATTGATTTGCGGACTGAATTGTGGATTCCTGCCTTCTCGGCGATTCACAATGACCTCAGTTTTCGTTTCCCTGGCTCTGGTCGAGTGCGAGATACCGGTCGGCATTGGTTCGAATGCCGATCCGGGAAGGCGCCAGAACTTGTTTTCCATCCAGAAGGATGCGATACCGCAATGCGCCTCCGGCCACCGTCAATTCAGCACGCAACTTCCCATCCGGACTGGTCACAATATCAGGCTTCTCCTGAGTGGAGGCGAACACCAGCCCTGTGCCCGCGAAACCTGAGAGCACCAAACCAACAAACCGATTTCTTAGTCTGTACACCTTGATATTCCTCCTTGAACGTGCGATGACACTTGATCCTGCTGAAGAAATCCGTTGAACAGAGATCAAAGGCGCGCCCTGAAAAATGGCTCACAGCGAAGATGTGCTGTGCCGATTGCCGCACGCAGATCAGACGGCAACGGCCCGTCTCTGCCAAGCGCGAGCAGAGGCGGGCCGTTGAGATTTCTTCTCAAGAAGCGCCGCGTCACTTTTGATATCTCCTTAGAGCAAGCCGCGATCCCTCATCCATTCGGCCAGTCGCTGGCTCCACGACGAAACGCGCGGATTGGTTGAGCCCAGGCCGAAGCCGTGGCCGCCCGACTCGTAGATGTGCAGTTCCGCCGGGACTCCGGCTTTGAGCAGAGCGGAATAGAAATTCACGGCGCATTCGGGCGAGACCGCATTGTCATCGCTCGCCGCCATGAGGAATGTGGGCGGTGTTTGCGCATTCACGTGCAGGTCGTTGGAAAGTTCGCGGACGAGCGCGGGATCAGCATCTTTACCGAGGAGGTTTTCGTAAGAGCCCTTGCTTGCGCCTCCCAGGGGGTCGATCACGGGATAAGCCAGAATCATGAAATCCGGACGTGAGGAAACGCGTTCAATCGGATCGGTGGCCGACGGATTGCCGCTGTCGTAATGGGTTCCGAGGGTCGATGCAAGATGCCCTCCGGCGGAAAATCCCCAGACACCGACGCGGTCGGGCGAGATTTTGAATTCTGCGGAGTGCGAACGGACGTAGCGAATAGCGCGCGTAGCATCGTTCAACTCAATCGGATGATGATATGGCGTAACGCGGTATTGCACGACGAAAGCGGCAACGCCCAGATTGTTGAGCAAGTCGGCGATCTGCCTGCCTTCGTGATCCATGGCAAGGAAGGCATAGGAGCCGCCGGGAAAGATCAGAACTCCAGTACCGGTATTCCGGCCGCCCGGCAGATAGACCGTGATTTTCGGAATGTCGCTGTCGGCCGTTCCTCGCGCACCGGGAGCGCCATCGGGCCAAAGGGGAAGTGGGGTATGAGGCTGGGCGATCAATGCAGATGCGTACAGAATGACGAGTAAAAGAGCAAAAATGTTTTTTGTAGCCTTTGGCAACATGCGATGTCCTCGTTCGAATTCAGAGTATTCCAGATAGCAGCTTTGAGCTGATTTGCTAATCGGCTACCGGCGGGTGTTGGCCTGATCATCTGAGCTTCGCCCGGAGTACAACCAAAGCTCCTGCAATATACTCCGCGTGTGATTTCGAACCTCTGAGCGATCCCGGATCAGGCGTGATCGAGCCAAACTGCGTGGTTTGCGAATACCTGTTCAGCGCGTTCGCAGGGCCCCAAAAATCATGCATGGAAACCCCGCGAGCGAGAATAGAAAACCGGCGCAGCTAGTTTGCGCTGGTCCCCCAGAGAATGCCCCGGCAGGCTCCATCGAAGTAAACCGTGCCGAAGGTGCGCATGTCTCCGGTGACCAGGTTGATACTGCCATACTGGTGAGCATCGTCATTGATCCTGATCCACGAAGCGCCGCCGTCGGTGGAGCGGAATAGTCCCCATTGCCCGCCGATGGTGCCGGAGAGGAACAGAGTCAGTTTGGACGAGCCGGGCGCTGCCTTTCCGTAGCCCAGAGAAGTCGATAGCTGGACACCGGCAATTGTGGTCAAATGCGGTGAAGCAGCCGAGCCGGTGTTGGTGTAAAGGCCGGTGCCGTTTCCGCCCGCCGTAAACCAGAGATCGCCCTGCGCGTCAGGCAGCGAATAAAGGGTCGGGGCGGCCTCAAAGGTAACCGCAGTGGGCAGACCTGTCTGAATCGTGGTAAAGGTCACGCCGCCATCGGTGCTCATGGTGAGATCCCCGGTGCTCCCGCTATATCCGTAGAAGACGCCGGCCTTTGCGCGATCGGCGACAACCTGCGATTGCGCCGGGATTCCTGTTGAGGCGGTCCAGGTCTTTCCGCCGTCCTTCGAGTACCAGACGGATGTCGTGTCCTGGGTGGCCCAAACGATCGACGAGCCATCGGCTGCGATCGCGATCGAGCCTCCGCCCGTGGTAGTGCCGGCTGGCATTGCGGCGAAACCAGCCCAGGTGATGCCGCCATCGTTCGAGATCACACCGAGCGGCGTGGCGCCATAGGTTCCGTCCGAGGCGCGAAGCACGGTCGTAGGCGTGTTCTGCTGGAAGTCCATGGACGTCGGCATGGCCGGCGAAATCTTGTAGTTCCCCTGCGCCGGAGAGACGGTGAGGTCCGTATGCGCGAAACCGTAAACATCACCGATTCCGCTGACCAAGATGGAGTTTCCCGAAGGCGGAGCCAGCAGGGTGTTGATGCAGGTCTCTTCGATGCCCTCGTCCTCGAACTTCCAGTCGACAATGCCCACTGAACTGGCGCTGGGATCGGCGTGCGTCAGATCATGTGTAATCCACAGACCTCCGCCGTAGGTGTAGATGGCGTGATCGGGATTGAACGGGTCGATCACAAGACCCGAATTCCAGTTGCCGGTCGAGACCGTTCCCGGCGCACCGACATACGGCGCGTTTGTATTGCTGTGCGTGGCAAGATTCGGAGAATTCGAGTAGGGCAGGGCCGGGATCTTTTCCGAGGAAACGTCGCGCCAGGTTGCGCCATCGTCGGTGGAGCGATAGACAACGTCGCCGGATGGCCAATACTGGTTGAGTGTGCCGACCATGATGGTTCCGGCATGGTTGGGATCGACCGCGACGCTGCCCCAGCCCTGTTCGTTGCTGGGCCCGGCGGTGTTCGGCGGCAGTGCGATCTGGGTCCAGGTTCCCGAGGTCCAGTTCGAGCCTGGCGTGAATTTCCAGAGCTGACCGACGGTATCCCCATCCGCTCCTGCACCATCGCCATAAACGATGTAGATGGAGCCATTGGGGCCGAGCTTTGCCTGCATCGGCGCCATCGGCGCGGGAGCGGAGGCGAACGACGGCTGTCCCGCAACCGCGGTCCACGTGCTAGAAGTTGAGCCACCATTGGTGGTCACGTACAACGACTGCGAATTGCCGTTGAGTCCCGTGCCGGCGACGGCGGCATAGACCACGGGAGTCGCTGAGCCCGAGGAGCCGCTCGACTTGACGGGAAGCACCGATACAACGCCCATCGGCATGTAGTTTCCTCCCCCGATCGAAACCGAAGTCACAACCGTCAGGCCGGACGCCTGCGGCCAACTGTTTCCCGAGTCCGTGGAAACACGCAGGCCGTCCTGGCGCGTCCCGAAGTAAACGATGCTCGGCATGTTGGGATCGACGGCAATGCGCTCTCCGTCTCCGCGGCCGGGGTTGTTCGAACCATTTTTGAAGTTCAGCGGAACAGTCTTGAACGTCGCGCCCTGGTCGTCGGAGATCAGCATCTCTCCGTTTCCGGCCCAGGAATTGGAATACAAGCCCACTGCAACGTAGAGCTTGTTCGGATCGGTCGGGTCCAGTCCGATCGCGTCGCCGCCGTTAAAGAAGCTATTTGACAGCCAGTCGAGCAGCGGAACCCATTGCGTGTCGTTCGGTCCCCAGCGGTAGATGCCTCCGACGTCGGTGCGCGCGTACATCAGGTTCTGCTGCGTGGGGTGGAAATAGACGCCGGGGATGTAGCCGCCGCCGAGGATCTTGACGTTGGTGAACGAGTACGACGGCGTACCCGACGATGATCCCCCCGTCACGTTCAGCGAGACGGTCGCGGTGGCGGAATTGTAGTTTGCAGTATCGGTGGGAGTGAAGGTAACCGAAAGCGTCTGCGATCCGGCCGTGTTCATCACCGTGCCAGAAGCAGGCGTGTAGGCAAACGTGCCCGGCACGCTTGCGCCGCCTGCGCTGGCTGTCGCGTTCAACTGCGTTGCGCTCAGTGCCGTGCCTACGCTCACGGCTGCCGGAGTATTCCAGGTAATCGTCGGCGTAGCTTTATTGACCGTGATCGTGTTCGCCGCCGTTCCCGACTGAACCTTGCTGGAATCGCTGGGCGTGAACGTGACTGAAAGCGAATGAGATCCAGCGCTCAGCACCGTTCCCACGGCTGGCGTATATGCAAACGTGCCGGGATAGTTGGCGGTTGCATTCAACTGAGTGGAGCTCAATGCCGTCCCGTAGGTAATCGCCGCCGGAGCAGGCCATGTGATGGTCGGCGTAGCCGGAGAAGAAGATGTTGAGCCTCCGCCTCCGCCGCCACACGCTCCCAATGTGAAAACAATCACGGAGAGAAAAAATGCAGAAAGTACTTTTACGCGTCGCTTCATGGAAATGCTGTGCACGGTCACTGTTTTAAGCCTCGAATCGCACGATAGATTGTGGTAGACAACAGTGAAAACGTTAATCATGTACCAATTTGTACTTCTCCATAGGGATGCGGTACATCATTCATATCACAGCATTTAATCTGAAAACGGCTGGCACATATCTGCAAACGTAGCCATTCAGCCAACTCCACCGTTGGCGGCGAGATGCAACGCACGGAGCAGGGTTTGCCAGTTGGGCGGCGGAAGCGGCGCGTGTACGTCGGGCAAGGAAATGCGCCTGCATGTATCCTGCTCATCCTGGGCAAGCAGTAGATGGTATCAGTGAGATTCGGCCAGGCACCATCTGAAAGCAGACTTCCGAGGCGGAAACAATGGAAGTCTGCTGTGGAGTTCATTACTCCGACTCGTCGATCACTTCTATCGCCGAGACTGTGGCGTTGTTGACGATGGGCTCAAAGGTGATATTCAACTTCCCTTGAGCCGATGGACGCAGATGGGAGAAACTCTTGGTCACCGCATGAAGACTGCCCGCCTCTTTGTACAAATCGAAGTTGTCGAGCAATGTTGAGCCGTTGCAAAAAACGCGGAATATTCGGTCCCCAGGAGCGCCGCCGCCTGAACCATCCGTACCGAAATACAATTCCGCAAAATGAAGCACCACGGTATAACGGTCGCGCGTGTCCACGGGAATGACGTAGGAAAAATTACCGAAGCGCTCCCACCCGTAAAGGTCGGGGTCTGGAGTTCCCACGACACGGAATCGCGATTCTTGCGCATGGCCATTGACGAAATAGGTATCCGGGTGCCAGATGGCGCCATTGTGATCAGTAACGGACGTGGGCTGAGTCACGACGTATATCGGTGCCTGCTTATGTGGGATTCCAGGAAGTAGCGCTATCGCACTCAAAAAGGGCCTGCCTTGCTGTTCCTGGAACTCCAGATGAAGGAAGCCATCTTTATCTGGTGATATATCCCGAAAGATGCGCTCGTCCGCAAGATTGGGGCCGCCTGCGTCTCCGGCAATATCGAAACCATCCAAGATCGTATTTCCATTCGCGACCACTCGAAAGGCGGAGAGGTCGCGTTCGGTGGCAGTGAAATATAGGTGAAGCTCGTAAACACCTGGCACAAGAGGAATTTCGTAGGAGAAATAGCCAGTGCGCCAGTGGTTGAACAGCATTGGATCGCTGGTCCGCTCAGTTGAGCCTTGGGTACGTTGGATCGTCCCACCCTGATGCACGTACTGGTCCGGCTCCCAGCGCATTCCTGTGCTGTCTACGATCGGCGGACCGGAATATCCGGCGATGATCCGCAAGGGTACTGCTGCGGCATTGGCTGGAATGGGCATGTGCTTGGCTTCTGGTAGCTGCGCAATCCGGTCCGAAGCTGAAGATCGCCGGTGTTGAATCAGCCAAAGGCCGGCCAGACCCAGGACGGCCAGCACTGCCAGCGCACTGTATAAGAGGGATCGCTGTACGGGATTTCTTTGTTCCGGGCTACGCGCTTGAAGCTGCGCGTTGACCGAGGCGGTCTTCCCTGCGCCGCCATTCTGGTTCGTCGGCAGTGCGGTACTGTCTGATTCCTGATCGCCCTGATCGTCGGTTCCGTTCCCCTCAAGGGAATCATCGGTTGCCAGGGCATCGTCGGCTAATGTGGATAAACCTCCCACTATCTGAGGTATAGCAATGGATGGCGCTGGAACGGACACGAGCGCAGCGGCAGAGCGCTGTTGCGTAAAGACTGGTACGTAGCTCCCGGTTGGCAGTGAGATCACAATCGAGTGTTCTTTGCCTTCGACGCAGTAGTACTCCTTCAGCCACTTTCGCAGCCGATGCGCCTCAACTCTCGCTATGGCGTCTTTCGAGGCATCGAACGACGTTTTGGAACGGCCGAACACTTCGATTGCGATGTTGTATTCATTGATTTCATCGCTTTTTCCCTGAGATGCCTTTTCGTCGAGATACCTTAGGAGATTTGCCAGACGGGGCTTGCGGGCAAGCGCTTCCAGGACCGTATCAAGCTCCGCGCGTCTGATCTCCGCCAAATGCGAGGTGGACACCTCCGTCATTAGAACCCACTCCGAATGAAAATCTCTGTTTCCATTTTAGTCGCTCAGATTCCTAGGAGCGCGTCTGAGTAAGGTCTTGGCGGATAGTGACGGTGGGGCTTCGGATTGGCGGAAGCCGGAGCTTGTTGTTGAAGCGGCGGCTTAACGGCCGGTAGGCAACGTTTTTGTGCTTGGGAGGCCCTTGAAGCAACCCCATCTCATGCCGTGCATGCTCGGTACAGCTTGAGCACATTGTGCGTGGCGCAGACCAGCGCCCATTCCGAACGCACCTTCTCCACTCCACGCAGCAGGAACTGCCGGAAGCCCTGCGCCTGCTTGATCTGTCCGAAGACCGGCTCGA
>Ga0326727_10016548_pt1 | contig 15537 bp, 13 predicted proteins | sample MB2enrmetagenome_FD_207643 | JGI IMG/M metagenome (GOLD analysis project Ga0326727, IMG submission 207643) | Lab enriched peat soil microbial communities from McLean, Ithaca, NY, United States - MB29MY | ecosystem: Environmental > Terrestrial > Soil > Wetlands > Peat | place: USA: New York... | reverse complement strand
GGCCTTCGCCGCGCGGCTTGCGGCGGCGGATTTCGGCGGCATCGTGCTCGGTCAGAAGATCGAGGTGCTGCTGGGCGACACGCAGAACAAGCCCGATGTCGCCGGCGCGCTGGCGCGCCGATGGTACGATGAGCAGGGCGTCGACGCGATCATCGACCTGCCGGTGACGCCGGTTGCGCTCGCGGTGCAGCAGGCGGCGAAGGAGAAGACCAAGACGGTCATCATCACCGCCGCGGCGATCAGCGAGTTCACCTCGAAACTATGTTCCCCGGTCAGCACGCATTGGGCCGACGACACGCACGCGATGACCACCGGCACGGCGAAGCAGGTGGTGGCGAATGGCGGCAAGAGCTGGTTCTTCATCACCGTCGATTTCAGCTTCGGCAAGCTGTTGCAGGAGGCCGCAACCAGCGTCATCGCCGCGAATGGCGGCAAGGTGATCGGCTCCGTAACGTTCCCGATCGGCAACACCGATTTCTCCTCGCAGTTGCTGCAGGCGCAGACGTCGGGCGCGCAGGTGGTCGGCCTGGCGGCGGTCGGCAACGACCAGGTGAACGCCATCAAGCAGGCCTCGGAGTTCGGGCTGACCAAGGGCGGCAAACAGACCATGGCCGGCTTCCTGATCTACATCACCGACATCCATGCGCTGGGCCTGGCGGCGACCCAGGGCTTCGTGCTGTCGTCAAGTTTCTATTGGGACCAGAACGATGAGGCGCGCCGCTTCGCCAACCGCTTCCACGCCGAGCGCAATGCCATGCCGACGCGCAACCAAGCGTGCGACTATGCCGCGACGCTGCATTTCCTGAAGGCGATGGCGCAGGCCGGAACGCGCGATCCGATTGCGGTGAACAAGGCGATGCGTGCCATGCCCGCGGCGTATTTCGGCCACCAGGCGAGCATACGTGGCGACGGTCGCGTGATGTACGACGTGACGCTGTATCGCGTGAAGACCCAGGCGGAAAGCCGGGGCGACTGGGATTTCTACGCCCCGATCGCCACGCTGCCGGCCGCCGACGCGTTTCTGCCGATGAATCCAGCCTGCGGGACCTGACGAAATGTGTGACACCATGGTTGCCCTGAAGGAAGCCACCGCTCAGGGTATCGTGCTGTTCGGCAAGAACAGCGATCGGGAGCGCAACGAAGCCCAGTCGGTCGAGTTCGCCCCGCGCGCCGAGCACGCCCCGGACGCCCAGGTTGCCTGCACCTATGTCGCGATCCCGCAGGTGCCGCGCACCCATGCCGCATTGTTGTGCCGGCCATTCTGGATGTGGGGCGCCGAGATGGGCGCCAACGAGCACGGCGTGGTGATCGGCAATGAGGCGGTGCACGCCCGCACGCCGCCGCAGGAAGAGCCGGCGCTGATCGGCATGGATCTGCTGCGCCTGGGGCTGGAGCGCGCGGCGAGCGCGGCCGAGGCGGTGAACGTGATCATCACGCTGCTGGAACGGCATGGCCAGGGCGGCAGTTGCGGCCACCTGTCGCCGCGCACCTACCACAACAGCTTCATCATCGCCGATCCGCACGAGGCGTTCGTCCTGGAGACGATGCGGCGCGAATGGCTGGTGGCGCGGGCGCAGGGCGTGCGCTCGATCTCCAATATCTACAGCATCGGGCGGGAGGCAGAGCGGGTCAGCGCCGGCCTCGACATGCATATCCGCAACGAGGGCTGGAGCCACGACCTGCTGGCTGACTATGCCGCCGTCATGGCCGACCCGCAGCGCGACATGATCAGCCACGGCCGGGCGCGCGGCCGGCGGTCGACGACGTTGCTGCAACGCGCGGGCGGCCGGCTCACGGCGGGCGACATGATGGCGATCCTGCGCGACCATGGCGCCATGGCAGAGGCGGCACCGGACTGGCATCCGCAGCACGCGACGCAGCGGACGATCTGCATGCACGCCGCCGACGGCGAACGCGGCGGGCAGACCGTCGGATCGCTGGTGTCGGAGCTGCGCGGTGGACGGGCGGTGCATTGGGTCACCGGCACGGCGGCGCCCTGCACCTCGATCTTCAAGCCGGTGTTCGCCGACATGCCGATACCGCCGCATGGCGTCCGGCCGACCGACAGATTCGATCCGCAAGCGATGTGGTGGCAGCACGAGCGGCTGCATCGGGCGATGCTGGGCGACTTCCCGATCCACCTCGCCGCGATCTGCGACGAGCGCGATGCGATGGAGGCGGACTTCCACGAACGCGTCACCGACGTCGCAGCCAACGGCGACGAGGTCGATCGGGCCGAGGTGATCGCCGCGTGCTGGGAGGAGGCGCTGTGGGTGGAGGAGCGCTGGATGGCGGAGCTCGACGCGGCGGCACCGCCGGGCGAGGCGGAATATCGTGCGAGCTGGGTGGAGATGAATCGTCGCGCCGGCGTATCGGCGTAACGGATGCGGTTTAATCTTAAGTTCTGGCAGGCGCCGCGCGTCGGCGTGATCGAGTTGCACGGCATGCTCGCGGGCCGCGCCGGCATGCTGAACATCGAAGCCTATGGCGAGATCATCGACCGCGCGTTTCGCGCCGCGCGCGGCATGCCGGTGATCCTGGACATCGACAGTCCGGGCGGGTCGCCGGTGCAGTCGGATCTGATTGCCACGCGCATCCGTCGCCGCGCCGACGAATCCAAAGTGAAGGTGCACGCGTTGATCCAGGAGGTCGGCGCCTCGGGCGGCTACTGGCTCGCCTGTGCCGCCGATGTGATCCATGCGAATCCGATGAGCATCGTGGGCTCGATCGGCGTGCGCGGCGGCGGGTTCGGCTTCACCGACCTGATCGCGCGCGTCGGCGTGGAGCGGCGGTTGTACGCGGCCGGCGAGAACAAGGCGCGGCTCGATCCGTTCAGTCCGGAGCGGCCGGAGGACGTGGCGTTCATCCAGGCGCTGCTGGACGATCTGCACGTGCGTTTCAAGGATTGGGTGCGGTCGCGGCGGGCCGGCAAGCTGCCGGCAGATGAGGCCACGGTGTTCGACGGCAGTTTCATGCTGGGCGATCGCGCGCTGACCTGCGGGTTGGTCGATGGGTTCGCCGACCTTGATGGGCTGGTGCGCACCCTGGGCGGCAAGAAGGCCAAGCCGCACAGGTTCCGCCCGAAGAAGCGTGGGTTGCTGGGCCGGCTGCCAAGGATCGCCGTGGACGCGATGTTGGACGCGGTGGCGGAGCGGCAGGCGCGGATTGATTTGCTGGGGTGATCGGGCGGGCCAAACCTCCCACCGTCATGGCCGGCCCCGCCGTCATGTGCGACCCCCGCCGTCATGGCCGGGCTTGACCCGGCCATCCTCTTCGTGCCGCCGCCACTTGCGTGCCATGGGCAGCAAGAGGATGGCGGGTTCAAGCCCGGCCATAACGTTTCGATAACAGATCAAGTCATATCCAGAATGGCTCGCAAGGGTCACCCATCATTCCTGCACCGCACCGCTTACGGACGCGTTCGGCACAGCATCCCCCGCAGCGTGGCATTGAATTCCGCCGGCGCCTCATACGCCACCCAATGACCGGCGCCGGCAATCATATGGAAATTCACGTCCGGCCGCAGCGCGCGCAACGCCGCCTCGCGCTCGCGGGCGCGCGGATTGGCCGGCGCATCCAGCTCGCCCCAGATACCGTTCAGCGTCACGTCGCGCGTCGCCTCCAGCGCCTTGAGGATGGCGCCACTGCGTGACAGCATCGGCGTCTTCAGCCGCGAATGCCGGGTGTTCCATTCCTGGATCAACAGCGCCAGCGCATCGATCTTCGTTGTGTCCGCGATCATCAGGCGATTGAGGTTGGCGCGGTGTGCCTCCACCCGCTCGTCGCCCGAGAGATGCCGCACCTTGAGCAACTGCACCTGGCTGCCGGACGGCCCGACGCCGCTGGACCCGATGATCGTCAGCGAGCGCACGCGCACACCATGCAGCGCGGCGAGACAGGCCGCGGCCGTGCCACCGAAAGAAAATCCTGCGACATCATAGGTCGCATCCGGACCAAGAATCATATCGATGCCGGCGGCCAGCACCACTGCCACTGCCTCCGCGGTTTCCGGCTCCGCCACCATCGCCGACTCCCCCAGGCCAGGCAGGTCCGGCACCAGCAGGCGATGATCGCGCGACAGGTCGTCGATGTTGTGCGCCCAATGCCGCCACGACCCGGCGCCGCCATGAAACAGCACGAGCACCGGTCCCTCGCCCCAGGCACGCCAGACCATCGTGCCGTCACCGCACGGTGTTTCCGTGCGTTCCGCGGTAGTTTCAAGTCGATCGAGAAAAGCCTGTGGATCTTCCGTGCCAACCACGTCGCGCATCACGTCCTCTTGTCTTGTCGCGCCGACCCCGAACGCGGCGCGGCGTTGCCAGTGTGCGCGGTGGTCGCGCGGTCCTCAAGTCGGGTCGCCGCATTTGGTCGGCCCGACGCTCCCTTGAGGAGATGCCGGGCACAGGCTAAGACCGATCCCCAAGAAATGCCGATCCCGCAACGGGCGGCGCGGGTGGAACGCGGGAAGGCCGGCAGTGGATCTGGAAATCCTGATCGAGAACGTGATGAACGCGCTTGCCGCGGGCGTCATGATCGGCTGCATCTACGGCCTGATGTGCGTCGGGCTCGGGCTGATATTCGGCGTCATGAAGGTGATCAATTTTGCCCAGGGCGAGCTGTTGATGCTGGGCATGTATGTCAGCCTTTACCTGTTCAGCGACTGGGGCCTGCTGGCGTTCCTGGGCCCCTATTTCGGTCCCTTCGTCGGCGCGATGCTGGCGGGGCCGATTGTCTTCGTCGTCGGCATCCTGCTGCATCGTTTCCTGATCGCACATGTCTCCGGCATGCGCACCACGGGGTCGATCGACGACGGTCATTTTGGCCAGTTGATCGTGACCCTGGGCGTGTCGTTGATCCTGCAGAACGGCGGCCTGATCCTGTTCGGCTCGACGCCGCATACGGTGCGCACACCGCTGTCGTCGCGCGCGTTCGAAATTGGTCCCGTCGTCGGCGATGCAACGCTGTTCGTGAACAAGGCACGGCTGGTTGCCTGCGCCGTGGCGATTGTCGTTGCGATCGGCCTGTATGTGCTGCTGGAGCACACCAGGCTGGGCAAGGCGTTGCGCGCCGCGGCCGACAATCCCACGGCGGCGACCTATATGGGCGTCGATGTGGAGCGCGCCTATCGCATCGCCTTCGGCATCGGCAGCGGCGTCACCGCGATCGCCGGCGGGCTGATCGCGACCTACCTCGCGTTCACCCCCTTCGTCGGACTTGATTACGTCATCATCATGTATTCCGGCGTCGTCCTGGGCGGGATGGGCAGCATCCTCGGTGCGTTCTGGGGCGGGCTGACGGTGGGCTTCGTGCAACAATGCTCGGCCCTGGTGCTGCCGCCTCAGTTGCAGAACGCCGCGATTTTCGTGGTGTTCCTGCTGATCATCATGCTGCGCCCGCAAGGTCTGTTCGGCCGCTCGGCCGAGCGGGCATGAGGCGCGTGCGATGAGGCCGGGCGCCGGGTCCCGGCTGCGCCGCGATTGGGTCGCGCTGGCGGTGCTTGCCGTCGCGTACCTGGGCGTCTCGCTTTGCGTCACCAACAGTTACTACCAGTTGATGCTGACGTTGGTGCCGATCTGGGCGGTGATGGGCCTGTCGTGGAATCTGTTCTCCGGTTATTCCGGGCTGACCTCGTTTGGCCATGCGTCGTTCTTTGGATTGGGCGCCTACACCGTCAGCCTCGCGGTGATCTACTGGTCGCTGACGCCTTGGCTGGGCATCCCGCTCGGCATGCTGGTTGGCGCGATCGCGGCCTTCCTGATCGGCACGCCAACGTTCCGCTTGCGCGGGCATTATTTCGCGCTGTCGATGCTCGCCTATCCGCTGGCGATCATGTACATCATGGAATACCTGGGGTTCCAGGAAGTTTCGATCCCGATGCGTCGCGCGCATCCGTTCCTGTTTCTGCAATTCACCGATCCGCGGCTCTACACCGTGCTCGCGTTGGCAATGCTGGTGGTGGCGCTGCTGGTCTGCATCGTGGCGGAGAATTCGCGGTTCGGCCTGGCACTCCTGGCGATCCGGCAGAACGAGCTTGCCGCGGAGGCTGCCGGAATCGATGCGCGCACGTGGAAGATGCGCGCGCTGATCGCCTCCGGCGCAATGGCCGCCGCTTCCGGTGGCCTGTATGCGTGCGTGCTCCTGGTGGTCACACCGGATTCAGTGTTCGGCGTGTTGATCTCGGCCCAGGCGCTGGTCGTCACGCTGTTCGGCGGTGTCGCGACGGTGTGGGGGCCGGTGATCGGCGCCGCGATTCTCATTCCGCTTGCGGAGTCATTGAACGCCGAGCTCGGCAACATCATCCCCGGCATTCAGGGCGTGATCTATGGCGTCGCGATCATCGTTATCATGCGGCTGTCGCCGGAAGGGTTGTTCTGGACCATTCGCGACCGTTGGTTCCGCCCCGCGACGGTGCCGGTCGCACCAACGCGTGCGACATTGCCGCCGCCCCTTACAGTGCCCGGCGGCACGCTGCTGCGGGTCGAGAACCTGTCGCGATCGTTCGGCGGCCTGCGTGCGGTGGACGGCGTCAGCTTCAGCGTGGAGGCGGGCGAGATCCTCGGCATCATCGGCCCCAATGGCGCCGGCAAGACCACGCTGTTCAACCTGCTGAACGGTGTCATTGCCAGCAATGCCGGCACCGCCCGCCTCGGCGACGAATCGTTGCTTGGACGCAAGGTACACCAGGTCTGCCGCATGGGTGTCGGACGCACCTTCCAGGTGGTGCGCAGTTTTTCGCGGCTCTCAGTGCTGGATAACGTCATCGTCGGCGGCTACGGCGCCGGCTTGTCGGACGCGGTCGCAATCGCTTCCGCGCAGGCCGCGCTCGCCCGTGTCGGACTTTCCGAAGTTGCCGGCACGATCGCCGGCCGCCTCACCAACAAACAGCTTCGCCTGATGGAACTGGCGCGCGCGCTGGCGGGACGGCCGCGCATCCTGTTGCTGGATGAAACGCTCGCCGGACTGGGTCGTGACGAGTGCAACGAGGTGCTGGAGGTACTGCAACGACTGCGTGCCGAGGGCATGACCATTGTCATCATCGAGCACACGATGCACGCCATGATGCGTATCGCCGATCATTTCGTGGTGCTGGATCATGGCCGCGTGCTCGCCGCCGGCAAGCCGCGCGAGGTGGTGGAGCAGGACGCGGTGATCGAGGCGTATCTGGGCAAGAAGTTCCTGGCGCGCCAGCATGCTTGAAATCAGCGACCTGTCGGTCGCCTATGGCGGCCTGCACGCGCTGAACGGCGTCTCGCTGACGGTGAACAAAGGACAATTCGTCACTGTCGTCGGCCCGAATGGCGCCGGCAAATCCACGCTGTTCAAGACCATCAGCGGCATCGTTCCGTCGCTGGGCGGAACGATCCGGTTCGAGGGCGCGGACCTGCTGACGCTGCCGGCCGACCGGCGCGCGCATCTTGGCATCGCGCACGTGCCGGAGGGCCGCCAGGTGTTTCGCACCCTGACGGTGCGCGAGAATCTGGAGATGGGTGCCTATACCGCGTCGGGAACGCAACAATGGCGGCACACGCTCGAACGCATTCATACGCTGTTCCCGATCCTGGCGGAGCGCGCCGGACAGCTTGCGGGCACCTTGTCGGGCGGTGAACAGCAGATGCTGGCGATTGGCCGCGGCCTTGCCTCGGCGCCGCGCCTGCTGATGCTGGATGAGCCGTCGATGGGCCTCGCACCCGCGGTGACCGACACGATCTTCGAACGAATTTCGCAGGTGCATCGCGAGGACGGGCTGACCATCCTGCTGGTCGAACAGCGCGTTGCCGAGGCACTGGAGCTGTCGGACCACGGTTACGTTCTGGAAACGGGACGCATCGTGCTGGACGGCCCCTATCAGACGCTGCTTGCCGACGATCGGGTCCGGCGCTCCTATCTGGGCATCGGCGACGGCTGAAATACAACACACCAGGGAGAACGCAACCATGACAAAACTGATCGGACGCAGAGCCACACTGGCACTTGGCGCGGCAGCAGGCGCCGCCGGGTTGGCGAGCCGCGCGCGCGCACAGGCCCCGAAGGAGGTGGAGATCGCGATGCTCGTGCCGCTGTCGGGCCCATGGGCGCGGCAGGGCATCCTGGAAAAGATGGGTGCCAACCTGGCCATCGACGATGTCAACAACGCAGGCGGCATCAAGGCGTTGGGCGGCGCTAAACTCAAGCTGATCGAGCTGGATACGCAGGACAGCGCCGAAAAGGCCAAGGACGCGGCGCAGCGCATGATCGCGCAATATCCCAACCTGGTCGGCGGTTTCGGCTGTTGGCTGTCGACGTTCACGCTGGCCGTCACCGAGGTAACCGAGCGCGCGCAACTGCCGTGGCTGACATTGTCGTATTCCGACCTGATCACCGGGCGTGGCTACAATTTCGTATTCCAGTCCTCGCCGACGGCGGATCAGCAGGCCGAGGAGCTGGTGCCGGTCATCATGGCGCTCGCGGTGAAAAGCACCGGCAAACGTCCGACAAAGGTCGCCCTGATCGGTGACAACACTGCGGCGACAGTCAGTCTGATGAAGCCGATTCGCGCCCACGAACTTGCTGATGAGAAGCTCACCGCCGTGGTCGACTCGACTTATACCCCGCCGCTGAGCGATGCCACGACGCTGGTGCAACCGGTGCGCAGCGCGCGGCCGGACTTTGTGCTGCTCGGGTCGACCAACGTGCCGGACGACAAGCTGCTGGTCGACAAGTTCACCGAGTACAACATGCCATCGACCAAGCTGCCGTTAATTGGCAACGGTGGCCATTGGGCGGTGCCGGAGCTGCTGAAGGTCGCGGGCGCTGATGAGATGGAAGGCGTGCTGGTCGGTCTGGCGAATTGGCCCGGCAAGGACGCCGCCGACATCGCAGCGCGATTCGTCAAGCGCACCGGCGAGCCTTGGTTCGGTCACGATTCGATCTTCGCCTACGCGCACGTAATGATCCTGAAGGAGGCACTGGAGCGCGCCGGAGCCGCCGACCGGGTGAAGGTCAACGAGGCGCTGCATGCGCTCGACATGACAACAGGGCCGGCGTTGCTGTTTCCGGGCGGCCATCTGCAATACGACGCACGCGGCCGTCGTGTCGGTGCCAAAATGGTCATGGTGCAGTGGCAGGGCGGCAAGCCAGTGACCGTCTACCCACCCGAGGTTGCCAGCGCCGCGGCGAAGTGGAAGGCCTGACGCGGAGGTGATTACGGCAGGAACGCACCGCCGTTCACGTGAATGGTCTGGCCCGTGATGAAGCGCGCCGGGGTGGTGGTGAGATAGTGCACCATCCCGGCGATTTCCTCCGGCTGGCCCATGCGGCCGACCAGGTTGTCCGGCAGATGCGCGCGGCCGCTGTTGCCGCCCGCCGCGGCGCCGCGGATAGTATTGATCGATCCCGGAACGACGATGTTGACGGTGATGTTGTCGGGGGCAAGTTCCTTGGCGAGCGCGCGGGTCAGTCCGACCATGCCGGCCTTGGCGGTGACGGCATGCACGCGGCCGACGGCGCCGATATGCGCGGAGATGCCGCCGATATTGATGATGCTGCCGCCGCCGGAAGCGGCGATGTGCGGCGCCGCGGCGTGCGCGCAATAGAACGCGCCGTCGAGCGTGCTGCCGAGGATTTCCCGCCATTCCTGCGGCGTCATGTCGGCAAACTTGGTCTGCCGGCGGACCGATGCGTTGTTGACCAGCACATCAAGACGCCCGAATCGCGCGACAGTTGCCTCGACCAGGCCGCGTGCCTGGACGGGGTCGGAGATGTCGGCGAGATGCACCGCGCCCTCGCCGCCGGCATCGTTCACCAACGACGCGGTCGTTTCGCAGTCGTCGCGGGAGCTGCGGGCGGTAACCATGACGCGCATGCCGTCGCGCGCAAAGGCCAACGCGATCGCGCGGCCGATATTCAATGCGCTGCCGGTGACGAGTGCGACCTTGGGTTGTTCGGCCATGACATGCCTCCGCTTGATTGGGTGATTGGACTCGATCGGGCCGTTGGTGTGCAATAGGCCGCCAAGAGAAATTGAAACCGACCCAGGAGGAAACCATGGCCAAAGCCCCATCGACGGCGTCGCGCGACCGCGTGCGCGGCACTGTGCCGAAGTTGATCGAACTGTCGGAAACCGTGCTGTTCGGCGACGTGTGGGAACGGCCGCAACTGTCGAAGCGCGACCGCAGCCTGATCGTGTGTGCGACCTTGATCGCGACCTATCGGCCCGAGCAGTTGCGCGGCCATCTGGAGCGCGCATTGATCAATGGCGTCACCAAGGAGGAGTTGTCTGAGGTGATAACGCATCTGGCGTTCTATGCCGGTTGGCCGGCGGCGATGTCGGCGGCGAATATCGCGCGTGAGGTGTTCGAGGCGAACCCGTAAGGAGCAAGCCGACATGAAGGCGGGATTTATCGGCCTCGGCACCATGGGTGCCGGGATGGCCAATAATCTGCAGCGTGGCCTGAGCACGCGCGGCGATAGCCTGGTGGTGCATGACGTGCGGCGCGAGGCCGCGCAGCGCTTCATCCAGGCCGGCGCGTGTTGGGCGGACAGCCCGGCGGCGGTGGCGGCAGAGTGCGACATCATCTTCAGTTCGTTGCCGGGACCGCCGGAGTTTGAGGCGGTGGTGAACGGGCCAAACGGGCTGCTGGCGGGAATCCGCAAGGATGCCGCGTATTTCGATCTGACGACGAATTCACCGACAACGGTGCGCAAGGCGCATGAACAGTTCGCGGCGAAGGGCGCGCATTTGTTCGATGCGCCGGTCAGTGGCGGGCCGAAGGGCGCGCAGACGGGCAAGCTCGCGGTGTGGTGCGGCGGCGACCAGGACGTGTTCGAACGTTGCAAGCCCACACTGGACCTGTTCGCGGACCAGGCCAGTTATGTCGGGCCGATCGGTGCGGGTTCGGTGGCGAAGCTGGTGCACAATTGCTTCGGCTACATCATGACGGTCGGGGCCGCGGAAGTGTTCACCATGGGGGTCAAGGCCGGGATCGAGCCGCTGGCGATCTGGGAGGCGGTGCGGCAAGGGGCGATCGGCCGGCGGGGCGCATTCGATTCCCTGACGGATCAGTTCCTGCCGAATAAGTATGAGCCGCCGGCGTTCGCGTTGCGCCTTGCTCACAAGGATGTGTTTCTGGCGACCCAGGTCGGACGCGAGATGAACGTGCCGATGCGGTTGGCGAACATCGCATTGTCGGATTTGACCGAGGCGTTGAACCGGGGTTGGGGCGGGCAGGATTCGCGCGCGATCATGAAATTGCAGATCGAGCGTGCGGGGGTGGAGACCGAGGTGGATCCGCAACGGATCGCCGAAGCGGTGGAGAAGAAGGCGAAGCCATAACGCGCTGCCGTACACCTCTCCCGCGCTGCGGGAGAGGTCGCGGAGCCCTTGCGACGCGGGTGAGGGTTCGTGCCGCGTGCGCCACCCTCACCCGCCGCTTCACACCGCCCTCTCCCGCAGGGCGCGAGAGGTGTATCTACGTTACGTCACCGCCCGCTGCACCTGAAACCGCGCCGCGCGCCAGGCGCCCGTCCGCATCACCTCGCGCAGCGCCGCCACCGCGTCCCACACATCGACATGGCGCACATACATCGGTGCCAGCCCGAAGCGCAGCACGTCGGGCGCGCGAAAGTCACCGATCACGCCGCGCGCGATCAAAGCCTGCATGATCGCGTAACCATCCGGATGCGCGAACGCCACCTGGCTGCCGCGGCGGGCCGCATCGCGCGGCGTCAACAGGCGAAACCCGTCCTCCGCACATTCCTGTTCCACCAACGCGATGAAAAGATCGAGCAGGCGCTGCGACTTGGCGCTCAGCGCGCCCATCGGCGCACGCAGCATCAAATCGACACCGACCTCGAGGGCCGCGAGGCTCAGCACCGGGGGAGTTCCGACCATTGCGCGTGCGATACCGTCCGCCGGTCGATAGTCGGGCGCGAACGCGAAGGGCTCTGCATGGCCCAACCAGCCTGTCAACGGCAATCGCAGATCCGCCTGCAAAGGCGGCGCAACCGACAGGAACGCGGGTGCGCCTGGGCCGCCATTCAGGTACTTGTAGCCACACCCAACCGCGAGATCGACGTTGTCGTCCGCCAGATGCAGTGGCACCGCGCCGACCGAATGCGACAGGTCCCAGAGTGTCAGCGCGCCCACCGCGTGCGCCGCCCGCGTTACCGCCGCCATGTCGTGCATCGCCCCGGACCGATAGTTGACATGCGTCAGCATAAGCACCGCAACGTCTTCATTAAGCGCCGACACCGGGTCGGTGACGGCACGCACCGCATGGCCCCGCCGCAGCAGTTCGGTCAGACCATTCGCCACATAAAGGTCGGTTGGAAAGTTGCCAGTCTCCGTCAGGATCACATGTCGTTTCGGTTGTGCCGCCAGGGCCGCGGCCAGCAGCTTGAACAGGTTCACCGAGGTGGAATCCGCCACCAGCGTGCTGCCGGGCGCCGCCCCGATAATCCGCCCCAGTTTCTCGCCGATGCGCAACGGCAGACCGATCCAGTCATGCGCATTCCAGGCGCGGATCAAGGACGTGCCCCACTCGCGCGTCACCACCTCCGCCACGCGCGCCGCCGCCGCCTTTGGCAATGGACCAAGCGAGTTGCCGTCGAGATAGATCACGTCCGCTGGCAGATCGAACTCGGCACGGAACGGTGCCAGATCATCGGCGCGATCCAGCGCCTCCAGCGCGGCGCGGGTCAGGTCAGCCGTCACCTACTCTTCCCTCTGCATTACCACCCCGGCGGTCGTGCCGCCATCCACCACCAGCGTCTGGCCGGTGACGAAGCTGCCGGCCCGCGAGGCCAGGAACACCGCGGCACCGGCGATCTCGTCGGGCTCGCCGATGCGTTGCAGCGGCACATCGCGCGTGGCACGTCGATACCGTACCGGATCGGTCCACAGCGCCTTGGCGAAGTCGGTGCGCACCAGGCCGGGCGCGATGCAGTTGGCGCGCACGTTCTTCGGCCCCCACTCCACCGCGACGTTGCGCGCAAGCTGCATGTCGGCGGCCTTGGAAATCGCATACAGCCCAAGCGACGCCGAGCCGCGCAATCCGCCGATCGAGGAGATGATGATGAACGCGCCGCCGCCGCGCTCGGCCAGATGCGGGCAGACCATGTTCGCCAGCCAGAAATTACTGCGCACGTTGGCGCCCATGACGCGTTCGTAGACATCATCGGATGCGCCGGTTGCGGGGCCGAGATATGGGTTGACCGCTGCATTGCTGATGAAGATGTCGATGCCGCCCCATTTCGCGATAGTCTGATCGACCAGGCTTTGCAGTTCTTCCTTGCGCGCGATGTGGCAGGGGATGACCGCGGCCTCGCCGCCCTTGGCACGGATGTTCTCGGCGACCGCCTCGCACGCATCCGCCTTGCGGCTGGACACCACCACCTTGGCGCCGTGCTCGGCCAGACGTTCCGCGATGGCGCGGCCAATGCCCTTGCTGGATCCGGTAACGATGGCGACTTTCCCGGTGAGATCGAACAACGACATCACGTTCCCCTCGCTTGGCACTGACTGCGTGCTGGCCATGCTGCCGACGAGTATCGTGTGCGCCGGGGAAACGTCAATTCGGACCGGGCGTTGTTCGCAGAATGGGTATTGTCATTCCATAACCGGACGAAGTGCGTTCACCGCATCCTCGACCGAACGGAATGCCATGTCGGCGCCGAGGGTGTCGATCAAACCGGTGAGCGTGGCCTGCTTGTATGCCCGCTCGGCCGACAGCCGCGCCAGCGCGACGACCATGCCGTCGTTGCGCAGCCGTGCGATCGTCTGCTGCAATACACGCGATCCCGTGTAGTCGATGTCGATCATGCCGCTGGCCTCCAGCACCACCAGGCGCGGCGGTGTTGGCCGCGCGGCGATCACCTCCGCCAGCCGGCCGCAGACGAAGCTGGCATTGGTGAAGTTCAGTGGTGCAGCCAGGGCGAACACCAGCACACCGGGCTCGCGCTTTTCCGCCGCCGCCTCGTTCGGCGGCCACCAGATCGTGGTGCCGGGGACGCGCAGCAACTCGGTGCAGAGCGGGCGCGCGGTGATGGTGAAGCTGTGCACAAGAGACAAAACGATCGCGGCCAGCATGCCGTCCTGGATCGGCAGCAGGATCACCAACGCGGCACTGGCGATGACCAGCAGTATCTCGCTGCCACCGTAACGTGCGATGCGGGTCATCTCGTTCAGCCGGAAGATGCGAATGGCGACCGAGACCAGCAAACCGCCCAATGCCGCCTGCGGAATGATCGCGAGGATGGGGCCGCCGAACAATGCCAACCCCACGGCGAGAACGGCTGCGACCATACCGGCGACCTGGCTATGGCCGCCGCCTTCCGCCACCACCGCGGTGCAGGGTGGGCTTGCATTCACCGTGAAGCTGCCGAACAGCCCGGCGAGAATGCAGCCGGCGCCGACGCCGCCGAAGTCGCGGCTGACATGGCGTGGGCCACCGGGGCTCGACGGGAAGCTGCGCAGCACGGTGGCACTTTGCATCATGCACACCAGCGCAATGATCAGTGCCAGCGGCAGCAGCTGCTCGATCTCGGAGACCGAGGCGATCGGTGGCAGGCTCGGACGCAGTGTGATCGGTGGGATCTGGCCCAACAGCACGACGCCGTGTTGGCCAAGGTTGCAGACTGGGACTGCCACAATCGCCAGGATCACGCCGATCAACGCACCGGGCACGCGGGGTGCCAGGCGTTCGGTCAGCAGCGCGGTTGCCAGCACGCCGATGCCAATGGCCAGCGCGGCGGGGCGCGTCTCGGGCAGATGGCGGGCGAAAAGCAGCAGGCGGCGCAACAACGAACCCGATGCATCGGGCACGCCCAGGATCACCGCCAATTGACCGACGGCGATGTGCACGGCAATGCCGGCGAGCAGACCTGTGATGACCGGTGCGGACAGCAGGTCGGCCACCCAGCCGGCACGCACCAGGGCCGCAACGACCAGGATGGCACCGACCAGCAGGGCCAACAGGGATGCCGCGTGGGCGTAATCGGTGGCGCCGGTGATGGCCATCGCCGCGAGGCCGCCGGCAAAGATCGGTGCGATGGTGGAATCAGCACCGCAGGACAGGAACCGATTGGTGCCGAACACGGCGAACCCGAGCGTCCCGCCGATGAAGGCGATCAATCCGATGGAGGGCGGCAGTCCGGCGAGCCGCGCGGTCGCCAGTTGCTGGGGCAGCGCCGTCGCGGCGAGCAACAGTCCGGCCAGCGCATCGTCCGGCAGCCACGCAGGCTGGAACCCGCGCAGCGAGGCGAACACCAACGGCTCGCGGTCCGACGCTTTGGCTGTCACGTTCCGTTCCATGCGCGGACTTTCTGCTGCAACCGCCGGATGCACAACACGCGAAGCCCGGGTGGCACCATGTGGCGGCGGCGATCGCGGTTTTGATCCTTTATTGATACGACCGGCGTGCTGGCTTTCCACAACCGCGCCCCACAGCTACGGTCGCCCGCGACATTGTCCTCGGACGGGGACTAACAGCGTCATGGAGACAAGGCATGAGAGCGAGTGGCGGCCTGCGCGCGGGCCTGATGGGCAGCCTGGCTCTGGCA
>Ga0326727_10016547_pt1 | contig 15538 bp, 14 predicted proteins | sample MB2enrmetagenome_FD_207643 | JGI IMG/M metagenome (GOLD analysis project Ga0326727, IMG submission 207643) | Lab enriched peat soil microbial communities from McLean, Ithaca, NY, United States - MB29MY | ecosystem: Environmental > Terrestrial > Soil > Wetlands > Peat | place: USA: New York... | reverse complement strand
GGCGGTGCGCGCCGTGTAGTCCATCCAATGGACTGCTCTGTATATCTTGCCCATATATACGGACAGGCAAAAGTCAGATGGAAAAGACCACAGGGAAGAATTCTGTCTCACACCGTTGGCAATGCCGCGCCCGAAATAATGCTTCCAATCCTTGGGCCTTTGGCTATAAAGCCGCCTCGATTCCATCGCCATGAGGAACGTAGTTTATTTTGATCTGGAAACTCAAAAGTCCGCCGAGGAAGTCGGCGGCTGGGACAGAATCCGCGACATGCGCATGAGCATTGGCGTGACCTTCAGCACCGCCCGCGGCGAATACCGGATTTACGCCGAGCGCGAGGTGAACGCCTTGATCGACGAATTGCGCCGCGCCGACCTCGTGGTCGGTTTCAACAATTTGCGTTTTGATTACGAGGTCCTCGCCGGCCACAACCCTTTTTTTGACGTTGCCCAGGTGCCGACGCTGGACATGCTGGTGGAATTGCAAAAGACCTTGCAGCACCGGCTTTCGCTTGACTCCATTGCCTCGGCCACCCTCGGCGTGGAAAAAACCAGTGGCGGATTGCAAGCCCTCCGCTGGTTCAAAGAAGGCAAGCTGCTGGAGATTGCCGAATACTGCTGCTACGACGTGAAGATCACCCGCCTGCTCCACGAATACGGCCTGGCCAACAAACACCTTCATTACGTCAATCGTTTCGGCAAAAAGCTCACCGTGCCCGTGGCCTGGGAAACATAGGAACCGTCGGCTATTGACGATACGGAAGCCCGGCATGGTATTGGCGCAGTTGCATCTCCAGCGCCCCGGCCAGCGCGCTATTGGTCTGCGCCACCGCCAATTGTCGCGCCCGCTCGGCGGCCGCCACCGCCGCCGGATAATTCCCCATTTCCGCGCAGGCGGCGGCCAGCGTGCCCAGAATGACCGGGTTTTTCCCGCCACTGTCCCGGTCCGCCTGCCGGGCCAGTTCGACGGCCCGCGCGCCATTGCGCAACGAGTTGTCGCCGGAGGTCGCCAGAAGCCAGGCCAGATTATTGGCCGCCTCATTGTAGGCCGGACGCCATTTGAGCGCCTGTTCGTAGTGGGCGACGGCCTCGCGGAGCCGCCCCGTTTGCACCAACGCGTTGGCCAGCTTGTAGTGGGCCTCAGCCCATCCGGGCCGGCTTTGCAAGGCCTGCTCCAGAAAATCTTGCGCCTCGCGCGCATGACCCGATTCCAGCAGCGACTCCCCAAGGCTGTAGTGAATCTCGGCAACGGTCGGACTTAGGGCCAGCGCCTTGTGGAAACACTCGGCGGCCACCTCCGGTTGGTGATTGGTCATAAATGCGCGTCCGAGGGTGTAATAAGCCTCCGGAAAATGAGACATCAGCGCCACCGCCCGCTCCAACGCGGAGACGGCGTTGGATACCTCCCCCTGGTGCAGATAGGCATAACCCAGATTGTTGAACGTGAGGCCGCGAATATAGACCGAAGCCTTGGACGGCGCGTTCTCAAGCGCGAGTTGGTAGTACCGGATGGCCTGCGGATAATTGCCTACTCCCATCTCCTCGCACCCGATGTTGTAGTAAGCCATGTCGATTTGTCCCGTCACCGCCGCGGCGTGAGAGAAAAGCGTGATCGTGTCCTTCCAGTAACCCGCCTGCCGGAAAGTCAGCACGGCGCACGCGCCCAGCGCCAGCCCGCCGCTCACGATGGCCGCCGGGCGCAGCAGCGGCCGGTTGGCAACCGCATCGTGCAGGCCCCAAACCAGCATGATCCATAGCCCCACGCTGGGCAGATACGTGTAGCGATCGGCGATCGACGCATGGCCCACTTGCACCAGGCCGATCGTGGGCACCAGCACTCCCAAAAACCAAAACCAGCCCACCGCCAGATACGGTTGCTCCCGCGTCCGCCACAGCGCCACTCCCGTGACGGCCGCCAGCAAAACCACCGCCCCGATCACTTCCACCAGCGGCCATTGCACGGTCGGATAAAACGCCGCCAGACCCGACGGCCAAAAACTCTTGCCCACATACCGCACGTAAGAAACAGGCACATTGGCCAGACGCTCCCAGATCAGGAATTTGCCTGGCATCGCCACTTCTCCCGCCCGATTCTGGACCTCGAATGTCACGATGCTGGAGCAGAGCGTCAACAACAGGAACGGGATTTTCTCAACGATCCGCAGCCCGCGGCCCAACGGCCAGTAGTCCAGCAGCAACAGCACAAACGGCAGCGTGACCACCATTGGTTTGGCCATCAACCCCAGTGCGAACAATACCAGCGCCGCCGCGTAATACGGTATGCGCTTGGGGCTTCCCGCTTTGCTTTCCTCCGTGTAGCGGAAATACGCCATAACCGTCAGCATCCAAAAAAAACCGCTCAACACGTCCTTCCTCTCCGACACCCAGGCCACCGATTCCACCCGCAGCGGATGAAGCGCAAACAGCGCCGCAACCAACGCGCTCCGCCACAGCGCGCCCGTCATCTTGTTCAGCAGCAGCAACAGCAACACCGAATTGGCAATGTGCAGGAACACGCTCGTCAGATGATGTCCCGCCGCGTGCAAGCCATAGAATTGACAGTCGATGATGTGCGAAATCCACGTCACTGGATGCCAATTGCTGGCATGTCCGGTGATGAATGCCCATTTGATGCTTTCCCAGCTCAAACCCTTTTGGATGGCCTCGTTTCGCAGGACGTAATCCGGATCGTCATAATTGACAAACCCGCAGTGGAGGGCCGGCCAATAGACGGCCAGCACGGTCGCGGCAATCAACACACAGATGGCCCACGTTTGACGGCGGGTTCCAAATGGCGTCATGAGCGCGCGTCTTCCTTCACACCGTTGTCCGCTCGGATTCTCCTTCCGGCTTCTTCAACCCCGCCGCCTTGGGCAGCGAACACGTGACGGTGATCCCGCCTCCTTTTGGCCGCCGCACCTGGATCGTGGCCCCGATCATCCGCGCCCGATAATTCATCACTCGCAATCCCATCCCCTTGCCTCGGGCCGCTGAGGGCGGAAAGCCGACGCCATCATCCTTGATTTTCAGCACCAGGCGCGAGTTGTGCGACGTCAGGCTCAGCCAAATGTTTTTTGCCTTGCCGTGTTTGACGGCGTTGGTCGCGGCTTCCTGGCCGATCCGGTAAAGATGCATCGCCACGGCGTTATCGGCGATGGCCACCTGCGGGTCGCACTGCAGCTCGCAATTGACCGAGAACAACGTGCGGAAATTCTCCGCCAGTTGCTCCAGCGCCGCCCCAATATCATTGCTGTCCAGCACGACGGGGCAAAGCCCCCGCGAAAGGCGCCGGGTTTGCGTCAGCGCATCGTTGATCAGAATGGCGATGTTGCCCGCGCCCTCAGCTTCCTCCACGGCCTTGTCCCGCAGTTTCTGCTGCAGCACTTTGGCCAGAAAGGCAATCCCCGTCAGCGACTGCCCCAGGCCATCGTGCAAATCCTGCCCCAGGCGCCTCTGTTCCCGCTCGCTGATCTCGTGAATCTCATCCTCCAGGCGGCGGCGTTCGGTGACGTCCCGCAGGATGCTTAGGTTCAGGTCCGGCGCCAGGTGCGTCGATGAAAACTCAATGAATGTTCGCTCCCCGCCCGCCCTCGTGAAGGAAAGTTCCCCGCGCCCCTTCGGCTGCCCTTCGGTCTGCCGATGCATGCTCCGCGCCAGCACCTCGCTCCACGTCCGTCCCAACAATGCTTCCCGGCTCAACCCCAGCAGCCGGCACGCTGCGCTGTTGACTTCCACGAATTGCTCCCGGTCGTTGGAGATCAGAATCGCATCCAGGCTTCCCTCGAACAGCAGGCGAAACCGCTCATGGCTCTTTTGCAGCGCCTGAAGCGTGGCCGCCTGTTGCACCGAGTAACGGATCACCCGCTCCAGCATGACCGGATCCAGCCGGTCCTTCAGGAGAAAGTCCGCCGCGCCCAACTGCGCCGCCTCCGAATCCACTTTCGGATCATCCCACCCGGTCAGGATAATGATAGGAATGCGCACACCCCGCGCCACCGCTTCCCGCAACAACTCCAGTCCGGTGCGCACCCCCAGGCGGTAGTCCAGCAGACAGACCTCATGCCGGTTTTCCAGAAGCGCCTTGAGGCCGGACTCATAGCTCGACACCCAATCCATGGCGAAGGCCTTGCCCGGCACTTTGCTCAGCAGACGCCGCAGCAGAATCGGGAAGGTCTCCTCATCATCGATCAATAATACACGGAGGGCGGTCGGCATTTGATTATTTGGCGGTGGCTCGCATTGTTGTTCAGGGTTAAACCCCGCATAACATGCCATGCCACCGCCAATTGGTCAAAACCAACAATCGGGTCCCTTTCTGTCCATGAATCGCAGTCGTTTTTTTGCATTGCTGAAAAACACATTGAAACTTACTGCGGAGTCCGCAAGATAGGCGACAGGAGGCAACCCCTCACCCCAACCCTCTCCCCGCTCTTTCGTCGCGGGGCGAGGGAGAAGATAGGGCGGCGGTGCGCGCCGTGTAGTCCATCCAATGGACTGCTCTGTATGGCGCAATCCGGGGTGTCACAGATTGCCTTTCAGGTATCCCTCCAAACGCTTGACAAGGAGTTCGTCGCAGCGAGCGCGGGAAATGACGCCGACGCTCTGGTAATCGGGATGATGCGAGTTTTGCATATCGACAATCACCCACTCGCCCTTGCGGTCGCACACCACGAAATGCACGAAGCCCTGGTCCGGGTGTTGCGGATTGAAAGCGTAGTCCGCGTAAAGCGCATAGTCGGCCGCGGGAGGATTGGCCCGGACATGCTCCCGGAACTCCGCCGCCAAACCCCATAGCGCTTTCATCTCGTTCGGATCCGCCAGTGAAGTTTTGAGGAGCAGTGTCTGTTTGGCCTCAATGGCGTTGCACAGGCCCGCCTGGTTGAGCAACCCCACGACGTTGGTCGCGCTGGCGACACTGGCCTCTTTCCCGCCAACCCGCGCCGGATACACCAGCAGCGTCGCGCCGGGCAGAGCTTGTTTCATCGCCTTCAGGCGTTCGGGAAGGGCCGCCCTTTCACTCTCGGGCGGCAGGCCGCTCCGCTCATCCATGATCGCCGCCATGCTGCCCGGTTTGGCCGCCTTGGCGGTTGCTTCATCGAGGCCGAGTTGCGGACTCAGCCGTTCGACGAGCAGAACGGACATTGTCATCGGTTCGCGAGCTTGATTCTTCTTGAACGCTTCGTCTTGCGATGTCTGTCGGTCCGTCCACACGACCGCGCCCGTTTGATCCACGACAACCGCGCGCAGTTCATTCAACCCGGTTTGACGTTCGCCGTTGTATTCGGCGTAAAGCGCATAACCGGTGGTGATCGAATTCGTCCTCACAAACGCCCCGACGGCGGCGGCCAAATCTTCCAAATTCGTGGCCGTCGGCAGGCAGGGCGTTTTCCCAAGCTCAATGTTTCTCAATCCCTGCCGTTCCAGCAGCAAGCCGACGACCTCGGTAACGCGGTCCCAGGGATTGCCCCCCAAGCGCACGGGCAGGATCGTCAGCGAGCCGTCCGGCCCTTTGGATTTCATCAACTCCAGCCGCTGCTGCTGCTCCGGCGGCAGGCCGGCTTGCGGGGCGCCGGCAACGGGCCAGCAATACCCGCACACCGCAAGCAGGACCACAGACAGTGGTCCGGCTGACGCGCGAAAAGAACTCATGATTGTGATTGGATTATTCATAGCTTTATATACGTGGTTGCGATCTCATTTCAATGACCTTTCATTGAATCATGCGCCAACGGCTCCCAAATGCCTTCATTTGGGCAGGCGCCGCCCTCTGATTCGCGTGATTTTATTGTTCCTTCTTGCGTCGTTCTGTAGGACACTGGCCGCGTGGCCGAGATCACAAACATACTCAAGGCCGTTCAGCAAGGGGACCCCGAGGCGGCTGCCGACTTGTTCCCTTTCGTCTATGAGGAACTGCGCAAGGTTGCCGCACAAAAGATGGCTCGCGAGGCGCCGGGTCACACTCTGCAAGCCACCGAACTTGTCCATGAAGCCTGGCTTCGGCTGGCCGTCCGCCAGTGTCCGGACTGGCAGAACCGGGCCCATTTTTTTGGCGCCGCCGCCGAGGCGATGCGGCGCATCCTGGTGGAGCGGGCGCGCCGCCGCAATCGCCTCAAGCGTGGCGGCCAATGGGAGCGAGTGGACGCCGAAGAGGTGGACATTCCTTCGCCGATGCCTGACGAGGAGCTTCTGGCGTTGGACGAGGCCCTGGAGCGGTTGGCCAATTTCGATTCCCGCGCCGCTGAAGTGGTCAAGCTCTGTTTCTTTGTTGGTTTGACGCACGAGCAGGCGGCCGGGGAACTTGGGGTTTCCCTGAGCACTATCGAACGCGCCTGGACCTTCGCGCGAGCGTGGCTGTTCCGGGAAATCGAGGAGGGCCGCGGCCCTTCGCATCAGATTCATGAAGGGAACAGCCAGCCAACAGCGCATGTAAGTCTAAGGAATGACCTTAACTTTGAAGCGGGAGGAACAGATACGTGAGTTGTTCTCGCAGACGCTGGAGAGACCTCCAGAGCAGCGAGCACAATTCCTCGACCAGGCCTGCAAAGGCGAACCGGAGTTGCGTCCGCAGGTGGATTCACTTCTTCGCGCCCACGAGCGCGCCGGCGACTTTCTCAAGCGACCTCCCCAACCATCGCCATGCGAGCCAGCTTTAACGCCCCTGACGCCTGGGACCAAAGTTCGTTCTTTTGGCGATTATGAGTTGCTCGAGGAAATCTCCCACGGTGGCATGGGAGTAGTCTATAAAGCCCGCCAGATCAGCCTTAACCGGCTGGTGGCCCTCAAGCTCATTCTCGCCGGGCGGCTCGCCAGCGAAGCGGAGGTCAAACGATTCCACGCCGAAGCAAAGGCGGCCGCCAATCTGACCCATCCCAACATCGTGGGGATCTACGAAATCGGCCTCGCTGAAGGACAACACTTTTTCAGCATGCAGTACATCGACGGCCGCAGCTTGCACCAACTGGAGTCCGACGGCCGCTGGCGCGCAGACGCCGGCAAACAGGCGGCGCAGTTGGTTGCCACGGTGGCTCGCACGGTGCAGTTCGCGCATGACCGCGGCATCCTGCACCGCGATCTCAAGCCGGCCAACATTCTCATTGATGCCGACGGCGAACCCCATGTTTCCGATTTTGGCCTCGCCCGGCGGATCGGGGCCGACAGCGGCCTGACGATGGAGGGTGCCGTCCTGGGCACCCCGAGCTTTATGGCGCCGGAGCAAGCCGCGGGCAAGACCAAGGAACTCAGCGCCGCGGCCGACATTTACAGCCTGGGGGCCGTCCTCTACTTCCTGCTCACCGGACGGCCCCCCTTCGCGGCCGCCTCGCCTTTGGACACGTTGGTGCAAGTGCTGGAGGGCGAGGTGGTTGTCCCGCGGGCCATTAACCCCAGGGTCGCCCGCGACTTGGAGCGGATTTGCCTGCGTTGCCTTGAAAAATCGCCCGACCGGCGCTATGCGACGGCCGGGACTCTGGCGAAGGATTTGGAGCGGTTCATTCGCGATGAACCCGTGCATGTCCGGCCACCGGGCTTGCAGCCCCTCCTTATTCATTGGATGCGGTGTCAACCTGCTCTGGTGTTGCGCCTGATCGGCTTGGGAATCGCGGTGGCGATCACCGAAGTGACGAATTACTGCCACCCGACCGTGTCTCAAGCCCAGTTTACGCGGATCGTGTCCGTGCTGTGGATCTGGGGCTTCCTGTCCGTCCTTTGCCAGTGGGCTTTGGAGCGGGAGCGCTGGAGGGACTTTGTGCCTTTCCTTTGGGTGACGGTGGACACCGTGTGCTTGACCGCCATCCTGTGGCTTGACGAGGCCTTTCCCGGCCCTCTTATCGCCACGTTTCCCGTCCTGGTTGCCGCGTCGGGACTCTGGTTTCGAGCGCCCCTGGTTGGCCTTGCAACTCTTCTGTCCATGCTGGGTTACAGCTTCCTGGCATGGGACGACTTTTCCCGTCGCGGCAGGCTGGAGCAATTGAACTGGCACATTGTTTTTCTGGTTCTGCTCGTACTCACGGGCAGCGCCGTTGCCTACCAAGTTCATCGCGTGCGCGCCTTGAGCCGTTTCTACGAACGCCGCCTCTAAATTTGATTCAGAGGCCGGTTGACGAGCAAAAGCAGCGGAGGCGACCGCCATCCCGTCAGGGCGCGGGAGAGGGATGGTTGTCGTTAATAAAAATGGGGAAAAACTCAAAATAGTGTTAATAGTTGAAAAGTTTTGCTAATGGTGGCGCCTTCCGATTGTGTTGCAAGTGGCGCTGGCGCAATGGGTTGGGTGTTGTGGACCGGTTGGCGATCCTTTGGTAATAAAGTTGAAAGAACTGGGAATAGAGCGAGTCGCATAAAGGGGCGGCGAGGAACGGGGACGGGGCGTATTGGGCGCAAGGGGAGAGGATATAAGTAGTAAAGATTACGATTACGATTAGGACTGGGAACGGATGGAGTCAGATTAACACCGATCAATCGACGGGGGGTGACGGACGGCTGGGGCTGGGTTCGGTTGCAAAAATGGCAGAGGGATGTCTGGCAGAGGAATGAATTTGTGTCAATAGTAAGGACTGACGCTCGCATGGCGCGCATGTCAAATCCAAAAACAGCAAAATACAAGGACCGACCCCAAATGGCGCTGTATTACAACGAGTGTACGATGCGGCCTCACGGAAAATTTAGGCGACACTCTACAGACATTCCACCGGACGCAGGTTATGGTGGTATAAAGACCATGAGAATAAAAACGCAATCATCCAAAGGAACGGAAAGATCGCGCATGGGCGCATTTACGCTCATTGAACTTTTGGTGGTCATAGCCATCATCGCGATTTTAGCGGCCATTTTGCTGCCGGCCCTGGCGGACGCCAAGATGCAAACACAATCCGTCAACTGCAAAAACAATCTCAAGCAACTGGTCGTCTCGACGCTTCTCTACACGAGCGATTCGCGCGGTTACTCGTTTCCAATATACGACGACACCATGGCGTACAATGGCGGAAATTCTCTGTGGATGGGTTCTCTGATCGCGTACGACGCGAAAGTGGAAATTGTGCGCGTCTGCCCGACCGCGGCGCGGACCAACTCGACTGACGCGGGCGGCGGGGCGGGCGCGGCAGACACGGCGTGGGTGTGGAATGCGACCATTCCGTATTTGGTGGGCAGTTATGGCTTCAATGGCTGGATGTACACCGGCGACGCGAACCAAGTTGCCAGCTACGCAGGGGCCGGCGGCAGCGCGGCATACATATTCAACAAGGAAGGCGACGTGCAGAAACCGGCGTGGACACCCATCGTAGTGGACCAGGTTTGGGTGGACTTCTGGCCGCTTGAAACGGATCACCCGAATAACAATCTCTATCTGGCTGGTGGGACCGACAATCCCGCCGGAATTCAACGGTGTGTCATCCCCCGCCATGGATGGAAGAATCCGTCCCAAGCGCCTCGGAACTACAATATCACCTTGAAATTGCCAGGATCCGTCAACATTGGACTATATGACGGGCACGTGGAGCAAACGATTCTCGACAGGCTTTGGCGGTACAATTGGCACTTGCAGTGGAACACCCCGGAGCTTCGTCCAGGTTCTTCGTTGCCCGTTCCTCCCTGATCTGAAATGGTTGGACGCCGGCTCGAAGGAAGGCATAGACACGTAGCGAAGGCCGGTCCGGCGGTTAAACTTCCCAACCTTGGCGATAGGCACCCCGGATCAATTCCGCGGCTTCCGGCACGTTGGTCACGGACAGATGCTCGGAGTCCCAAAGGAGCTTTTTGCCCAGACGAATGGCGACGTTGCCCAGCAAGACCCACTCGGCGAACGGGCCGGAGACGTCGAAATTGGAACAGGCCGCGGGGCCGCCTTTGCAGGCGCGAATCCAATCCTGATACGGACTGTCTCCCGGCACGCGCGGAACGGTTTTCGGCGGCCGCTTGTAGTCGGCCATGCTCGATTCGGGCAAGAGTTGCGGTTTGGCGCCGTAAACGCCGCAGGTGATCTTGCCCTTGTCGCCAATCAGCAGGAGGCCGTTGCCCTCCAGTTCCGCAGCCTCCATTTCGGCGGGCCGGGGCGGCTTCTGCCCGGAATCATACCAGGTCAAGGTGCAAGGGGGCATCGCGCCGCGGGCGGGGAATTGGTAGCGGAGGACGGACTCGACTGGCGGCATTTCGGGCACGCGTTCGGAGGAGGAAATCAACTCGACCGAGTCGGGCGGGCCGAGATGCAGGGCCATTTGGGGGCAATCCATGATGTGGCAGGCCATGTCGCCCAAGGCGCCGCAACCGAAATCCCACCAGCCTCTCCAGTTGGACGGATGATAGACATTTTTGCCGTAGGGCCGCTGAAGTTCTGTGGGCCACTGGTAAAGGTAAGGCCGCATCGGAGCTGGCCCGATCCACTTGTCCCAGTCCAGGTAAGAAGGGATCGGATCAGAGCCTGGAGGACGGAGGAGGCCTTGCAGCCAAAAGCCTTTGGGGCGGTCGGTCCAGCAATGGACTTCGCGCACCTGTCCGATGGCGCCGGCCCAAATCATTTCGCACAGTTCGCGTATGCCGTCGCCGCAATGGCCCTGGTTGCCCATTTGGGTGGCGACGCCGTATTGGCGCGCGGCGAGGGTCAGTTGGCGGGCCTCCCATACGGTGTGCGTGAGCGGTTTTTCAACATAGACGTGTTTGCCCGCGCGGATGGCACGGATCGCGGCCGGAGCGTGGTGATGATCAGGCGTGGCGACAGTCACGGCATCGATGGACTTTTCCTTATCCAACATGATGCGATAGTCGGTGTAAGGACGGGCGCGTGGGTACTTCTTGAGCGCGTCGGCCAGGCTGTTGGCATCCACGTCACACAAGGCGACGATGTTTTCGGTGGAAACGCCTTCCAAATCGGCAGCGGCCCGTCCGTTCGTGCCGACGCCGGCGATGTCGAGTTTTTCATTGGGAGACTTGTAGATCGGGCGCGGCAGGCAAGGCGTCAGGCCGGCGGCCAAGGCGCCGGAAGCCAGGGCGGAAGTGTAAATGAAATGCCGACGGTTGATTCGCGGGGCGGGACGTTCGGTGCGAACAACTTTGAAGGATACTTTTTTGCAAGGCATATTGGATTGGGTGTTACTCCCAATACGATTGGAAGCAAGAGGTTTTTCAGCGCGAAGCAACCACCCGCCGAAAAAATCGGATTGAACGGAACGAGGGAAAGCGGGAAGTGTCAAAAGAAACGGATTATGGTCGATTTGAAGGCAATGGCAGGAGGAGACCGACAGGCGTCGCACAACAAACGACGGGTTGGCAAGAAACGGGCGAAACGGGCCGGCGGATTCACTTTGATTGAACTGCTGACGAGCGTCGCGATTATCGCGCTTCTCGCCGCCCTCTTGCTTCCCGCGCTGTCGAAAGCCAAAGAGAACGCGCAAAGCGCCTCGTGCAAAAACCTTCTGAAACAGACCGGTCTAGGGTTGAAAATGTATGCGGCGGATTACGGCTGGTATCCGTCGCTGGCGGTACGAGGCAATCCCGCAAACCGGATAATATGCTTCGACAGGATTTATCCGTATTATCCGGTGTGTTGGACGAACGCGTCGTGGAACTGTCCGGTGTATATCGCCCAGAACGGGATCGTTTCTCGCGAGATGGTGGCAACGAATTCAAGCGGCATCAGCTACTCGTATAATTGGCTGGGCATTGGCGCCGGCGGGCGCGGGACGCCGCCCTTGGGATTGGGGCATCTGCCGCAGAATGTCGCCAAAGAATTGGCGATCGTGGCGCCCTCCCAAATGTATGCGGTTGCGGATGCGCGGTGCATTAAAGGGCAGTCATTCGCCGGCGTGGCCGGATGCATCAAGATGTCGGCGTACAAATTGGGTAATGAAACAGCGGCCCCGCACGGAAGGGGTTACAACATGCTCTTTGTTGACGGGCACGTGGCGTGGGTGAAGCGGAATGATTTTTTGTATCCGCCGCGGACTGCGCGTAATTGGAACGTGGACAACCAACCGCACCCGGAAGCGTGGGCACCGATAAACGAGTGGGTGGTGACGAATTAGACTAAGGAGGCGTAAATAAATTAAGGTAGCAACCTGACTGGTTCTTTTGGCGGCTGGCGGCGTTGCTCCTCAGTCGAAGATCCACGAGGGATATTCTCCTTCGTCGCGCCTTGCCAGCCGCCAAAATCCCTGCGTCATCTTGCTACCTTAATTTATTTACGCCTCCTAAATATGAAGGGCCAGCAGGGCGAACACGCCGGCGGCCACGAGGATGCGATACCAACCGAAGGCGACGAAGGTGTGAGTCTGGACGTAGCGCAGGAGCCATTTGACGGCGATGAAGGAAACGATGGCGGCGATGACGGTGGCCAGGATGACCATGTGCCAATTTTCAGGCGGCGCGCCGGCTTCCGGATGATGGAAGGCCTCCAGGATTTTGTAGCCGCCGGCGGCCAGCATGGTCGGGATGCTCACGAGGAAGGAGTATTCCGTGGCCAGCGGGCGGCCCAGCCCCAGGAGCAATGAAAGAATAATGGTCGTGCCGGAGCGGGAGGCACCAGGGAAGGCGGCCGCGATGAGTTGTCCAATGCCGCAGGCAACGGCCACCGTCCAGGTGACGTCGCGCAAATCGCCGCCGCCGGAGGCCGGCCCCTTTCCGGCCAGCCAACGCTCGACGAGGAGGAAGAGCACGCCGCCGACCAGGAGGGCAATGGCGACGGGCAGCATTTTTTCGGGCAGTTTGAATCCGTGCTTTTCCATCATATAGCCGCCGGCGCCGGTGATGAAAAAGGCGGCGACAATTTTCAAGAAGTAGTCGCGGACGGCGGGGTCGCGCCAGTTGAAGATGAATTGATGGAACCGGTGGTGAAAGAGAGGGATGACGGCCAGGACGGCGCCGGTCTGGATGACGATGTTGAAGAGGTCGGTCTGTCGGGGCAGCCATTGCTGGGCGATGAGGAGGTGGCCAGTGGAGGAGACGGGAAGGAACTCGGTGATGCCTTCGACGACGCCAAGGATCGCCACGGTGAGGAAATCAGTCATGCGATTTGGGGGTGATCAGGGCTGGGCGGTTACTTTTTCTTGCCTAAAATGGAGGAGATGACCGACTTGGATTCGAGCTGGCGCTGGTGGACTTTAAGCTGGCCGAGGATGGCTTGAAAGCCGACATAGACTTTGTGCCAATGGTTTTCCAGGCCGCGCAAATTGCCCTCGTTGCTGTCGCCCAGATAGCGCAGAGAGGGGGCGGAACTGACCAAGGCATGGACCTCCTCGCGGGAGGGAGAGGTGCATTCGACGGCGGCGGTGATCAATTCCAGTTCCTGGACGATGATAGACTTGACTTCGAGGAACTGGTTTTCCTCTTCGGCGCCGAATTTTTTGCCGCGGGCGACGTTGACGAAATAATTGAATTGCTTCAAGCACTCCAAATAGTTCTCCAGTTGAACGATCAATTGATCCAGTTTTTTGTTGTGCATAACTTGATTCGGGCTTTCAGGAGCGCGTCACAAACTGCAGCACTTTGGGTTGAAGGAAAATAATGGCGCCGCCCCGCATTTCGCGGGCGGTGATTTTGAAGGCGGCGTACTGAACGATCAGCTCGGAAAAGGAGACTTGCGCCTGGCGGGCCCCATGAAAAACGCCGACGATCTGGAGGCCGATTTCGCGCAGCAGGGCGGCGGGCACGGATTGCGGAACGGTCGAACTGACGACCTGGCCGTGGGCATCGACCGTGAAGGTGCCGGAGGGCAGCCGTTTCAAGTCGGGTTTGGGAGATTTGGTCAGGAAACCCATTTGTTGAAGATATGCTTGATGGTTTGTTCGACTTGCTCCTTGGGCAGGGCGTGCCGGAAGCCCGCGCAGAGCAATCCCTTTTTCTCATCCGCGGCCATGGACCAGTGCTGATGCAGTCCGAATCCGAAGATCTGGGTGGGAGCGCCGACCTCGAGTTTATCGCCCAAAGCGCGCAGGCGCCTGCCCGTGTCCCTTGCCCAGGAGGAGACATCGTGGACGTTTTCCAGCCCCCACGAATCGCAGGGGGCCTTTTCGTCGGGCGGCACTGTCAATATAAATTCGACTCCCTCAAACCTGGCCAGGGGCGCCAGCGCGGAGCTGGCCTGAGTGGAAATGGCATCGAGTCCGGCCTTGGCCTGCTGGCCGCGCATCTCATCCAGTGCCTGGGCGGAATCGAGGAGCAGCCCCTGGTAAGAATTGTTGATGGTGCGGGCGCGGTCGGGTTCGGCGGGCAGAATTTCAAAATTGCCGCTTTTCCAGGAGAGGATCTCCCTGAAGGCCTCTTCGCCGGTGAAGGTGGCGGCGGCGGCATCAATGACCTCGCCGTCCTTGACCCAGATGCGGCCCGCGACGCCGCCGTGGAAGATGAGCAGGACCGAGGAGCTTTGAGAGAGGCATTCCAGTTGGATCAGATCGACGAGGCTTTTGCTCTGCATGCCGCGGAAACCGCCTTCGGGGGCCTCCTGGCGACCGAGTTGGGACTCGATGCAATCCTTGAAGAGTTGAAACTCCTCGGCGCTGCCGGGTTTCTGCCAGAACAGGTCCACGCCCTGGGCGTAGGCGCGGGAGCGGTATTCCTCGTCGAGGACACCTGTCAAGACGATGATGCGGAGATGGGGATATTTGCGGCGGACGATGGCGAGGACCTGCAAGCCATCCATTTTGGGCATGCGCAAATCGGTGATCAACAAGGTGAAAGGCTCGGCTTCCAGCAAGGAGAGAGCGCGGGCACCGGAGTTGGAAGTGATGACTTCGGGCTGGCTGGGAAGATTTCGGAGCAATTCCTGGTAAAGTTCCAGCATTTGCTCGTCGTCGTCCAGCAGCAGTATTTTGCAGCGCATGGCCATTTGTCCGGAGAGGAGCTTAACGCCGAATGCGGATGCGATGCAAGCTGTCTTGCGCGAGAAGAAAACTCAAAAATCGTGTTGAGCGTGGAGGAGCCAATGGAGGCGCTGGAACGGGTGGCGTCGAGCGCGGGGTACGGCGCGACCTTCCAGGGACGAAAGGGGGGAAGGACCGAATGTGTCTCACCCCGGAGAGGCGGGGGAGCGGACTGGCCTGCTACTTGACTGCCAAACGGCTGGAGCGGAAGGCCCAGCCCAGGACGGCCAATTCCGGCCGGGGCGCGTTTGCCTTTTTCCCCGCGCCATTGCGCTGGCCGGCGTTGTTACGCTTGGCCGCTGAATCCATTTCGGCACCGGTCTCCTTGTCCGCCTCGACCTGCGCTGTTTGAAACTGCTTCATATCGGCATTCTTTATAGCACAAGTGATGCCATGAATTCGGGTGGCGGGGAGGCTTTTGTTGTAAGGTGTTGAAATCCAGCATAATGCGATTGTACGGCATGAGTGTGCGGGAGTGTATTTCTTATGAAAAACCGTAAAGCGATGAAAAATTTACCGACAAATGCGCGAAATTCAGCATTTTATTAAGCCAGTGCCGCAAAGGCGGCGGCGCGGGAAAAACTGAACCCGGGGGTGGGATAGGCGTTGATCGGTGAGCCAGGCAGGAGGGGGGGTGGGGGGGCGCATCTGAATAAGACCACCGTGCGATGCAATACATGGGGCCGAAAATGTGGCTG
>Ga0326727_10016546_pt1 | contig 15539 bp, 8 predicted proteins | sample MB2enrmetagenome_FD_207643 | JGI IMG/M metagenome (GOLD analysis project Ga0326727, IMG submission 207643) | Lab enriched peat soil microbial communities from McLean, Ithaca, NY, United States - MB29MY | ecosystem: Environmental > Terrestrial > Soil > Wetlands > Peat | place: USA: New York... | reverse complement strand
CGGAATGTCCGGACGCAAGAAAACTCAGCGGAAGCAGTCGAATTTGCCGTGAAACTGCCGGGGCGGGGCGAACAGGACGGCCGGGAAGTCGTCTGGCTCCCGATTGACGCAAAATTCCCCATTGAAGATTACCAAAGGCTAATGGATGCCCAGGAGATATCAGACCTCACTACCGCCGAGCAGGCCGGGAAAATGCTGGAGGCGACGATAAAGAACTGCGCGAAAACGATCTGTGAAAAATACCTGAACCCACCGGTAACAACTGACTTCGGCATAATGTTTCTGCCAACCGAAGGGCTGTATGCCGAGGTGATAAAGAGGACATGGCTGGTAGAAACCCTGCAGCGCGAGTGCCGGGTGATCGTGGCTGGACCGACTACCCTGGCGGCTCTGCTGAATAGCCTTCAAATGGGGTTTCGCACTCTTGCCATTCAAAAGAGGTCGAGCGAAGTTTGGAAACTCCTCGGGGCAGTTAAAACCGAATTCGGAAAATTCGGAACCACTCTGGACGGGGTCAAAAAGAAACTGGACCAGGCGTCCAATACCATGGATGACGCCGCAAAAAGATCCAGGGCAATAGAACGAAAGCTGCGCAACGTGGAGGACCTTCCGTCCGAGGAAGCCCATATCCTGCTGGCGGCCGAAAACGATTCGGGAGCGGAGCCGGGAGATTAGAAATAATATGCGAGGGCATGCATTTGAAAAAGGGAAGCGAAAAGCAGAAAAATGTCCTGCTCCCTGCTTCGTTTCCGCTGTCTTTGCTGCTGCAATCGCCCGTTGAGTTCGTGGGCGCTTTTTTCCCGGATATGCAGACTCAAATTGATGAAAATATTGACATCGGCTGAAATTATGGTGATACTGCGCATTCGTAAATGGTATTGGACTGTCATGTTTTCCAGGAATTGAACTCATGTAGACTAATTATTCTGACCGCCAGCTGGGTGTAGTGCTCCGGAAATCGCTTCCCGCTTACTAACTGCAAATCCTGAAACCGCTAAGTTGATCCACCTGAAAGATTCGGGCCGCCATAGCTGAACAGCATTTAATTCCAATTCGGTCCTCAAAGGCTCTCGGAACTCAAGTTTTTTAATGATTTACACGCCAGGGTCTTGACGGTCAAGGGCGGCGTTAATAAGAAAAATGGCGTTTTCCTGTTCCAGGCTTTTGATTTGACACGATGATTCTTTTTGGTCGTTTTCTGGTACTGCGGGAACGGCATGCCGGTCCGCAATGTCAGTGCGAACCTCGAATCATGGATCGGTTCCGCTGAATTGCATCCGGGGTTCTCGATATTTGTTTTTTCTTAATCAGCTTAGGAGGATAAGCATGGTTGACGCGGTAACGCAGAGTATTCTGGTGGTTGGTGGCGGCATGAGCGGAATCACCGCTGCCATCGAAGCAGCAGAAGCGGGCCACGAGGTTTATCTCGTGGAAAAAAATCCTTACCTGGGAGGTCGTGTAGCTCAGCTTCATCAGTACTTTCCGAAGTTGTGCCCCCCCTACTGTGGCCTCGAGCTAAATTTTCGCCGGATAAAGAATAACTCCAAGGTTCGCTTCTTCACGATGGCTGAAGTGGAATCCGTATCCGGCCGGCAGGGCGCATGGGATGTCAAGATCCGAATGCGACCCCGGTATGTTAACGAAAAGTGCACCGGGTGCGGAAAATGTTCGGAGGCTTGCCGGATGGAAATCGATAATCCGTTCAATTATGGAATGGACAAGATCAAGGCAGCGTACCTTCCCCACGAGATGGCGTTCCCCCAGCGCTACGTGGTCGATCCTGCGCTTGCCAAAAGTTCGGAAGGGCAAAAGGTGAAGGCGGCGTGCCCGTATGGCGCGATTGAACTCCAAATGCAGGAAAAGGTGGTCGATCTGAAGGTTGGAGCAATAGTCTGGGCGACGGGTTGGAGTCCCTATGATGCCACAAAGCTGGATACGCTTGGCTTCGGCGTCTATCCAAACGTCATAACCAATGTCATGATGGAGCGCTTGGCGGCGGGCAACGGCCCAACTCAAGGAAAGATCCTTCGTCCATCCGACGGCGGTGAACCGAAGACAGTCGCTTTCGTCCAGTGCGCCGGTTCACGCGACGAAAACCATCTCGCTTTCTGTTCTTCCGTGTGCTGCATGGCTTCTATGAAGCAGGCCACCTATGTGCGTGAACAGTACCCTGATGCAAAAATATACATCTTTTTTATAGATATCAGAGCAATAGACCGGCTGGAGGCCTTCTACGCCAATCTGAAAGAGGACAGCAACATCAACTTTTTCAAAGGGAAAGTCGCCAGGATCGAAGAGGACAAAATAACCAAAGGGCTCACTCTCAGGGTGGAAGATACCACCGCCGGCACTCTTAATGAAATCGGCGCCGACCTCGTAATTCTCGCCACAGGCATGCAGCCCAATACTTCCCTTTCGCCCGTGCCTGCCTTCGCATCGCGTGATGAATACGGATTCATCTCGTCAATGGAAGCCGCTCCCGGGTTTGTGGCCGCAGGCTGCGCAAGGACTCCCGAGGGCGTCTCAGAATCGGTTCAGGACGGAACGGCGGCAGCGCTCAAAGCCATCCAATCAGTTGTCAGGAGGTAGAGTCGATGGACAAAAAAATTGGAGTATATATTTGTACGGGCTGCGGTATTGGGGAGGCCCTCGACATAGAACAGCTATCCAAGGTCGCAACGTCTGAATGCAAGGCGGCCTTATGTAAAGATCATCCGAACCTTTGCAGCAGCGAAGGTGTGCAGGTTATCAAGGACGACATAGCCTCCGAAGGTGTGAACACTCTTATCGTCGCAGCTTGTTCTCAGCGCGTTATGTACGATGTCTTCAACTTCGAGGGGACCATTCTTGACCGTGTGAACCTGCGGGAACAGGTCGTATGGAGCCATCCGGCAAACGACGAAGACACTCAGATGATGGCTGAAGACTACCTGAGGATGAGCGCCGGCAGGATGAAGCAGGTACTGCCCCCTGAACCCTATAAGCCCGAACAGGAAATGTCGAAGGATATTCTGGTTGTAGGCGGTGGAACCACCGGGATGACGGCGGCACTCGAGGCAGCCAGGGCCGGGTACTCCGTAGTGCTGGTCGAAAAGGAAAACGAACTTGGCGGTTTTCAGAAAAACGTCTCAAAAAATGTGACCTTTCCGTTCAAAGACGTGCAGGATAACCAGATTGACGATCTGATCAAAGCAGTCAAAAGCTACGACAAAATCAAGGTCCTGACCGGATCGAAGCTGGAAAAGCTATCCGGCGGCCCCTGTGTTTTCAAAGCCGGGGTTGCTCAGAACGGGTCCACTTCAGATTATGACATAGGCGCTGTGGTCCTGGCTGCCGGCTGGAAGCCCTACGACCCCGCAAAGCTCGACAAAAAATTGGGTTACGGCGCATCCAAAAACGTTGTCACGAACGTTCAGTTCGAGGAACTTGCAAAGTCGGGCAAGATTACAAGGCCGGCTGACGGCAGCCCCCTGAAGACGGTCGCTTTTATTCAGTGCGCCGGACAGCGCGACCCGAAACATCTCGCTTACTGTTCTTCGATCTGTTGTTTCACGGCTCTGAAGCAGGCCATACAGGTGAAGCAGCAGGACCCGAATTCGAATGTGTTCGTTTTCTACCAGGAAATGCGCACCCCCGGGCAGGGAGAGGATTTCTTCAGGAAGGCCCAGCAGGAAGGCGTAATATTCGTCCGTACACAGGCGCCGGAAGTGCTGGCAGACGGCAGGCGTCTGGCCGTTGAAGCTTTCGACGAGCTTCTGGGCGAAAAGATCCTGCTGGATGACGTGGACATGGTGGTTCTTGCCACCGGTATGGTGCCTCTCACGGGTTTTGGCGAAGAGTTTAAGGTGAAGAAGGAGGAGGACGAAGAAAAGAAAGATGAGATGGTTGCCTCCGTCGACACCATTTTTGTATCGGATATCCTCAATCTGGAGTATCGCCAGGGTCCGGAGCTTCCTGAACTTCAATACGGGTTTCCCGATTCGCACTTTATCTGCTTTCCGTATGAGAGCCGCCGGACGGGTATTTATCCGGCAGGTCCGGTCCGACGCCCGATGGGCATCGCCAACGCGATGGAAGACGCCACAGGCGCCGCCATGAAGGCAATCCAGTGCGTTGAGCTGACCAGCAAGGGCATGGCGGTTCATCCCAGGGCAGGCGATTTGACCTATCCGGAATTTTTCATGCAACGCTGCACCCAGTGCAAACGGTGCACGGAAGAATGTCCGTTCGGGGCCATCAACGAGGATGAAAAAGCCAATCCTCTTCCTCAGCCTACAAGGTGTCGCCGTTGCTCCATTTGCATGGGTTCCTGCCCCGAACGCATCATTTCCTTCAAGAACTACTCCGTGGCAATCGTGGGCGATATCATCAAGTCGATCAATGTCCCGGACGAATACGAAGAAAAGCCCCGAATCCTCCTGTTCTGCTGCGAAAATGACGCCTATCCGGCGCTGGATATGGCCGGGTTGCGCAGGATGAACTACAACCCGTGGGTCCGCGTCATTCCTCTTCGCTGCCTTGGCTCGCTCAATCTGGTCTGGGTGGCCGATACGCTCTCGAAGGGTATCGATGGGATCATGCTTCTTGGATGCCGCCATGGTGACAATTACCAGTGCCATTTCGTAAAGGGCAGTGAACTGGCTAACATTCGACTGAGCAAGGTCAAGGAAACCCTCGACCGGCTCGTGTTGGAGTCGGATCGCGTTCGGTTCGAAACAGTCGCTATTACCGACTACGACAAGATTCCTGCTATGCTTGATGAATTTGCCGAGAGGCTTGTCGCTGTCGGTCCGAACCCATACAAGGGATATTAGACGGAGGTTAACGGATGAGCAACAAAGTCGATCCCAATTTGATCAGGGAATTAAAGGAATTCGGGCTTAAGGATGCCAGCAAGTGCTACAACTGTGGAACCTGCACCGCTACATGCGACCTGGCGACCCCCGAGAATCCCTTCCCGAGGAAGATGGTCCGGTACATTCAACTGGGTCAAAGAGAGAAAATCCTGAGATCGCCCGAACCATGGCTCTGCTACTATTGCGGTGACTGCTCCACCCGGTGCCCCCGCGGAGCGGACCCCGGCGAGACAATGATGGTACTGCGCAGATACCTCACTTCACTTTACGATTGGACGGGGTTTGCGCGCAAATTCTATACCTCTGAGCTGTTCGAGATGATTGCCGTCGCAGTGGTCGGCGTGCTCGTGGGTATTGGACTGCTCATTTTCCGCAGCGGCCCGATTAACTGGGTGCACACGGACCTGAATTCAGTATGGCCGTCCGCCGAGATCGAAAAGGCCGACCTGGTGATGGCCGCCATATTGCTGTTTTTCCTGCTGACCAACGTCTATCGCTGTATAAAGATCGTCATGGGAGACTACTTTTCCAAAGTGCCCATAAGTATGTATTTCAGCGAACTGAAACTCTTTGTGATCAACCTTTTTACCCAGAAAGAGTTCGGCAAATGCAAGGACAGGCAGCAGTGGATCGTTCACCTGGCCATTATGACCGGATATGCTTCCATTTTTCTTATGGTGGTTGTCCTGGTGAACGGGCTGCCCCTGGGCATCGACTGGCTGAAGTTCCAGCGAGGTTGGGCCTCGTTGGGCGGAAAGACCGAGTATTCGATTTTCCACCCGATACGGCTGATCGGCTACTATGCGACGTTCGCCATTCTGTATGGAACCACGTACGCGCTGATCGGACGAATCAAGAAGAGCAAGCCGCAGTATAAGAATTCGCACGGGACCGACTGGATGTTCCTGGTTTTGCTCCAGTTGACCACCCTGACCGGTATTCTCATCAACTTTACACGTCTTTTGGATCGGCCCTTTTCAACTTACGCTCTGTATGTCATTCACATGATGGTGGCCATTCCGATGCTGGTGCTGGAAGTGCCTTTCGCCAAATGGGCCCACCTGGCGTACCGGCCGGTTGTTCTTGTATTGCTCAGCGTAAAACAAAAATTCATCGCCCAAAACGAGCAGGCTAAAGATACCGTCCTGGAAGCCAAGCCGGCCGTTTGAGCCAGGCACAAAATAATGTGGGGGAAACAATCACAGCGGAATCTATCCCCCGCATCTCAACACAGTATTGGGCATGCGTGGAAACGCGCATGCCCAATACTGCCCCGCCGATTCCCCATCAGCGCCCCCAATGCTCAGGTCATCATTTGTCAGTTAGAATGGCGCATGAAGTTCACTCCTGCAACACTGGATCTTCTTATGGTCACTTGAGCTCTGGATGGCTGGAAACGATAGCCCTGCTGGATTGGAGTGACCATGTAGGTCCCGCTTGCCAGGTTAGAAAAAGTGTAGCTCCCGTTAGTTTGGGTTGTAGCAGTCTGGCCGCTGCTCAAAGTGATCTGGACACCCGCGACCGGCTGGCCTGTAATACTTGTCACGGTCCCGGAGATAGAAAACGAAGAAAGTGCAGCAACCTGAACAGAGTTGGAACTCCCGGTTATCGAGGCGGTCACAGTATCCGTGGCCGTGATGGTTTGGGTCCCAGCCGTATTCAAAGTTGCTGTAAATATGCCCGTGCCGTTGGTCAGCGTGGAATTTGCCGGAAGCACGGCTGCCGTGTCGGTGCTGGTGAAATGGACCGTGCCCGAGTAACCGGTCACTATGTGATTGGTGGCATTGAGCGCAATAACCATAAAATTAAAGGGCGTACCGGCGGTCGCCGATGATGGAGCGGAGACCGAAAAGTGAGTGGCGGTGGCTGTGCTGACGACCGTAATATTGCCGGAAGCACCGGTTATCGAGGCGGTCACAGTATCCGTGGCCGTGATGGTTTGGGCCCCAGCCGTATTCAAAGTTGCCGTAAATGTGCCCGTGCCGTTGGTCAGCGTGGAATTTGCCGGAAGCACCGCTGAGCTATCGGTGCTCGTGAAATGGACCGTGCCCGAGTAACCGGTCACGGTGTGGTTGTTGGCGTCGAGCGCCGTCACGGAAAAATTGAAGGATGTTCCTTTATTCGCCGTTGAAGGGGCATTAACGGAGAAATGAGTGGCCGCAGACGACGAGCTGACCGAAATGTTGCCGGAAGTACCGGTTATCGAACTGGTAACCGTATCCGTTGCCGTGATGGTTTGGGTCCCGGCCGTATTCAGGGTCGCAGAAAATGTCCCCGTGCCGCTGGTCAGCTTTGAGTTTGCCGGAAGCGCCGCTGCTGCGTCGGTGCTCGTGAAATGGACCGTGCCTGAATAGCCGGTAACGGTGTGGTTGTTGGCGTCGAGCGCCGTTACGGTATAGTTGAAGGATGTTCCTGTGGTCGCCGAAGATGGAGCGGTCACCGAAAAGTGAGTGGCGGTGGCTGTGCTGACCGAAATGTTGCCGGAACTCCCGGTTATCGAGGCGGTAACGGTATCCGTTGCCGTGATGGTCTGGGTCCCGGCCGTATTCAGGGTCGCAGAAAATGTGCCCGTGCCGCTGGTCAGCTTTGAATTTGCCGGAAGCACCGCCGAGCTATCGGTGCTCGTGAAATGGACCGTGCCCGAGTAGCCGGTAACGGTATTGTTGTTGGCGTCGAGCGCCTTCACGGTATAGTTGAAGGATGTTCCTATGGCCGCCGATGATGGAGCGGTCACCGAAAAGTGAGTGGCGGTGGCTGTGCTGACGACCGAAATATTGCCGGAAGTACCGGTTATCGAGGCGGTCACAGTATCTGTGGCCGTGATGGTTTGGGTCCCGGCCGTATTCAGGGTCGCAGAAAATGTGCCCGTGCCGCTGGTCAGCTTTGAATTTGCCGGAAGCACCGCCGAGCTATCGGTGCTCGTGAAATGGACCGTGCCTGAATAGCCCGTTGCCGTGTTACCGCTGGCGTCGAGCGCCTTCACGGTCACGCTGACAGGTGTGCCCGCGCTTGCCGTTGAGGGCGCCGTGACTGAAAAATGAGTAGCCGGCTGGCTGGAAAAGCTCGTGACGAGGTTATATACGTTTGGGGTGCCGATCCCGGTCGCAAAGTCCCAGCCTTTGTTTGTGCCATAGGCGGGCTGATAAGAGGAGTTGGACGTAGAAAGCACACCGTATGTTCCGCCAGGGTTATAGCAATTATTGCTGCCCTTGCACGGGATGTCCATGTCACCCTGGGTAATATCGTAGAAAACGCAGTTGGCGGCGACGGCGTTCCCGTTGCTCGAGTTGCAGGCGCTGCTGCCCGAGGAGCCGTATTCGGCGCGGGCGAGCGCGTAATAGCCGGGATTCGGGTTGCCCCATCTGCTTCCGGTATACTGATTGATGAGGGCCTGAACTCCGGCCATGATGGGGGATGAAAAAGATGTTCCGCCCGCCCCGGCCCACGTGCCGGGAGAACCGGCGCAGGAAGCCCCTCCGTTTTTGATGTCGGAGAAGCAATAGACATAATAATGGTTCCAGGCGCCATTCGCGGCAAAAAGCGACACGTCCGGCAGATCGCGAACGCCGTCACTTGGGTTGCCAAAAACAGATTGCCAGCTTGGCTTGGAGTATCCGGCGCAGGTCCCGCCGACCACACCGGAGGAGAACGGCGCTCCGGTCGCGCAGGCGCTGGGGCCGCCGCTGCCGCCGGCTATATCCAGAAAGCCGTCTTGTTTTGCAGTTCCACTGTTGCAAAACCCGTTTGAGCCGTAGGTCGTGGTGAAACCATAATAGCCGGCGAATAAGGTGCTGGCGCAGGAGTCGTTCCAGGGGATTTCCGGAATGTATGAGAGCGCCGAACCGTCGTTGGTCCCGTTTGTCGGGCTCCAGTAAGTCCCGGTGGTTCCGGCATAGGTGTCCCCGAAATCCGTTCCGCCGACGGCGACGTTGTAGATAGTGGAGGCCCATCCGGAGACGTTGATCCCGTACATTGCGACCTTTGAACCATCATCGTCGTCAGTGGCGGCAGCCCCTCCGTCACCGGCGGAAACGAAAACGGAAACGCCCTCCGTTACGGCTTGCTGATACAGTGAATTAATCGCTGCGTTCAATGCTGCTCCGTCATCGGTCTCGGAATCGCCATAGCTGATGCTGACGACGTCCGGCGGGGTACCGCCGGCGTTGAGCAGGTTCTGAAAAGCGATAAATCCTCCAAAGGCCTGTGTATCGGAGCACGAGGCCAGGACGATGGCGGCGCTCGGCGCCGCCGCGCTGGCCCATTCCGCGTCGAGGGTGGCTTCGTCGTCATCGCTGTTGACACCCGGATCGGTACAATTCTCCGCGAAAAGGCCGGTTCCGCTGCTGGATGGATGCACCTGCGTGAACGAGCCCTCGGGGTAGGCTGTGGCAAGGCCGAAGGTCGTGCGGAAAGTGGTCCAGTCGGCTGTGCTGTATACGTCGGAATCTTCGACTACTACAATCGTCTGGTTCTGGCCCGTGTAGCCCGCGGCAAAAATTGGGTTGAAGTTGTAGATTTTGGCCAGGTCTGCCGGAACGACCGCCTGGTTGCCGGAACCGTCGTTATAATTTGGAACCGGACGGTGCTGGGGCTTTGGCCGGAAATCGTGCAGGGAGACAATCCCTGCGACTGCCGGCGAGAGCGCGGCCGGAATTTGCGGGTCAGTCGTATTGGCAATGTGTTTTATTCCCTTCACATCGAGTTGATGAATCTCGGTGTGGAAGGCCTGCCGCACCTGGGCGGCCGTACCCGAGAAGTCGATGACCAAGCGATTCGCATAGGTCCCGCCCACCTTGAAGCCGTGCGATTCCAGCCAGTGAGTAATGGTGTTCAGGTCTTCCCGGGCCAGGCCGTATTTTTCTCCAAATTCCCGTGCCGTGAGCCATTTGTGGAAGTTTGGAGCCTTGGGATCGTGAAGTTGGTCGATGAACTTCCGGAGCGCACTCTCTTTCTCCGGAGAGCGGCGTAACTGGAGCATCATGTGCTCCAGCGGGAAGGTGTCGGCAACGGCGCCGCGGTCGTTGGCAGCCGTTGCTTCGGGGCGAACGTTGCCGCTTAAGGCTACCAGTTTGGATTCGTCAATCCGGCCCGTGATGGGAGCAGTCCCGATCTGAGAGGTTTTGTTGATAACCTGGTTTGTTCCAGAGGAAGAAGCTCCCGCGGCCGCCGATAAGCAGATCGGCAATGCCGCCAAAAAAATCACGGCGATGGAAAAAGATTTCTTGAACACCCTTGTCTCCTCCCTTTGCGATTTGTAAGCAAACTGGATAACGGCCTGGAAATCGGAGTTTGCGCGGTCTTCCGCGCTTTTTGCGCTTCGTGCCCGGTAGACGCGCCGGCCGGCATCCCCTGGAGACCCTATTCTCGGGGAAGGTTGGGAGCGCTTGTGGGCTCGCCACCATCTCCGGCGAGTGTAAACAATGCAGACCCGTCAAAATTCGAACATAGTCAAATTTATATGCTTTAATGATACAGATCGGGTTACAGATTGGTTACAGGTCACCGAAACGTAATAACATCCGATACCGGCAAACATATCTTCATCTTCATCATTCAAACCGAATTCTTTAGGATTCACATTTTGACAAATGTAATATTTTCAATTGCTTGGCAATGCCAATGTCCAAGAATCACTCTAATAACCGGAATAGTGCATCAGGTCGAACGTATGTACCTTTGCAAAATATAAGCCTCGACTGGTTTTCAGTTTTTAGTTTTCAGTTTTCAGTCTTTAGTTGAAAAGCCAAAAAATTACCGCAGAGGCGCAAAGGGCGCAGAGAAGAGATTAGAGGCAGGGAGGCGCGCGCTCGCCTGCGGCGCAATACTTTCCGGAGCCTTTGCGGTGAATGACTTTCGGAGCTGAATTTCAAAATTTCGATATCCCGGTTACCGTTTGGCAAAGCCGCAGCCAAGATTGAGGTCAACGGCAGGGCTGCGGGAGGTACATCAAAGACTATTTTTTTGTCAAAGAACGCGGTGAGAGGCGTTCCTTTTTCACAGGTGGAAACGTCACCTGCAAATTCAGGTGAAATGCAGGTGAGACTCCCGTAAGTCATTGATTTCACTACATGTGAATTTTGGCCGCTGCGAGCAGCGAGAAAATATCGCGTCTTATTTATAACCAATTGAACTTATTAATATATCTTGAGTCAGGACCGTTCGCACCCATGTCTGCCGGCTCAACGCGAATTCCGGGAAACGAACCGAGATCCATCTCGCCGGCGAACTTTCAAAGATCACTTCTCTCCTCAGTTCAATTCTACGGCGAAAAGTTCAGCCGTGCCAAACGGCATCCAGAAGCGGCAAATGAAACGGCAATAGAAACGGTAATAGAAGCGGCAAAAAGCAGGAAAACAAAAAAGCAAAAATGGACACGGATGGACACAGATTAACACGGATAGAAAATAGCAGGAGAGTGGGGGGGCGGGAGAAAGACTGACGCGGGGATGCGGGGACGCGGGGAAAAAGCAGAAGCAGGGAGCGGGGAGAAAGACTGACGCGGGGATGCGGGGAGAGACAAGAGAGAGGAACGAAATCTAAAATCTAAAATGAACTTAAATCTAAAACTCTGTGTTTCATCTCATTTTGAAAGGGCGATTTTCCACTCGGATTTTCACATAACTCCTCATTCCTCATTCATCACTTCCCTTTGCGCCTGGTGAATGCTTATGATGTCAAAAATTCGAAGGAAAAGACTCATGCAAAAAATACGGCTGGGAATAAGTTCCTGTCTTCTGGGAGAGAAAGTCCGCTACGATGGAGGCCATAAGCTCGACCGGTTTTTGACCGAGACCCTTGGGAAGTATGTGGAATATCTTGGCGTGTGCCCGGAGGTTGAGTGCGGGATGGGAGTTCCGCGTGAAGCGATGCGCCTGGAGGGGGCGCCGGGGTCTTATCGGCTGGTCACGGTCAAGACGGGGAGGGACCTGACCGGGCAAATGCTGAATTGGGCAAATGAGAGGGTCCGTGAACTGGACGGCGAAAACCTCTGCGGGTTTATATTCAAGGGCGGTTCACCCAGCAGCGGCATGGAGCGGGTGAAGGTCTACGAAGGGAATCATCCAGCGCGGAGGATCGGGACGGGTCTTTTCGCTTCCGTTTTTATGAAGCATTTTCCACTGTTGCCGGTCGAAGACGATGGACGTTTGAACGACCCGATTCTTCGAGAGAATTTTATCGAACGCCTGTTCGTTTTCAAGCGTTGGCGTGAAATGCTCGAAAATGGAGAAAAGCTGAACGGCCTGATACGTTTTCATGCCCGGCATAAGCTGCTGATCATGGCCCACAGCCCCGGGCATCTCAGACTGCTCGGGAAGCTTTTAGCGGAAGCCAAGGGCAGGGAGTTGAACTCGGTGTTCGCCCAGTACGGCAAACTGCTCATGGAAGCCCTCAAATTGAAAGCCACCGTCAAAAAGAACACCAACGTACTCCAACACATGATGGGTTATTTTAAGAAACAGCTCTCCGGACCGGATAAACTGGAATTGATCGAGGTGATCGGTCACTATCACAACGGGGTGATTCCACTTATAGTTCCAAACACCCTGATTGGACACTATGCGCGAAAATACGGCCGGCAATACCTGCAGGAACAGTACTATTTAAGTCCTCATCCGCTCGAACTGCGACTACGCAGTCATGTTTGAAGCGGATTCCATCCGTTTCTCCGATTCTTCGCGCTCGTGTGAGAGACATGTCGCCGGACCCGAAATACAACTGGTGTTGCGGAGGTGGAGGGGGCTGGTCGCCCTTGGAGAGGACAGCCTGGATTTCCGGATGAAGTCCTCCAGGGTAAAAGCCGACCAGGTAAACAGACCGGGGCCAGGCTGCTTGTTACCGCATGTGAGAATTACCGTACCCAGTTGAGCAATCTCAATGAGCATTATGAAATGGGGGTTGAGGCGCTTTTTCTGAGTTCAATGGTCGCCGACGCTCTTTTGTAAGCAGGAGCGGGAATCGGCAAGAAGAGGGCAAGAATTAAAGCTTTTTCTTCCTGCTCCCCGCTTCTTGCTTCCTGCTTCAATATTTAACGCCCACCGCGAAGTCCCCGGCATAATTGATGACCGCCCAGGCGGTATGCGCAGCCGGGTCCACACCATAAGCCCCAAGCCCGTAATCGGAGTTCCACGGGCCGGATACAAAGGTTGTCGTGCCGCCGGTGTTCAGATTCACCGCATTGACCCATTTGCCTGAAGAATCCCGGGAGACGAGGCCCAGAATCTTTCCGGGCTTAACTTTGTTGTCGTGACTCATCGAGAGGACATAAGTTTCGCAGTGGCTGGTTCCGATATCGGTCATGCCCCACAGACTCAAAACATCGCTCGCGATTCCAGGTCCGTTTGACCTCCCCGGGGACCACCCGGTATCGACGGCCTTGGTCAGTTTCCGGTATGTGGAGCCGCCGGTCGCGATAAGACTGCCGTCTGTCTTGGTGCTTTCGTTTGTTCCGCTCAGTATGGAGGCTGTGGTGCGGATATAGCCCTTTCCACCGAGGGCGACGGCCACGGAGGTGTCGTCAGTCAAAGCGTAGTTGCCGCCCTGGGGCACCAGAATTTCCTTGCCGTTCAGGCTGTAGCCCCAGGTCTCACGCTTGGCAAAATTCAGAGGGGGTGTGACGTGCGGTCCGGAACCGCTCGGGCCCTGGGGATAGCCGGCGTCAGAGAGCCAGTTGCCGGTGGTATCGGCATAATAGTCCACGATCACTTTTGGCCCGTCTACAGTGAAAATATAATAACCGATCCTGGCCCTGTCCTGCGCGATGGAGGTCTCGCGAACCTTCTGGCCAAACCACTTCGGGTCGTCCAAAGGTTTGGGCGAGTAGAACTTGCTGCTGTCCGACGCGCAGATGAGTTCATGAACGCTCGATGCGCCGTCCGGGCCGGCAACAATGGAACGCTGGTGTATGTGATCGTGACCCGAGATATAGTAGTTGACCTCGTTTTGCTTGAGGCAGGCAAAGAAGGCATTCTGCGCTTCGGGATCAGCATTGGTAAAACCGGCAAAGGGCGAATCCTGGTGTTCCTCTGCGATTAGCGGCTGATGCGACAACACCAGGGCATGATCGGTATGGCGGGTCTTCTTGTCGAGCCTGCCGGCGAGCCACGACAGCTGGTCGCCGATCGAGTAACCGAAGTTGTAGCCTGCGGCGACGGCGTTTTTGCTCGGTGCCGCCCAGTTGTCGAGAATGACGAAACGAACACTGTCGCCAGGTTGGCCGAAGTCAAACGAATAACTCATCCCTTTCAGATCGGCGCTGACTGAGACCGGGCTTTTGAAATTCGAGCCCACGTGAAACTTTTTGCCGTTGGATTTCTTGAATGTTCCGGACAGCGTCTGCGGGAAATTCTTCCGGAAAGCCGGAATGGCGTAATCGTTGGGTGGCTTACCGATGGTCTCGTGGTTGCCGCGCATGGGGAAAAAGCCGATCCCGGCATCGATCAAGGGCCTGGCGGCAGCGGCACGGGCAATAATTCCGGCGTCACTTCCGTTGTCGGTCAGGTCGCCGACCTGGATTACGAATTTTACACCGGCATTGATGAACTGCGGATTGATCTGTTCGATGATCGATCCGGACACCGAATTGGGGTTGTCGCCCCCCGGGTCCGTGGGGCATGTCCATTGCGTATCGCCCATGACTCCGAATTTCCAGGGCTCGGCCGCTGCCGGAGCGGCCGTAAGCATCGGACTAATCACCAATGCAAGCATCAGTACCCATTTGATCCTCAAACTCAGTCTTCTTTCCATCTCAACTTTTTCCTCTGGTGTTCAATTCAGGGCGCGGTTTCGGTCATTCGAGCCGTGATAAGCTATCCCAAAGCACCTTATACGGGGGTTTCAACGCTTTCGTTACAACAATATGACAAATTGAGGAGATGTGAGGAAAAGATGCGGGCACGGCAATATGGCGAGTGAGTCTTCAAGCCCTCCTCGCATCGGGCCCTCAGACAGGGCCGAGTGGATGGCGGCGCCAAAAGAAGCTTGCATAAGATGCGGGTCTGAAACTATCGTGTCTCAATGCGCGGTTTTCGATCCGGTCAGGCCGGCGAGCTCCCTATCGTCCGGCTGCGGGACATTCAGAACCGATCCATATTTGCCGGCCACGGATTTAAGGGCGGCAAACGATTCTCTGAGCTCATGCAGTTTTGCCTCCATCATGACGCTCAGCACTGCCATCCGGTCTTCATATCCATGGACGTTTTGAAGCGCGCGGTCTATTTCTGCCTGATAAGCCTGGAGAGAAGGCCTTTCCTTCAAGAGTTTATCCCTCGCCTCGATGGATTCGGCGAGCTTCCGCTCGTAAGAGCCGGAACTGTATCCTGTCTGTGGGCGAGTCTGAAACCGTATCCGCTCAGCCATTATTTATTCTCCGATTCTCAGCAAGTCAAAATTCAGAACCTTGAGGACGGTGCTGCCTTATAGCAGGCCACTACACTTTTGAATTACGCCATCAAGGAAAATTTCGCATACACCAACAACATGGCTCATTTACAACAATCCAATTCCTCATAATCTCTTAATGACACATAGCATATATTGTAAAGGGGTAATTTAGGGGGGATACAATAGGTAGAGGATTTACCCAAAACACCTACGATAATTTTAGATCCGGCTCGATAAAAAAGATGCTTTCGAGCCTGTGTTTTTGCCGGATCGGTTGTTATTTTACAGCTTGCGTTCAAGCAT
>Ga0326727_10016543_pt1 | contig 15539 bp, 11 predicted proteins | sample MB2enrmetagenome_FD_207643 | JGI IMG/M metagenome (GOLD analysis project Ga0326727, IMG submission 207643) | Lab enriched peat soil microbial communities from McLean, Ithaca, NY, United States - MB29MY | ecosystem: Environmental > Terrestrial > Soil > Wetlands > Peat | place: USA: New York... | reverse complement strand
CGCGCCAAGAGCTTCCTGCGTGGCTGCGGTCCGCAGATAGAAGCCCGGCGCATGGACCAAACCGAAGAGCAGGGCTGCCACAACCAAACCACCCCACGGTGACCGCAACATCGCCGCCAATCGTTCTTGCAGCAACACGCGAAAGAAAAACTCCTCGACAACTCCAACTTCGACGATCAGCCACGCGAAGCTCAGCGGCGTAGCGACAGACAGCAACCACAACGGCAAATGGGCTTCCCGAATGTCGTGCAGGCCGCGTCCCAAAAACGATTGCATGAGGAGAACCGCGAGCGACATCCATAACGCCGGCCGGAGCGCTCGCCAATCGAGCGAAAAGGGAATTAGTTCGGCGATCTTGTAGCTTCCCATCGCCATGAGGATCGCGGCGGGAACAACAACAAACACCACCAGCTTCACGCCCAGGACCGCAACCGAGCGCCACGGCTCCGTGCTGATGTTCGCGATCCGGCTGAACCCCACTACCAGCAACCATGCGACCACCGCCAGGTACGCCAACAAAAAGGCAGCCTCGCTTCTGGGGTGGCAAACGACATAGGGCAGCGCCGGCACGCGACGCGTGGTGAGCAGAGCGAGCGCCGGGAAGATTGCCCCAAGAATCACCAGCGCGGCCAGCGCCTCGCCGATCTCGAACCCCTCGAAGGTTCGCAACAACACCAGCACGGCCGTCCAGAGCGCGAAGTAAGCGCCCAGGTACGCTCTCGCACGCATGGATGAAACGGATATCTCCATCCCCTCCCCATACGAATCTTGCCGAATACGGGTTCCATCGGAACCTAAATTACCCTGTTGCGTAACTGGCCGGATCTGGAGCAGGCGAGCAGCAGGCAATCCGCACGCTAACCTGTCTCCTGCGCCCTGCTGCCTTGTCGATTGACCCGGCGTACCATTTCCAGTAGACTAAGAAATTGCGAGGGATGCGGCTCGGTTGCATTCTACAACCGCATCATTCCCCCTGAAATCAGGGCTCAGAGATAAAGGATAAGCAATGGCCAACCATGTATCGTCGCTGAAGCGCGCCCGCCAAACCATAACCCGCAGCGCGGTGAACCGCGCCAGCCGCAGCCGGGTGCGCACCAGCCTGCGGACCCTACGCGAGGCGCTGGTGAAGGGCGATGTGAAGGCCGCCCAGGAGCAGTATCGCGAGACCGTCTCCACCCTCGACAAGAGCGTGCAGAAGGGCATTTTGCACGACAACACCGTCTCCCGCTACAAGAGCCGCCTGAACGCGCGGCTGAAGGCTCTGGTTACCGCCAAGGCGTAACACTGCGAGAGCCTTTGAAGCTTTGAAGATGGGCATAAAAAAGCAGCCGGAGGAATCCGGCTGCTTTTGTTTTGCGGTTTTACTGTTTTATTCGCCCTTCCAGACGGGCGGGCGCTTTTCCAGGAAGGCTTGCGTGCCTTCATTCTTGTCGGCGGTGGCGCAGAGGCCGCCGAAGCGGACGGACTCGCGGAGCAGGGCCAGGTCGAGCGGCAGGTCGAAGCCTTCATCGACGGCGCGCAGGGTTTCAGCCACGGCGAGGGGTGCGTTGGCGGCAATCTCCTGGGCCAGGGCCTCGGCGCGCCGCATCAGCCCGGCGGAGGGAAGAACTTCATCCACCAGGCCGATGCGCAGGGCCTCCTGGGCGTCAATGATCGCGCCGGTGAGGAGCAGTTTGAGCCCCTCGCTGCGGCCCACGAGGCGGGTCAGGCGCTGCGAACCGCCGTATCCGGCCATGACGCCCAGCTTGACCTCGGGTTGGCCCAGGCGGGCATCGTCCGCGGCCAGGCGCAGGGTGCAGGCCATGGCCAGCTCGCAGCCACCCCCCAGGGCAAAGCCCTGGATGCAGGCGATGACCGGCTTGCCCAGGGTTTCTATGCGCCGGAAGACCCCTTGCCCGCGGAGGGAAAAGGCGCGGCCCTCGTCGGCGGTGAGCGCGGCCAGCTCGCGGATGTCAGCCCCGGCTACAAACGCACGGTCCCCCGCGCCGGCGAGGAGAATGACGCGAATTTCGGGGTCGGAGGCCAGTTCCTCGAAGGCTTCCGCAAGCTCGGCGAGGGTCTCGGCGTTGAGGGCGTTGAGAACTTTGGGCCGGTCGATGGTGACGACGGCCAACGGAGGGCGTTTATCGAGGCGAAGATTCGTGAATTCCATGCGAGGGAAAGGGTAGCAGAAACAGGTACGTGGCGGCTTGTGGAGGGTCGTTCTATTTCGGGACACATTGGCATGTCCTCCCTTTGACGGGCTTAAGGCAGGCCGTAGGGCACACACCGCAGGTCATTTTGAAGTCCGATAGCTGTATTCTTTCTGATTGGGAGCAGTGGAATTTGATGCGCTTCGCAGACAGGGTGTTTGGCATCGACCTCGACGCCGACCCGGTATTTGTACCGGAGGGCTTTGAAGTCGTGGAGCACATCAAGGGCGGCTTACTTAGCTGGAATCCGAGGAGACCCAAGATTGAACTCTATCTCTCGCCGGGTCAGCGCAAGGGAGTGCTTCACGGCGAGAAGGTGTTTGAGGAGCTGGCGGAGTTCGACGGGATACCAGTCAATGCAAATGCCCTGGATTATTTCATCAACAACATCTCACGTATACCATGGATCATTCCCGATGAGTGGAAGAGAGTCGAGCTTCACACCACGAAATATATTCTTTTCTGGGGAACTAGATACCGGTTTGAAGAGGGAATCTGCGTGCGATCGTTGTGTTGGAGCGCGGATGCCAGGGTGCAGGCGTGGAAAGCGGGCTATTGTTGGGTAGACCATCTTTTAAGTTCCCAGTATCCCGCGGCAATGATGCGTAAACTGGAGATCACAAGCTAGTTTTTCCCCGCTGTTGCGGAACGGGAATAGGCGATAGTACCTTAAAGCACATGATGCTTTCTTCGATCTCTATTCAACTCAGGCGCTCCCGCCTGGTCAGCGCGGGCAAGATCTTCCGTTTTTTGCCGCTCCTCGTCCTTGCCTGCGCGGCTCTCAGCCTGTCTGTTTGCGCTTCGGCCAGAGGGTCAAAGGGCTTTGCGGCGGCGACGCTGGTGGAGGCGGCCGATTACCTTCCCTGCGGCAATGGATGCTCGGAGCACGCCGAGCCGGCCAGCGCCTTCTGCTTCCGGCAGGGCGATGTGGTGGTGGTCGGGGACGGCAGAAGCTTTCTGCATGAGAAGAAGTTCTCCGGCCTGGAAGATCTTGCGGGGCAGCAGGTTCAGATTAGATTCAGCCGGCGATTTGTGTGGGTCAGGCAGCCCGACGGCACGGCGAAGAAGCTGGAGCGCGGCTCGACCTACGAGAACTTCAGGGACGCGGGATGCATCCGCGCGGTGCGCAAGCCGATTATCGATGCCGCTTACACTCATAAGCGGCCGGGCAAGGTTCCCACCTACGCCTTTGCGCTGGCCGGCACGGGCAAGGACGATCTGTATCTCTGGTTTCAGTGCGATTTGAGCCCTGACAAGTCCGTGATCGCCTGCCAACGGTGGTATCGCAACGGCGATCCTTACGGCAAGGATTGGTACTGCGCGCGCACGGTGGATGGAGTGCCGGTGGCGGCGGAGTTTGAAGTCGATCAGTTGCTCAGCCAGGAAGGCAAGCTGGTGCTGAAGTCGGGGGCCGTGGTGCAGCAGGACCACCGGGCAAGAACCAACGACGTGCTTGACCGGCCCTATGAGGCTTGCAGGTAGGGCTGTCTGCAACACATGAGCCGCTGGGCTGCCTTTCCAGCTCTCATCGGCAAGTATCGGGGGCCTGGCGGTACTGATTTGCGCATTTCAAATCCTGACAGGGGTATGCTGAGAAGCAGGGCTATCCTTGTAAGAACACACTCCCAATCGACAGCAGGGGCAAATGAAGGAAACTGGAACCAGAAGGATCGAGCTGTTTGACACCAGTCTTCGCGACGGAATGCAACAGCCTAACATCGAGATTTCCGTGCCGAATGCGGTCAATCTTCTTCAGCGCATGGCGGAATTCGGCGTCCGGTATGCCGAAATCGGCTTTGCCGGCGCAAACCGGTTTGTGGGAGATTTGGCCAGCGCTCTCGATGCGGTTGATACCAGGACCATGAAACTGGCCTTGTTCGGCAGAACGCGCGGACGCGGCGCCAAGGTCCAGGAATGGCCCGACGTGCAGTTCATGGTCGCTCATAAAACGCGCGTTCCTGTCGCCGTCATTGTCGTCAAATCCAGATTGCTGGACGTGAGAAGGTCTCTGGAGGTTACGCCGGAAGAAAACCTGTTGATGGCTTATGAAACCGTTGCATGCCTTCACGAGCACGGCCTTGAGGTGATCGTAGACCTGGAACACGCCATGGATGCCGCATGCGGCCGCGACGAATACGGCAACGAGTGCGACGCCGATTCGAGCAAGCGCAGCCTGGACTACTTTAACCAGTTGGCGGAGCAGTGCGTTCGCCAGAAGGTCAGCCGGTTGGTCGTTTGCGACACCACCGGCGGCGCTAGCCCTGAGGAGGTTGCGCAGGTCATTGGCGGCCTCACGCGGAGTTACACCGATGCAAGAATCGGATTCCACGGCCACACCGATCGCGGTCTTGGAGTTGCCAATACCCGCGCCGCCATTCTAGCCGGCGCCACGCAAATCCAAGGCACCCTTCTGGGAACGGGTGAACGCTGCGGCAACGTGAACCTGACAACCGTGATCGGCGGCATGCAACTTAGAGGCGAAGCTGAGTTCGTCGCTCCCGAGTCGCTCCCCAAGCTGACCAGCCTCGCACATTCGGCGTACGCGGCCTTCGGATTTGAGCCGCCGCATGGCGCTCCTATTGTTGGCCCCGGCGCTTTTGGCACCTGGGCCGGAATGCATGGCAGCAGCGAGGGGAAAAATCCGGGAGCTTACCTGTGGTGCGATCCGGCCAAAGTGGGCGCCAAGCCGTTTATCGGGGTCAACAGCCAATCGGGAAGAGCCAACATCGTTCTGCTGTCCGAGGCGCTCGGGGTCCCTCTGAACTCCCAACAGGCGCAGGCATTGATGGACGCCAACCAGCCGATGATGGAGGGCGGCGGCTTCACGGTGAGCGAAATTTCCTTCCGGCTGGCCTGCATGAGGGTGCTCAAGACCCTGCGCAATCGCTTCAGCATCAAAAGCTGGAGAGTCCTGGACGAATCCGACGAAACCAAGAATCGGTATGTTCAGGCCTCGATGTTATTGACCATCGGCGACTCCACCGTGAAGGTAACGCGGGCAGAGGGCGCCGGCCCGGTGGACGCGCTGACCAAGGCCATGCGGAGCGAATTGGAAAAGTGGTACCCGGCCATCGCGCAGATGCACTTGGGCACGTTCAGCGTCGAAGCCCTTGACGTATCCGCCCACGACACGGCGGCCTACGTCCGCGTCACGGTCAGCTTCCACGCGGACGGTCACGAACCGTGGAAGACCGCGGGAGTAAGCAGCGATTTGAACCAAGCGGCGCTGATGGCCATTGTGGATGGCTTCCATTATTGGTTGCTGGAAAGCCAAGACTAATCAAGTCAGAATCACCGTACAAGCGAGCCTCAGCAGGCGGTCGCAAACGCGCGTTCTGGTGGAGTAGAAGATAGTTGCATTCTCCGGTCTCTAAAGGAGACCTCTGGCACATACGTTTTACTCCTCAGACCTGGGCCGCCTTGGCACAGGTTAGGGATTCATCGTAGGTTCGCAATTTTCTTCCAAAAAAGCTTGCTAAGCACACAGCAAGGACCATCTGAACTAAAATTATAATCTCGACTTGGGATACATTCGACAATGCGGCGGCGACTTCGTTCTGGACTGTCTGGTATGTTTCGTGGAGGAGGATCACAACGGGCAGGCTTTGCCCGCTTCGGTTATATAAGAAGGCAAACACTACGGACCATGCGATGAGATTGATGCAGATGATGATCAGCAACGGCCACGTTAGATAATTAAGAGTTAACATCCACATTGGGATATGCCAGATTGTCCAATAGGCTCCGATAATCAAGGCCGAGACCAGGCACGAATACCGAGTTTGAAGTCTCCTCAAAGCGAAGGCTCGCCACGCTACTTCCTCCCATAGTGGTCCAAAGGGTAGAATCACTAAACTCAAAACGAACACAGATATGGGAGGCCAGGAGATTTTTGCAGGTAGGATGAGCATTGCCATGCATAGAGAAGCAATGAATGTAGCGCAAGGAAGTCCAATGGAGAGAGCATACCACTTAGGCTGAGTTCTCCATGCAAACACATTAGACAGCAAATCACGTAAGTGTTGTTTACCTTGAAATCTTGTCCAGACAAGCGCAAGTATCCCTGGCAAACAGTTTCCAATTACAAGTTTGAGATTATCTAAGGGCCAATTGACTCGCCATCCAAAGAGCAACACGTAAATAAAGCGCCTTTTGTCGATGGGCCAAAACCACATGGTCCATGACAATATGGCGCTAAGGCAGAGGAAACTCCAAAGAGGTAGGAGACTCTTCGCGGACGCTCTTGGAGATTTAATCAAATCAGTTACCAATCTAATCCAAAGTTTCCGGGTGCTCAAGGTCTCGATTTTGAGACCCTTTATTGCAAAGATTACTTCCCGATCATCCCACGCGCAATCGCGTCCAACATTCCATTGAGGAAGTTGATGGACTCAGGGGCGGAGTAGCGACGGCCGATCTCCAGGGCTTCGTTGATGACGATGGGGAAGGGCGTGCCCTTGAATCCCAGCATCTCGCCCACCGCCATGCGCAGCAGGTTGCGGTCCACGGCGGGCATGCGCTCCAGCCGCCAGTGCTTGGAGTTGGCGATGAGCAGCTCGTCAATTTGCGCCTGATGCTCGACGGCTGTGCGGAAGAGTTCCTCGGCAAAGCCGCGGACCTCCGGCTCAACTTCATCGGCGGCCTTCCAGAAGTTGGCGCGCACCTGGCCGGGCGTCTGCTTGCCGATCTCCGCCTGATAGAGCATCTGCATGGCCAGCTCGCGGGATTTGCGCCGCCCCGACCCATGATGCGGTCCGGCGGTCAAGCGGTACCACCATCTTCCCGCAACTTGCGGGTGAGGCTAACCATTTCGATGGCGGCGATGGCGGCCTCGAAGCCCTTGTTGCCGGCCTTGATGCCGGCGCGGTTGAGCGCCTGCTCCAGGTTCTCGCAGGTGAGCACGCCAAAGCTGTGGGGAATGCCGGTCTCCTGCTGCGACTCGCCGAGGCCGCGTGCCACTTCGTTGTAGATGGCCTCGTAGTGAGCAGTCTCGCCGCGCAATAAACAACCAAGAGGGATGATGGCGTCTACCCGGCCTGCGTTGGCCAGGGCGCGGGCTGCGGCGGGAATCTCCCACGCGCCGGGAACACGAACCACCTCAATGTCGGCCCGCTTTGCGCCGCTGCGCAACAGGGCGTCGAGCGCGCCTTCCAGCAATCGCTCGGTGATGACCGCATTCCAGCGGGCGACGACGACGGCGAACTTCATTCCGGCGGCGGAGAGATCGCCTTCGACGGCCAGCGGCTTGCCGCGCTGCGGGTCGGTCCACGCCCAAAATGAAAACGAAAATCCCGGCTCCGGCTCGACGGTGAAGAGGCGCGACTTCCAGTGGGTTTCCGTGATGGCGGAGAGGCGCGCGACGGCCAACTCGCCCCCTTCAGCGCGCAACCATGCAGCGGCAGCCTGGTGCACGGCGTCCAGAGCGGTCACCTCCACCAGTACATCGGCGGTAGAGGGAAACTGGCCGTCAACAAATTCGAGATTGCCCAGCGGAGCCAGGAACGCGGCGCCGCGACTCGCGCCCGGGGTCCCCAACGACTCGGGGCCCCCGGCGAGTGATTTTTGCTCGCTGGGGTGAAGGGACAGATCTTCGTCGTTGGGGTGGTCGTCCCATCCCTTGCCGGGCGCAAATCCCAGCGCGGAAAAGAAGCTCGCCAACCGGTCATAGGCTGCCCGGCTGCCGGTGGGACGAAGAAAGGAAATCCCCTTGATCATCTCTTGATTCTATCGTGTGAGGACGGGAGGTTCGCGAGCCGGCAGGTCAGCGAGTCAGCTAGTCAGCGATTGACAAAAAAGGCCGGCGCGCGGCCGGCCTTCTTTGCTTGTAGCTGAGTGCGCCGCGCGCTATGTGGTGGTGCGGGGCTTGATGGCGATGGCCGTGGCCGGAACGATGGCGGTGCCGGGGCTTGGGCCCGAATATGCGCAGCCCAGATCGGTGCCCGTGCCAAGCGGGGGCGGGGGCGTGCAGGCCGGCAGGTTGGGGCTGATCTGCTGGGTGTCCGGATTCACCTGGTTTTGGGGGCTCGCCGTCAGGTTGAAGATGACGTCGGGAACGTTGATGTAGTGAATCATGTTGTCCCCTGCCGTGGAGACGAAGAAGAGCTGATTGTCCGGGGTGAAAGCGCCGGCCAGCGGGGCGGTAATGCTGGCTGCCGAGCTTCCCTTGAAGGTCACTGAACCCACGGTGTAGGGTGTGCTGCCAGTAGCCGGCACGTAGAAGGGCAGCTTGGCGCCGGTGGCCGCGCCGGTAGTGGGCGGGGTATAGGTGATAAAGACCAGGTTGGACGCGGGCGATGGCACCACCTGGTTGACGGCCGCGGCGGTAGCGGTGATAGCTGGCGGCTGGGTCAATGTGGTTTGCAGCGCCAGCGGCGAGAGCGTATCGCCCAGCAGGAGCGGATAATCGGGGTTGGGTAATCCGCCGATGGTTTCCGGAGGCAGGCAATTCAGTGCGGGGATGGTGACTCCGATGTCGGACAAGGTGATGTTGGCGCCAGCGGCCGGTGTGCCAGGGGTCGATGCGCCGAGGATGTGCTTTCCATCGGTGGTGGCAGCCAGAACATCCGTCTGCGCAGCCACTGTATTGTCAGGAGTTGGACCCTGCGGATAGAAGCTCATGTTGGAGTAGTTGCCCACCGTGCCGGAAGGGCACCAGGTATGGGCTGTGGTGGAGCTTCCGCTCAGAAACGCGCCCACGCTGGGAACGGGAATCGCCAGGCTCTGCGCGCCTGTAGAGGGGGTGGGGCAGGAGATGGCGTTGTAGACGGAACAGGGCAACGGGTACGTGGTCCAGCCGGTGCTCGCGTTGTAAATGTAGAGCGTGTCGGCGTGTCCGGTGATGCCGGCTGCGATGTTTGCCGGCTTGAGGTTCTGCGCCGCGCTGTCGACAATAAAGAGTGTGTCCGAGTCGGGGGTCCATGAAGCGGCCGTGCCCATGCCGCCAAAGGTCGAGGCGCTTCCGCCGGAGACCGTGTAGAGATAGAAGACCTGGCGCGTCTGGTCGTTGATGAGTACTGTCTGGTTGTTGGGCGATACGGCCAACACCACGCCGGGAACGGCGGTGGATTGCGTGGTGAGCGAGGCGGAGGATGTGTTGTACACCATCAGCGCGTGGGTGGAACCGAAGTAAAGATTGTTGCCTAGTTGGTCCATCACCATCGAGGTGGGCACGTATGGCAGACGCACCGTAGAGCCGACCGTGCCGGTGAGCAACTCGACTGGGATGATGTACTGCGACTGACCGGGAGCTGCGAACCAGACGTAGTCGCTGGCCGTGCCGGGAGTCGTGATGGTGACCGGGTTGGAGGATACAGGCAGTCCGGTGCCGTAGATGCCGACTTCGTTGATGGGAGAATAATTGCAACCGGGCGGCTGGCAGATGGCATAGACCGAAGCCTCGCCGGGGAAGTTGGTGGTGATGGCTCCGGCGGTGCCCGCCGAGATGTCGATTGGATCGGTGGACTGGTAGGTCAGGGAGAGGCCGGTGATGGTGTTTCCCTGGGTGTCGGTGATGTTGGTGGTCAGATTCTGCGTCACACCCTGGGTGATGGTGCCCGCAGTACTGCCGTTGGCCAGAGTGACGGAGATGGATGCCGGCGGGCAGGTGGAGAAGTAGCCAGCCGAAGAACCCGAGCCGGCCACGGAAGCGGTAATTGCAGTGGTGCCTGGCTGCAGGGCCGTGATGGTCACCTGATTAGTGGTAGTGTTGGTGGTCGTGGAGGCGATGGTGGAGTTGCCCACCATGTAGCTGAGCGCGCCGACAGTGGCTGTGCAGTTAGGGACAGAGGTCACGCCGGCAGGCAGTCCTCCAGGACAGGCAAAATACGAGCTGGTATTGCCGCAGCGCGGGTCGCCGGGCGCGTAGGGGCATTGCGTAACGCTGGCAGGCGCGCACAATTGAACCTGCTGGTTGCTGGTGTTCGCGTAGCAGGCCTGCGCGTCCAGCGTGGCCTGGACACTCTGCGAGAAGCACTGCTGCGCGGTTCCGGTCACGGGGGTGGTGACCAGGCTGACGGAGGTCACCGCGGCATGCACAAAGATCTCCACCGGATTGGAGGTCACCGACTGGGCGGAGGCCGTGACGTAGGCAATGCCGTAAGGCAAGCCTTTGGTCGATGGTAACGGATTGGGGAGATTGCAGATGGTGAAATCGGCGATGCCGCCACCCGAGTTCCGGTTCCAGGTTCCGGCGCAGATGTTGCCCGACGGCGAGATATCCACCAACTGGTTGTTGGTGGTGCCGTAGGTATACGAACTGACGCTGGCCTGTGTGCCCTTGCAGGTAACGCCCGTGGGCGAACTCACCTGGCGCGTCTGCCCGAAGGCTAGGGAGATGCCCGTGGTCGCCGGTTGCAGCGTGAGTGTGGCCAGATCCGTGATCTTCATCCCGTAGCCGAGGCCATTGCAATAGTTCGCGCCCGGGTTACGGGTGCAGCCGGAGATCGAAATCCCGGCTGGAATGGCCAGGCACAATAAACAAACAAGCGTCAAGAACCGCCGCATGAATCCTCCCCGCCCCGCCTTGTCGAGCCGCGGAACGGTCACTCCCGAAACCATCGGAAAAACTGGGTTATAGCAATTATCCCGCACGCCACCGCCCGCGTTTGCCGGTAGCGAGCGGCTCCTTCTTCCGCGGTCCCCGGCGACAGGTTTAAGTCGCTGGGGTGGAAGGAAAAAGCCCTCTTGCGGCACCTGAAAGGCGACGGAAATTGGGAAAACACACTTTGGAACGGCCCATCAACTCGCCACCACAGGTCTGCCGCCGGTGAATTCCGTTCAAATGACCGGCTCCCGGCGACCCATTCAACCTGTAGCCGGTTGACGAAACGCGCCCACGAAACTCCAAAGAAAAGTGTATCAGGGCGGGGTGGTCTCCGGCTGGCAGCCGGACGAAACGATCTCCTCCCGCCTTTTATAGACTCGGTATGCGCCGGATGGGGAGCAGGACTCGGGCTACGGCGCAGGAGGCAAGTAGCGGGCAAACCACTCGGCAGCCCTCTCCAGCACGTCCCGCCAGTGTGCCTGGTCGGCAAACATATGCCCTTCGTTCGGATACACAACCAGCCGCGTGGGCACATGCCGGTCGCGCAACGCGTGCCAGAACTCGTAGGACTGGGGCGCAGGGGCCTCGCCGTCCCGCTCGCCTACCACGATCAACGTAGGCGTGGTCACGTTCTTGATGAAGTTGATGGCCGAGCTTTTGGCGTAGACTGCGGGATCGTCGTAGACCGAGGCCCCGAAGTAGGGGGTCATCCACAGGTCGATGGAGTTCTCGCCGTAGTAGCTTTGCCAGTTGGAGATCCCCGCGCCCGCCACTGCGGCCTTGAAGCGCTGCGTCTGGGTCACGGCGAACATGGCCATGAACCCGCCGTAGCTCCAGCCGGTAATTCCTACGCGGCCGGGGTCCACCGGGTAGGCGGCCTCGACCGCGTCCACCCCGGCCAGGATGTCGCGCAGGTCGCCGTAGCCGAAGTCCTTGCGGTTGGCCTGGGTAAACGCTTCGCCCTGTCCGAAGCTGCCGCGCGGATTGGGTTGAAGTACAAAGTACCCCAGCGCCGAAAACGCCGCCACGCCGTGACCGAAACCGCCGCCCCAACGCGACACCGTTGCAGCAGCCGGCCCGCCATGCACCACGACAATGAGCGGGTACTTCTTGGCTGGGTTGTAGTCTTTGGGCAGCGTCAGCCAGCCTTGCACATCGAATTTATCGCTTTTCCATGTGAGAGAAATGGATTTTCCCCACCCCGATTTCACGCCGTCGTTGGTGTGCGAAAGCTGGATCAGATACGAGGACATGAACCTGCAGGTCGGGCAACCGGTTGATTTGGAAAGAAAAATCTCCGGAGCGTTGTCGAAGCTGCTGGATTGGAAGGCAAACAGCCTGTGGTCCTTGTCCGAAGAGACACTCAACTCGAAACGGCCGTCGCCGATCGACGCAGGAAGGTCGTAGAGCGGAGCATCGAAACTGGCAGCTTCATTGCCGTTCAGGTGCAGCCGCTCCAGTTGTACATTGCCGCCCTTGAGGCTGCTGACAATGATTTGGTCCGTGCCGCTCCATTCCAGCCAGCAAGCCGTGGCCGTGCGCTGCGGTGTGAGATTGCGCGGCTCGCCGCCTATCGATGGAACGATCCACACATCGCCGCCCGTCACTCCCTGGTCGCTCATCAGCCCGCCGATGAAGGCGATCTCGTTGCCGTCCGGCGACCATCGCGGCACGGCAATCTGCAGGCCATGGAGCGGTCCGGGGACCTCGGCTGGGGCCAAGATCGCTTTGGGCGCGCCGCCCAACTCCTGCGTATAGAGCTTGGCCACCCACCAGTTGTTTTCTCCCGGCGGGTCAGCGGCCACGTAGGCCAGCCCTTGCCCGTCCGGCCGCCAATCAAACTCGTAGACGTGCAGATTAGCTGGAGTCGCCCACTCCGTGGTTTCAGGTTTTGTTGCATCCACGCGAACCACAGCCACACGCTCAATCTCCACGCCCTCTTCGCCGATCACCCCGGCCGGAGGCTTCATCGCCGCCAGCGCTCCAGCCGGCCGGGTTGCGCCTTCCACATATAAAAAAGCCACACGCTTCCCGTCCGGCGAAAAGGCCGGAGCCTCCACGTAGCCCTTCATCTCCATCAGCCGCCGCGTGGGGCTGCCGTCCAGAAGCGAAAAATAAAGGTCGGACTGGCTGGGCTTGGCGCAATCGGAGAAGAACGCCAGAGCTTGCGCGTTCGGCGCCCACGCCAGATGGCCCTCCTTGCAGTGCTGCTCCGGCTTGGCTGCCGCCGTCACCCGCACGCTCATGGCCAGCTTGTCGAGCGGCGCCACGCGAATCTCCGCGCCTTCTCTCGTGCTCTCAATCCACGCCAGCCGCTGGCCGTCCGGGGAGATCGCCACCTGGCCGAAGGATGTGCCGCGGTTAAGCCCCTTCTGCACCTCTTCTATGGCTGCTCGGTATGGAGAAGGCGCCGATTGCGCCGTCTGTGCCAGCGCGAAGGAAGGCGAGAATACCGCACCCAGGAGCAGGGCTGCGCCGGCCGTCAGCGCGGCGCGGATAGAGATTCGAACTGGCATGAAAAACATAGGGAAATGCTATCAGGAGGTGCTATAGGTGAACGAAAAATCCTGCCTGTGCCCAAGGGGCGGAAAAAACGGTGCAACCTCCCAACCTTTCTTCGCAATTAATGAAAATATCTCTGTTGGAGCACGTTGCTGAGGAGATCACTCTGGTTGGCCTCCTCCTCCGCAAGAAGATTCCTGACCTCCTCCGCCTCCGGGCTGTCGAACCTCATGATGTCGCCATCCTCAAAATTCATCGTTGGGCTTTTATAGACAATGCCCATCGAGTTGCGCGAATAATAGCTCCCGCCGTAATAAAAACCCGTCGCTCCAAACATATCCATCTGCAGGAAGAGGCGGCGCTGGCCGATTTCAGGAGCATAGACGGGCAGGCCTTGTTCATTTTCACGTCCTGCCGAAATTCCCATCAGGTCGAGCAGCGTCGGAGTGATGTCGATATGCGAGGTCGGAGAGTCGATGATCGTCGCGTTCTGAAGGACTCCGGGCACATACACGAGCATGGGAACCCGCATCTCGATGTCCACCAGCCGCCCCCGCGAAACGAGAATCACCTCGCCTTCCCGAGGCCCGGCGGTCCATCGCATTCCGTGATCGCCGGTAAGAACTAGGATGGTGTGATCCAGCGCTCCGTCCCGCAGCAACTCGTCGATCAATTCGCCCAGCCACGCATCCTGCAGAACCGCCAGCGCATGACCGCGCTCCAGGGGCGACATGGATGTGCGCCCATCCAGCGCACGATACGGATCGTGTCCAATCTCCGGGAAATAGGCCGCGGCAAACCTTTGCCCTTTTGCTGTCCATTCGCGAATATCCGCGCGTAGCGCGAGAAGCCCGCGGTGGTCGTTCTCCTCGACGTATTCCACCGGGCCGAAAAAGGTTGCTTTTCCGCTCTCGTCAATCTTCGGGTCGATCCGCGCGGCGGTGATCTTCTCAAATCCCAGGCTGTTGAGCATCAGATCATCGCGGCGCTGCGGGATGCTCCAGACGAAACCATAGTAAGCGGTCTGATAGCCTTGGTTGCGCAAGCTGCGAATCAGTCCCGGGATCTCGACTGGATGATCAACGATGCCGCACTGCCGGCCCACATACAGCGAGGTGAAGATGGAGAAGGCCGCGTTGTCCGTAAGGGGGTAACTGGTGTAATGCCGTCCCATCAGAAAAGACTGATCGCGGAGACGCCGCGCGTTCGGCATATCGCTCAGGGAATCGTGCGCGGGGTCAAAGGCCTGCGCCGACATGGACTCCAGCACGATTAGAATGACGTTGTAATTTTTCGCTCTTCCGGTGAAGGCCGTTGGCTGCGGCGCGGGGACGTGCGAGGCATTGCGGTATCTTTGCACCAACTCCTGAGTATTATGACTACGAAACCCGGAGAACATTTCGTTTTCAAAAAATACAGAATAGGTTGACCTTTGCAGCAGAGACTCGGACCAAGGCATGGCCGGAACCCTGGGGATATAGGCCATGGCGGTAGCCGCGAATCCCAGGCCGAACGCCGCCAAAACCGCATGATTCACCCACCGCGTCTTCCTTCTCAGGGCAATCAGTGTGAGGACCGACAGAAGCACGGCCATGGCCACGCCTGCAATCAGATAGAGCACCGTGACGCCGGGGTGGGAGGCAAACGCGGTTTCATGGCTTCTGGCAATCCACATCAAATCAAACCAAAGCACTCTCGCGGAGGAGAATGTGCCCGTCGTCAAAAACGCAATGAGTTCGATGCTGACGATAGCCTCGATCAGAGACGCCACAGCGATAGAGAGGAAGATCCTCCCGCGCGGCAAAAGCCTGAAGGTCAGCAGGCAAAAAGCCAGCGGAACGAGGACAAAGCCGCAAAGCAGATCCGCCCGGAACAGGGAGACCTTCTCCGTAAAAGAAAGCATCGGCGGCGTGCGGATGCCCGCGGCAATCTCGAAGAACGCATCGCAGCGCAGCATCAGCGAAATTTTTTCGGCAAGAACGCAGACAGCAGCTCCCAGCAACGGCAAGAGGATGATGCCAAGCTGGTTGTTCCTGTGCCAATCCGCGATTCTCCGCATCTCCATCCCCTTCAGTTGCCCACACGTCTTCGTATCAGGCTCGCACATTAATTCTCGTCCTGCGAAAATCGTCCTGGATCATGACGTAAGCGATTGCGAACTCAACTCTAAGGAGTGGATTGCTGGAAGTCAAGAACGGCAGCGCGCCGGCTGCCTCTCGCACAATAAACCCTGAACCGCACACGCAGAATAGCCGCCGTCACTGCCGTATCCAGTTGAAAGTATAAGCAAATTTGCTTATACT
>Ga0326727_10016542_pt1 | contig 15540 bp, 9 predicted proteins | sample MB2enrmetagenome_FD_207643 | JGI IMG/M metagenome (GOLD analysis project Ga0326727, IMG submission 207643) | Lab enriched peat soil microbial communities from McLean, Ithaca, NY, United States - MB29MY | ecosystem: Environmental > Terrestrial > Soil > Wetlands > Peat | place: USA: New York... | reverse complement strand
CCGTCTGAAGACCGGCGCGGCTCGTGTACACTTAACCCTGCAACTACCCCTGCCGTTGCCCGCCCGGGCGACGCGGGAAACAAGTCGGGACGTGGCGCAGCCTGGTAGCGCGCATCCTTGGGGTGGATGAGGCCGCTGGTTCGAATCCAGTCGTCCCGACCATTTTTGATCCGTTATTTCAGCCACGCACAAGCGGACTTATCTGTCGTTATAGGACCCTCGCGAATCGAGGTTGAGAGAGCTACTGTCCACGACTTGGACCGTGTCTCCCGGATCTCCCGTATCAGGGCGTCCTGTCGTTGAGCGCGCGCATGGCGGCGTAGTGATCGGGACTGGCCTCGAGCGCGAGGGCAAACTCCTGCCGCGCCTGCTCCTGGTGGTTCAGCCCGAGTTGGCCGAGGCCAATCAGATAATGCGCGTCCGCCGCCTGCGCGCGTTGCGCCGGCGTCGCGACAGCCGGTCCCTTTATTTCGGGCGCACTACCCAGCGACTTGGAGCCGGTTGCGATGAGCTGCGCAAAGAATGCCTTGGCGCGATCGTCCTGGCCCAGCTTCTCCAGCGCCAGCGCCTGATAGAACGGCGCTGCCTGCTCCACGCGCACGCCCGCAGCCAGCCCGCCGATGTTCGCCCGGCTGCGCATCGGCCCATTCGCGCCCGGCCCGCCTGCGCCAGCCGAACCCATGCCCGCAGCCTCGTTCCACGCGCTGCGTGCCTTCACGGCGTCGCCCAACGCCCGATACGCATTGCCGATCCAATACTCAATCTCGCCGCGCCGCCCGCTCACGTTGCCGGTCGCCTCCGCGAGATTGTCCGGCGCCTGCAGCGCCGCCTGGTAGTCCGTTAGCGCCAGCGCGTACTGCTTGGCAGCCATCTGCTGGTGCCCGCGCTCCAGGTTGGCGTTGATCCACGAGTCGCCCAGCGAGAACGCTCCGCCGCCCTCCCATGCGCGGAAGAAGCGCGTGCGCAGCAGTTGGATTGCCGCGTCGGGCTTGCCCGCAAAGATCTTCAGGTTGACCTCGCGCGCGATCGCCTCATCGCGGTCGATCACCCCCTGATGCGCTTCCATCAGCGCCAGCCGCTTGGCCGGCGAGACGCCGTTCTCCTCGTACAGCTTGTCAAGATCGCTAAACACCGTCGCGTTGCCGCCAAACTGCACTGCTTTCTCCAGCGCGGCCTGCGCCTTCTCGCGCTGGTTGCCCTGTCGCGTATACACCATTGCCAGGTTGCGATAGACCACTGGGAAGTCCGCGCCCAGCGCAGCAGACTTCTCCCACAGCGCCTGCGCCTGTTGCGGCTGCCAATCGTACAGCAGGTTGCCCAGGTAGTACGGAGCGCGCGAATCGTTCGGGTCCACGCGCATGGCGTCGTTCAGCACCGCGATCATCTCCATCTGGAAGGGGAAGACGTACTCCGGAGAAGCCTTTTTCGCCAGCAAGTCGTACTCGCGCGCCTTGTCGGGCTGCTTCATCTGCCCGGCAAAGTAAGCCAGATAGTAGTAGACCAGCGGCGAAACTTTGGCCTTGTCCTGCGCTGTGCCGGCGAGTTGCGTCAGAAGCGTCGTGCCGTCCTGCCACAGTCCTGCATCCATATCGTCCGCGGCAACCTCCAGCGCGGTCGCCGGAAACTCACTCACCGTCTTTGCCAGCGTCGCGGCGCTTGCGGCCGATTTCGTCGCCAGCCACTGCTCCGCCATCCCATGCACATCCAGCGGATCGATCTTGCTGATCGCTGCCACCGCGACCAGAGCCTCGGCGTTGCGCCCCGTGTGACGCAGCAGCGCGGCCTTCAGCGCCAGTGCGCGAATGTTATTTGCGTTCGCCTCCAGCGAGTCTTCATCCGCGGTCAGCGCCGCGTTGTAGTTGCCCTTGGCCGCATCAATCTCCGCCAGAGCAAAGTAGCCCGGCGACCGCCATGCCGCGCTCCACGTCGATTTATAGAACTCCGCGTAGGCCTCATCCAGCTTGCCCTGCGACTTCAGCGCCAGCCCCAGGTAGTAGATCGGCTCGCCGTCCTTGGGCGATGTGTAGCTGGCCGTGTCGCGCTCCAGCGCCTTGCGCAGGTACGCCTCCGCATCGGCAAATCGTCCGCCCTTGATGGCGTCGATGCCCAGCACCGTATTCACCCGGATGTCGCCGGGATCGCGCCGCAGCGCCTCCTGCCAGTACGCGTTGGGATCGCCCGTGGGCGAGTGGAACTGCTCCATGCGCAGGCCGTCGAGGTACAGCTCTTCCGTGGTCTTCACCTCGGCTGGCGGCGGAGGGTCCACCACCGGCGATGGCATCGTCTCCTTCTCCAGCCGTATCGGTGAGTAGGCAACCAGCTCGCGCCCATCCGCACTGATCGCCGCGCGCAGATCGTGCTCGTCCGCGCCGTCGGGCAGTTTGACCTGCTTCACAAACGCGTGCGCCGGGCTGATCGCAATCGTCTGCTTCAGCAGCACTTGGTCCTTCAACTTCAGCGTTACCGTGGCCGCGGGCCGCGCCTGGGTCGAGGTAAAGCCCACGGTGGCCGTGCCGTCCTTCACTTCGAGATTGACCGCCGCATCCAGGTTCGCGTTTTTCACTCCGTCGATGTCGCGGAAGGGATACCAGTACTGGTTCCACTGGCGCGTCTCGTACGGCTGCAGCCAGCTGTAATCGGGCTGATTGTCGCTGTACGCGCCCACCATCAGCTCGATGTACGGCCCATCCGTGTCCGTCAGCAGATGGTCCTGCACGTGTCCCTGCGGACTGTCGCCCCACGTCCAGAACTTCTTGCCCGGAACAACATTGTGGTCGGCAATGCTCATGATGCCCGCGTTCTTCCCATGGTCGTACCCGGCCATGAAGTCGTCCTGGTAGTTCCACGCAAACATGCTGCTGGCGGTCGGATGGTTCTTGTACCAGCTCACGTCCACGCCCGCCGTGTAGTCCGCGCCCATGAACTTCGTCGTCGCAATCGGCCATGTCGTAAAGTCGCGCTTGCCGTGGTACGTCACAAACTGCGTACTCGGCGGATAGATCACCTGGTAGTCGTCGTTCACGTGCACCGCAACGTTGCTGAAGCTCAGCATCGAAGTCGGCACCGGCGTCCGGTTGCTCATGCGGAACGACGCCTGCATATACGACTTCCAGGGACGCAGCGTCACGCCCACCGTCCACTCCATGCGGTCGCGCAGCTCCAGCTCGCCGATCCACACCGTCTTCGATCCGTCGGCGTTCTCCTCCACCTTGTACTGCATGGGCAGGAAGCTGGTGGCGCGGTGGTGGTGCGGCAGGTCCCACTCGATCCCGCCTGAGATCCACGCGCCCAGCAGGCTGATCAGCGCCGGCTTGATCACGTGCTGGTTGTAGATGAAGTTGTAGCCGTTGGTCTTGTCCACCGCCTCGAAGATCTTTCCGCCAATCTCCGGCAGGATGCCGATCTTCACATACTCGTTCTCCAGATAGACCATGGTGTAGGTCTTGTCTTTTTTCTCGGTGGTCAGATTGTCGTACGCGGGATAGGGATAGATGCGGTGCTGCGCCCCCTGCGACGTTCCGCCGAAGTAGAACTGCGGATTGGGGTCGGGCTCGCCGAGCAGGTAGGTCGGAATGACGACCTTCTCCTCCCACACCCGCACCGCTCCGGACTTCGTCGCCGTCGCCGCAGCCGTCGAAGCCGCGGAATTTACCGCTGCGGGCTTTGCCGCCGCGCCCGGCTTCATCTGCTCTGCGACAACAAACAGCAGGGAACCCATCGCGAGACAAGACACCAACACAGCAGCAGAACGGTACATTCCTCTTTGCATGGTCATTCTCCCAACGAATCTGAAATCTCTCCCAATCAACCTGAACTCTCTCCGAACAAATCTGAACTCACTGCCAACGAATCTAAACCAATCCGCCCAACGGCCACGGCGTTGAGGGCGCGCCCGCGTCCGAAGCCATGGGGTGCTGCGCAAACGGCAGCAGCTTGCCGGAGTGCACATCCTGCAGCCGCTTGTGCGTGGCCTTCGCCGCCTCCACCAGCTCCTTGTACGGCCGGTCCGTCACATCCACAAAGCCGATGTTGTAGTTCTCTCCATCCATGCGGCCCAGCACCGGCTCGTCCTTCCACGCAAACCAGTACGCGCCCAGGAACCACTCCAGCGACGCGGCCTGCTCCACGTAGTATCGGTACGCCACGCCGCGCTCCATCTGGCTCGCAGCCTGCACCAGTCCGGCGGCCAGACCATCCGCCGGTACGCCGATGTGGTATTCACCGATCAGGATCGGCCTGTCCGTCAGCCGCCCCGCGTGGATGATCTGCCGCGTCGGCTCGTACTCATACACATTGATGCTGCACACATCGAAGATGCGCGCCGCAACGAAGTACTCATCCGCCATCGTCCCGCCGTAGCGCGTCCCCAGCAGCAGGTGGTTTGGATCGTACTTGCGCACCGCGCCGCACACCGTCTCCAGATATTTCTGGAAGCTGGCCAGCACAAACTCCCTCCTGCGCGTCGCCGTGTCGCCCGCCGCCAGAAAGTCCTTCAGCTTCGCCTGGGTCGCCGTAGCGGGTCCGCCGAGGATCAGCCCGCACAGCTCGCTCTCTCTCGCGTTCCATGGCGGCTCATTGCCGATGAAGTACCCCAGCACCAGCGGATCGTTCTTGCGCGGCGTGCACTGTGTGTTGGCCGCCGCGTCGATCGCCGCCGCAAACTGCGGCGAGTAGACATCCGGCATTCCCAGGAAGCTGGTGCTCTGCGGCCAGCGCAGCATCACCGTCGACGGTCGCCCCCGTCCGCCCGTGGTCATCCCCCACGAGTCCAGCCGCTGCACCGTCCGGTCCGCCGCCGCGCCCGCGTCGTTGCCGCCGAACCCCGCGCCTCCACCCGGCGAGCCGTTGGTTCCGGTGGACAGGAACAGGTGGCCCTCCGGATCGACGAACCACCACCGCCCATCCACCTTCTCCACGCGGAAGAACCCCGTCGCCCGCGCCTGCGTGTTCTTGTAGCCGCCGTACTTTCCGTAGCCAAAATCCGCCGCGCTGCCGAAGGCCTTCTCCTCGTCCGCCAGCTCGCGAGCCAACTGCTCCTTGCTCTTGATCTTGCGCGGCCAGTCCGCCAGCGCCCATTGCCCGAAGCTGTCCAGCACCGGTGCCGTCTCCAGAAACTCCGACCCCTCGTCCTTCGTGGACAGATGCACATTGCGCAGCTCGATCGTCGGCCGGTTCAGCGGATACTCCATCGCAATGCCAATCGACTCCACCGTATGCAGGTCGCCGAACGGCCCCCACACCGAGTACCACGACGAATTCGTCCGCCGGTTCTGCGCCGACGCCAGGTCGTTGCCTTTGGAGTCGCGCCCAATGAAGTACTGCAGCGGTACCGACGCCCGCAGCCACGCATTCTGCCCAAACCCGATGATCGACACCCCGCGCGGCCCATGCGTCGTGTACGCCCACAGAAACAGCCGCTGCGGCGAGCTCATCCGCATCTCCATCACCAGGTGCGTAAAGCCCGCGAGGTCCGCCGGCGCAGTCTGCCCCAGCTCCGCCATCGTCAGCTGCATCTCCGACGAGACGCCATCGAAGACAAACTTCCTCACCGTGCTCGATGCGGACGGCGTCGCAGCAGCCTGCGCCGCTCCTGTAGCTTGCGACGCAGCACCAACTTGCGGCGCAGCGGCAATCGCGCGCGCCCCTGCGACTGCGGGCACAGCTCCCGCAATCATCTTCATCGCCTGGCGACGGGTAAAGTTCATGGCTTCTTCCTCCGGTGGTTCTCTCTGGAAATTGGAGCTCACGCTGGCAACCGCTCGCCGCGCCGCATCCGGGAACGCACTTATCCCGCAGACAAATGAGCTCTTTCCGAGTCGCTCGAATTGTATGCCAACCGCATACCGCTTCGTCTCAACAATAACTATCGCTTTAGCCCTTCGGAGGGAGCAGGGGGGCTGGTAGCTCGGGGCTTTAGCCCCGAGTCTCCCCCTGAATAACGCCAATGCATTCAAAGGGCTTTAGCCCCGGGCTTTCTGTAGGAATGGCAATCAAGCATTATTCAACATACTCTTTAGAGCTGGCCGGCCGCGTGGGCGCGGCGCGGCAGACGATCATTGCGCTGGAGGCGGGCAAGTACGCACCCTCGCTGCTGCTCGCGTTCCGGCTGGCCAGTGCCTTCGGCGTCAAGACCGAGGACGTCTTCCAGTGGGACGGCGAATGACGATCCCGCTCGCGTTCGATTCGCGGATTGCAGTGTGAGTTCTGTGAGGTGCTCGAACAAAGATGGTCATTTACTCTCCGTTCGCCGATGCTATAATCCCAAGTATGTGGCGGTTATAGTTCAGTGGCAGAACGCCGCTCTGTGGCAGCGGATGTCCTGGGTTCAAATCCCAGTAGCCGCCCCAATCTTCTCTCGATCGATACCGCACGACGGCGTACGTCTTCGGATTCCGAGTCAGCCTTGAACCACTTCTCCCTGGTCCACTTCACCTCGTTCAACTCCTCCAAGGCCTCACGGCCGCTTGCGGTCGTCCCCGTTATTGCATTGAGTGCGGCATGCGACGGTGGACCCACCGTGGTCGGCGCCTATGCGGCCAAAGCAGGGAAGCCATGAGCGGCGCGAACACTTTCGGTCCGTCGAACGGCGCAGGACAGGCCGCAGTCAAGGACGAAGCCGTCTCTGCCGCCGGCGCCCCTCTCAGCGCGGCCCGCGCGAACGCACCGGTCCGGTTTGAGACGCTTCCCTTCGTGCCGCGGCTCTTTCTGAGCAACGGCCACCTGCAGACGGTCGCAGGCATCTTCCTGTCGCGTACAAACACTCTGCCTCCGCCGGTGCCTGAGCTGGTGGAGGTGTCGCCCGCCAGCGAATCGCAGATCGCAAGCGGCGTGCTGTGCGAGTGCCACTGGCATCCGGCGGGGGTGCGGGCCAAGCGCCCGACGGTGGTCCTGGTGCATGGCCTGGAGGGTTCGTCGGAGTCGCAGTATGTGGTCGGCAACGCCAACAAGATGTGGCGCGCCGGGGCCAACGTCATTCGCATGAACATGCGCAACTGCGGCGACACGGAGAGGCTCTCGCCCACGCTCTACCACTCCGGCATGTCCAGCGATGTCGAGGCCGTCATGCGCCACTTCATCGCGCGCGAGCGCCTGGAGAGCGTTGCGCTGGTCGGCTACTCGATGGGCGGGAACCTGGTGCTCAAGCTGGCCGGAGAACTCGGCGCGGACGCACCCAGCCAGTTGCGTTCGGTCGTCGCCGTCTCGCCGGCCATCGACCTCGGGCCAACCGCCGACGCCCTGCACCGTGGCATAAACCGGCTCTACGAGCGGCGCTTCCTGCGCAGCCTGATCAAGCGCTTCCTGCTCAAGGCGAGTCTCTTCCCGCGCGCGTACGATCCCAGGCTCGCCGCCGGCATCCGCTCGCTGCGCGAGTACGACGAGCGCATCACGGCGCTCTACTCCGGCTTTGCGTCGGCCGACGACTACTACAACCGCGCCTCCGCCGTTCGCGTCGTGGACCGCATCCGCGTGCCTGCGCTCGTCATCCACGCGCTCGACGATCCCTTCGTCCCCATCACGCCGGAGACGCTGGCCGCGCTCATCGCCAACCCGTTCATCAGCCTCCTCGAATCCGAGCGCGGCGGCCACTGCGCCTTCCTCGCCAGGCCCAACCACGCCGGCGGTGACGACGGCTACTGGGCAGAGACCACGCTGCTCCGCTTCATCCTCTCCCACGTCTGAGACACGCGCCACAATCGAATCTCCTCCCTCGAACGGCATTTTGATTGACCGCCAATCTGCGCGCGCCTAGCATTGGACGAAATTCAAAACCTCCGAGGTTCATATGGGAGATCTGTTCCAGCCGTGGCACCTGATAATCTTATTCTTCCTTCCCGTATTTCTTGTTGTGTATATCATCCCGTACTGGGTGATCTTCAAGAAGGCAGGCTTCGCGCCCGCGCTCAGCCTTCTAATGGTGATTCCCGGTGTCAAACTGATCGTGGTTTACGTCATCGCCTTCTCCGACTGGAAGTTCGACGCAAGCCGCGTCCCCCCAATCTAGCCAGACTGTGCCGCGCGGCTTTGTATGATGGAGAGATGCTTGCCGAGTGGTCCGCCGAATGCTCCGCCGAGGACCCCGTCCTCGTCGTCCCATGGAAGGCCCCTGACGGGGGGTCGGCCTTCATCGATCTGCGCGCCAACCCGCGCGACTTCGACGCTGTTGCCGAGGCGGAACAGCACCCGCCGCTGATGCAGGCGCTGCGCGCGCTGAATGCGACGCGCTCGCCCGTCTTCACCGCAAAGTGCGACGCATGGCCGCTCAACAGCGAGGAGTTGCAGCATCTGCAACTGAATCTCAACGCGCATCCCGCTGGCCCGTCCTTCGGATTCGCCAGCTACATCGACCTCATCTGGCGCGAGCGCTCGCTCTTCCACTCGTTCCATCGGCAGGAGCAGATGCTGCGCCGGCTCACACGGCTGGCTGCTCCGGTCCACCGTCCCGCCGCCATGCTCGACTGCGTGCTGCGGCCCGCGCTGCTTGACCTGGACGGCCCACGCGAGGGCTTCGCCGTCAGCCTTTACGTCAAAGCGCTCGGCCCCAGCCAGCTCGCTGCGTGGAAGGAGTGGGCCGCCGCGCTGGCCGCCGTCGTCGCGCTGGTCCGCGGCAAGGACTTCGCCCACTGAAGGCGCGAACTTCCTTCTCCATTACGGGAGTTCTAATAGCTGCCGGCGAAGATGGCCTTGAGCTTGGCGCGCAGGCCCTGCTCCTCGCTGGCGCGGCGCACCTGGGTGCGATGGGTGTAGAGCAGCATTCCGATGGCGACGGCAAACTCCGGCCGCGCCAGCTCCGGCGGCATCCGAGAGAGCGGCACCGGAGATCCCACCCGCGTGGGCACGCGCAGCAGGCTCTCCGCGTTGTCCAGCAGCCCGGCCAGCAGCGCTCCGCCGCCGGTGAGCACGCATCCCGCGCCGAGGGCCTCCAGCACTCCGCCCTGGCGCAGGTTGTCGCGCAGCATGGTGAAGAGCTCGCGGGCGCGCGGCTCCAGAATCTCGGCCAGGAATCGCTGGCGAACCAGCCGCGCGGGCTGCCCATCTCCGCTCAGCGAGCCGGTGGCCAGGTTCGAACCAATCTCGATCTCGCTGGACTCCGGCACGGCGGTCACTACGCAGTTTCCAAACTCCTGTTTCAACTGCTCCGCCTCCTCGACTGAGACGTGCAGCCCCACGGCAAGATCGTTTGTAAAGTGGTCGCCGCCGATGGGCAGCACAGCGGTGTGCGCGATGGAGCCCTCGAAGAAGACCGCTAGCTCGGTGGTGCTGGAGCCGATGTCGGCCAGGCAGACGCCCAGTTCGCGCTCGTCGGCGGAGAGCACGGCCTCGGCCGCCGCGATTCCCTCGTAGATGGTGTCACCGACCTCGAGTCCGGCGCGATTGGCGCAAGTCACCACGCTCTGCGCCACGCCGCCCGAGCAGGTGGAGAGATGCAGGTTCACCTCCAGCTTGTTGCCCACCATGCCAATGGGATCGTGAATCCCCGCCTGGTCGTCCAGGATGAACTCCTGAGGCAGCAGGTGCAGCACCTCGCGGTCCGGCGGTAGCGCCACCGAGCGCGCCCGGTCCACTGCGGACCGCACCTCCTCGCGCGTGATCTCGCGCATCCGGCTGCCCAGCGAGATTCCGCCGCGGCTGTTCACTCCGCGCACATGCGTTCCGCCGATGCCCACCACGGCGGTCTCGATGGTTGCGCGCGAGACGCGCTCGGCTGTGAGCGCGGCGCGGTTGATCGCCTCGGCCGCCGGGTCAAGCTCGGCGATCAGTCCCTTCCTCATTCCGCGCGACGGCTCAATCCCGTGGCCGCGATAGCGCAGCACGCCGTCCTGCAGCTCCGCCACCAGAACGCATATCTTGCTGCTGCCCGCGTCCAGTACGGTGATCAGATTCTCCTGCCGGGGATTCATCGTGCAGCCCCCTGCTGGGCGGAGGCTGTGGAGGACGGCTTGCCCGTCGTCCGTTTTGCGGCGAGTGGGAGTTTCGACTTCGCGGGAGCAACGGGACTCATTGGAGCGCCCGTGGCCTTCTGCCCATTGTCCTTCGCGTTGCCGTTCGCCTTGACTGCGCCGGCGGATTCGCCGACCGCAGTTGCCGGGGCCGCAGCACCTGCCGCAGCACCTGCCGCCGTCGCATCGCTGGCCGCAGCGCTGGCCGCGGCGACAGCCGGAGCTGCCGTGCCGGGCTGCATCTCCAGCACCACCTGCCGCTCGTAGCGCAGGTCCACCGACGCCAGCCGGGGATACTGCGCGCGCCACTCCGCCAGATGCTGCTCGTACTCGCGATAACGCTCCAGGAACCTGCCGTCGCCGAAGTGAACCAGAACGTCCGCGCCGCCGGAGGCAGCATTCGCCCCGCCGGACGCCGTTTCCGCGCCTCCGGACGCCGTGTCTGCGCCGCCGGAGACAGGATCGGGAAGGATCGCCTTCACGTCCTCCGGATTCGATACATCCACCTCGCTCAGCCGGTGCGAGATGTTCTCGCCCGACGCGTCCAGCGCCGCCACAAAGCCCATGTAGATCTTCATCCGCGCCGCGCGCGTCGACAGCGGGTCCTCGGCTGAGATTCCCGTCAGCACGGGAAACGAGTAGTGTGGGGCCGTGCGCGCAATCGCCGCTCCGTCCGGTTGGCCGCCTGCGTCTTCCAGGCCCGTGCCGGGCAGGTTGAGCAGCACGCCGTTGGCGTCCACCAACCCGATCTCCGTTCCCTGGCGAACGAACGCCACCGGCGTCCGCTCCACGATGGCGGCGCGCACGCGGTTGGGCAGCAGGCGCATCACGGTCGCGTGCTCCACCCAGGGAAGGCTCTCCAGCTCGGCGCGCCGCTGGGCCAGCGGAATGTTGAAGATGTTGCGCTCCACGTCCTCGCCGAAGATGCTGAGCAGTTGCGCGCGCGTCAACCGGCTGTTTCCGGCGATCTGGATCGACTGCGAGCTTGCCACCGTGAAGTGCTCGTCGTGCAGCAGGAAACTATGCACTGCCAGCGCCGCCGCAACGCCCATCCCGGCCAGCAGCAGCAGGCCGCAGCTCATGGCAATCCGTCCCCACAGCGACTTGGGCAGCAGGCCGCCGTGGAAGCTGAGGCGAACTCGCGGCCGCCGCGGTTGCCGCTCGAACTCGTCGTCCGGATCGATGTCGGTGGTGTCGTTTGCGTAGGAGGAGTCGCGTCGCAAAGGCATCTCGGTCACCGCCGCTCGCCGCCTTTCCCATGCGGGGCCGGTCTGCCGTCTTCCCTCTGCGGAACCGGTCTCTGGGAAGGCGCGACCCTGCACCGGCGCATCCAGCGCCGCCGTGTCACCCCTCGTAAACAGATTGCCTGATCGCAAACCTTGAGCAAGGGTCGCGAGGAATCGCCAGCCCCATCATATCCCCCACCCGCGTCCCCACCCACACATTTAACTCACCCGCGTACCCACTCAGCAACCCGCCCACGAACGAAGACCCTCAACCCTCAGGGCGGCTCGATTCAACCAACAACCAGCAACCGGCTTACAGCGCAGCCAGCAGCATCGCGCCGGCCTGGGAGACGCTCCCTGCTCCCAGCGTCAGAATTACATCTCCCTCGCGCGCGGCCTGCACCAGCGCAGCCACGCCAGCGGCCATCGACTCCGCGTACTCCACTCCGCCCTCGCCCACCGTTCCCGTGCGCCGGATGGCTTCGACCAGCCCGCGCGCATCGACGCCGGGGATCGGCTGCTCGCTGGCGGCGTAGATATCGAGGACCTGCACCGTGTCCGCGTCCGCAAACGCCCGCGCGAACTCCGGCTCCAGGTCGCGCGTGCGGGTGTAGCGGTGCGGCTGGAAGAGCACATGCACGCGCGTGTAGCCCGCATCGCGCGCAGCCCGCAGCGTGGCCAGAATCTCCGTCGGGTGATGTCCGTAGTCGTCCACCACGGTCACGCCGCGCGCCACGCCCTTGATCTGAAATCTCCGGTCGACCCCGCGGAAGCTCGCCAGCCCAGCCCTGATCCCCTCCGGCGAGAGGCCAAGCTGCACCCCAATCGCAATCGCCGCCGTGGCATTCAGCACGTTGTGCCGCCCGGGAACGTGCAGCGTGAACGGCCCCAGCAGCATCCCGCGGCAGTTCACCTCAAACTGCCAGTACCCGCCCGCCTGCCTGAGCCCCTGCAGCCGGAAGTCCGCCCCCGCCGATTCGCCGTAGGTGAAGACCCTCCGCCGCACGCGCTCCAGAACGCCGCGCAGCAGGGCATTGTCCACGCAGGCCGTGGTCGCGCCATAGAACGGAACGCGGTCCATGAACTCGACGAACGCGTCCTCCACATCGGCAATATCGCGATAACAGTCCATGTGCTCGCGGTCGAGGTTGGTGACCACGGCCAGCACCGGTGAGAGCTTCAGGAACGAGCGGTCGCTCTCGTCGGCCTCGGCGACGAGATACTGCGAGCTGCCAAGGCGCGCATTGGAGCCCAGCGCATCGACGCGCCCGCCCACCACCACCGTCGGGTCCAGATTTTCCTCGCCGCCGCCCGCGCCCAGCACCGCCGCGATCATCGAGGTCGTCGTCGTCTTGCCGTGCATTCCGGCCACGGCGATGCCGTATTTGAGCCGCATCAGCTCAGCCAGCATCTCCGCGCGCTGGATGACGGGAATCTTCCTCGCCCGCGCCTCCAGCACCTCGGGATTGCCCGCCGGCACCGCCGAGCTGGTCACCACCACGTCGCAGTCCGCCGCGTTGGCCGCCGCGTGGCCCTGGTAGATCACCGCTCCCAGCCCGGCCAGCCGGTCAGTCACCGCCGACCGCCGCAGGTCGGAGCCCGATACCGCATAGCCCATGGTCAGCAGAATCTCCGCGATCCCGCTCATGCCGATGCCGCCGATGCCGATGAAGTGGATACGGTGCGACGGAGCGAACAGAAAATGACCAGGCAAGATCATGCGAGACACACTCTCCTCGGGGCTCTGGCTTCGTTCCTCCGTCGCGCCCGAACTTCACTCTACCAGCCTTTGGTCCAGCCGCATCCTTCCAGGCGCCAGCCAACAGCCGCTCCGCTCGTCGTTCTAACCCCGCGCTCGGCGAAGGTCATCCCGTTTCCCGCTCCCTCAGGGCCTCCCACCGCCGGCCCGCAACGCCACGCTCCGCTCCATGTGATGCACCACAGCTTTGTTCTGCCCTGGAAGTCCCTCCCTGCCCAAAAAGTTCCCGGCCACCCGGCGGCTTCATAGCCTTCCCTCGCCGTCCGCGCCTTCCATTCAACTCATTCCGCCGCGCCGATTTGCCGTGTGTGTTCGTCGTCACACCGCCTGGCTTGGCTAGCTGCTATCATCTGTTAATGTCGGGAAATAGGCGTTCTAGGAGCGTTCAGAACGCCAATCGCTGTAATCCAAAAATCAAGCATTGTTGAGAGGGAGGGACTGTGTCTGTTACTGCCTGGGTCTATTTTTTTCTTGCCGTGAGCGTGTTGTCGCTCATCGTGGCATTGTGGTTCACGCGTGAGATCATCGGCTCGGACACCGGAACTCCCGCGATGCAGCAGATCGCTGCCGCAATCAAGGAGGGCGCCGAAGCCTTCCTGAAGCGCCGGTACAAGACCGTGGCGGCCCTCCTATGCCTGCTGTGTCCCACATTCGCCTACGCGCAGACGGAACACACCGGCAGCGGTGGCGAAGCCAACCTGGTACTGCCGGACCTGACAACCGTCAAGTTCGCGAACTTTGGCGGCCTGAACGGACATGCTCTTCTGATGATCGGGTTGCTCTTCTGCGCCGGCGGCCTGTTGTTCGGCCTGGCCATCTATGTGCACTTGAAGAACCTGCCGGTCCATCGCTCGATGCTGGAGATCTCCGATCTGATCTATGAGACCTGCAAGACGTATCTGGTGACGCAGGGCAAGTTCATTCTTCTGCTCTGGGCCTTCATCGCGGTCATCATCTCGCTGTACTTTGGAGTTCTGGCGCCGGTGCAGGGTCATCCGATTGCGGTCACGTTGCCGATCATCTTGTTGTTTAGCCTGGTCGGCATCGCGGGCAGCTACGGGGTGGCGTGGTTCGGTATTCGCGTCAACACTTTCGCCAATTCAAGAACGGCATTCGCCGGATTGCGCGGCAAACCGTATCCCATCTCCGATATTCCGCTGAAGGCCGGCATGAGCATCGGCATGTTGCTGATCTCGGTCGAGCTGCTCATCATGCTCTTCATCCTTCTCTTCATCCCGCGCGACTACGCCGGCCCATGCTTCATCGGCTTCGCCATCGGCGAATCCCTCGGCGCCGCGGCCCTGCGTATTGCCGGCGGAATCTTCACCAAGATCGCCGACATTGGCGCCGACCTCATGAAGATCGTCTTCAAGATCAAGGAAGACGATGCGCGCAACCCCGGCGTCATCGCCGACTGCACGGGCGACAACGCAGGCGACTCGGTCGGCCCCAGCGCCGACGGCTTCGAGACCTACGGCGTCACCGGCGTGGCCCTGATCACATTCATCCTGCTGGCAGTCAAGGAACCCTCGACGCAAGCGCAACTGCTGGTCTGGATCTTCGTCATGCGCGTGGCCATGCTGCTCTCCAGCTCGGGCGCGTACTTCCTCAATGGCGCAATCGCTCGCGCCAAATACGCCAACGCCGACGAGATGGACTTCGAGGCGCCATTGACCTCGCTGGTATGGATCACGTCCATCGTTTCCATCATCCTGACCTTCATCGTCTCGCGCCTGATGATCCCCACTCTCGGCGACGGAACGCTCTGGTGGAAGCTGGCTTCCATCATCTCCTGCGGCACCCTGGCGGGCGCGCTCATCCCCGAATTGGTCAAGGTCTTCACTTCAACCAAATCGACCCATGTCAAGGAAGTCGTCAAGTCGGCGCAGGAGGGCGGAGCCTCCCTGGGCATCCTGTCAGGCTTCGTGGCCGGCAATTTTTCGGCCTACTGGCTGGGATTGTGCATGGTCGCGCTCATGGCAATGGGCTATTTCTTCAGTACGGGCGCGTCCATGGCGGACCAGATGCTCGCTCCTGCCGTCTTCGCCTTTGGCCTCGTAGCCTTCGGCTTCCTGGGCATGGGGCCGGTCACCATTGCCGTGGATTCCTACGGGCCCGTAACCGACAATGCGCAGTCCGTCTTCGAGTTGTCGTTGATCGAAGAGGTCCCCGGCATCGCAGCGGAGTTGAAGAAGGACTTCAACTTCGACGTGAAGTTCGAACGCGCAAAACACATGCTGGAAGCCAATGATGGGGCCGGCAATACATTCAAGGCCACGGCCAAGCCGGTGCTCATCGGCACCGCCGTCGTCGGCGCAACCACCATGACCTTCTCCATCATCTTGGCCGTGACCCACGGATTGGACCCCCTGTATGTGGGCAACCTCTCTCTGCTGCATGCGCCATTCATGCTCGGGTTGATCTGCGGCGGTGCAATCATCTTCTGGTTTGCTGGCGCTTCCACGCAGGCGGTCTCCACCGGAGCATACCGCGCGGTCGAGTTCATCAAGAGGAACATCCACCTGGAAGGCGCGGAGAAGGCCTCGGTCGGCGACAGCAAGAAGGTGGTGGAAATCTGCACCAAGTACGCGCAGAAGGGAATGTTCAACATCTTTCT
>Ga0326727_10016541_pt1 | contig 15541 bp, 14 predicted proteins | sample MB2enrmetagenome_FD_207643 | JGI IMG/M metagenome (GOLD analysis project Ga0326727, IMG submission 207643) | Lab enriched peat soil microbial communities from McLean, Ithaca, NY, United States - MB29MY | ecosystem: Environmental > Terrestrial > Soil > Wetlands > Peat | place: USA: New York... | reverse complement strand
TCATCCGCCACATGGCCGGGAAGGCGCCGATTCTGGGCGTCTGCCTGGGCCACCAGGGCATCGGCGAGGCCTTTGGCGGCCGGGTGGTGCGCGCGCGGCAACTGATGCACGGCAAGACCAGTCCGGTGGAGCACGACGGCAAGGGCATCTTCGCCGGACTGGCGACGCCGCTCACTTGCACCCGCTACCATTCGCTGATTGTCGAAGAGGATTCGCTGCCCGCCGAGCTGATGGTGACCGCGCGAACGGCGGGCGCCAACGGAGACGGCTCGGTCATCATGGGCCTGCGCCATCGCAGCCTGCCCATCGAAGGCGTGCAGTTCCACCCCGAGAGCGTCTTGACCGAAGGTGGTCACCAAATGATCCGCAACTTCTTGAATATGTAGCTGCCATGCAAAGGCCCACGCGAGTTCGGAGGCAGTTGGCGCGCATTTTGCTGGCGGTGGGCACGGCAATGCCGGCTGCATCCGCGCTGTGCGCGCAGGCTCCGGCACCTCAGCCCCATCCGGCGGAGGCTGGCCCCATCGCCATCGTTCCGCTCGACAGCAAGAACCCCGACCGGGCGGCCACGGTGACCGGCGCGCTCGAAGTCTCTCAGGGCAAGGCGATCATCGCCGCCAGCGGCGCGGTCACATCGGGCGCGGAGACGACCGAAGTCGTTCTGCCCCATCGCGGCGTGCTGCGCGTCTGCGCCTCCACAACCGTCAAGCTGGCCGCCGACGCGAGCGTTCCCGCCGGCGAGATTCCCGGCCTGCTGATGGCCATGGATCACGGGGCGGTCGAGATGAGTTTCGCTGCCAGCTTTGCCGCTGGCCGCAACTCCGACATTCTGCTCACGCCGGACTTTCGCATCCTCATTGCCGGGCCCGGCGCGGCCGAGGTGAAGGTGCGCCTAGGCCAGCAGGGCGATACCTGCGTGGATAACGCTGGCGTCAACGCGTTGTATGTGGTGGTATCGAGCGTCTTCGACGGCGGGGCGTACCGGGTGCAGCCCGGCCAGCGCGTGATGTTCCAGCACGGCAGTCTGCACGAGGTGGTGGACCAGGAGAAGGAGCCGTGCGGCTGCCCGCCGCCTGTCACGCCACAGGGCAACGAGTTTCCGCTGGCCCAGAGCGAGGGTCTCGCTCCCCTGCCCAAGCCCGCCCCCGGCACAGCAAACCAAAGCGCCGCCGCACCGCAGGTGCTCGAGCCGCTGGTTTTCAAAGGCGCGGACCACGCGCCTCAGCCTGCCGCGATTGCGGCACCGTCAGCTGGTTCAGCCGCAAATCCGCCCGCAACCAAGCCAGCGGCCAAGAAGAAGTCCGGCTTCTTTGGCGGCATTGGCCGTTTCTTCCGCCGCATCTTTGGCGCGGAGTGAAGCATTTGGCTGGAATGCAGGCTTGATGGGCCGTGCAGCCGCTGACAACTGCCTAATTGCAACCGGACTTTTCCTGATTTGCCGCACGAATACTCCTGTCCACGAAGGCTCCGAGCGAGATGGCAAGCCAGTAAGCGACGATATCCCAGACCGAGAAAAAGCGGCCGAGCAACAGGATGCCGGGGAGCGTGAGGCGAGAGGCGTCCAGCGCTGGCGAGTGGAAGAGCTTGATGAACTCGACAGCCGTCGCCAGAACTCCCGCGAGCAAGCCAACGGCAAGCAAACGCCACGAGGGAAGCAGGGCCGAGACAATCCAGTAGATCATCAATGCCCACATCATCGAGCCGCCGTACTTGACAACGAAAGACGGCAGGCCAAATCGACCGAAGCGAAGCGCCAGGCCGGCAACAACCGTGACAATCATGAGCGCCAGCGAGAGTTTGAAGGAGCGAGAATGCATCTTCTCTGTGCCTGACATTGGCATGGTGGCTGCGCCCGTGGACCGTCGATTCTCCAACGCTCCTACATCTCCCTTGCCCGTTCAATGGCCCGGATCACTGCCTGCACCTTGTTGAGCGACTCCTGGTGCTCCAGCTCGGGGACGGAGTCGGCCACAATTCCCGCGCCGGCCTGCACGTAGCCTTTGCCGCCGATGGCCAGCATGGAGCGGATGGCGATGCAGGAGTCCAGATTGCCGGAATAATCCGCGTATAGCACCGCGCCGCCATAGGTTCCGCGCCGCGCCGGCTCCAGCTCCTCAATAATCTCCATGGCTCGCACCTTGGGCGCGCCGCTGAGCGTGCCGGCGGGGAAGCAGGCGCGCAGGGCATCGATGGCGGTCAGCTCGGGCTTGAGCCGGCCCTCGATGGAACTCACAATGTGCATCACATGCGAGTAGCGCTCGACGAACATCAGCCGGTCCACCTTCACGCTGCCGAACTGGCTCACCCGGCCCACGTCGTTGCGGCCCAGGTCCACCAGCATCACGTGCTCGGCGCGCTCTTTTTCGTCGTGGAGCATCTCTTCGGCCAGCGCCAGGTCTTCCTTCTCCGTTGCGCCGCGCGGCCGGGTTCCGGCAATAGGCCGGTACTCCACCTTGCCCTGGTGAACGCGCACCAGCAGCTCCGGCGACGACCCGGCCAGCTCCACAACCGTGGGTTGTTTTGACTTTTTGGACGAGCGCTTGGGCTGGTCCGGCCGCCCGCCAAGGGCCCCCTCAGGCGAGAAGCGCAGAAAGAACATATAGGGGCTGGGATTGACGGTGCGCAGCGCCCGATAGACCTGGAAGCTGTCGGCGCCCGGCTCCACGTCCAGCCGTTGCGACAGCACTGCCTGGAAGATATCGCCCGCCGCGATGTACTCCTTGGTGCGAGCCACGGCAGCCAGAAAATCCTTCTTCGCCGTTCGGCGCCGCACCTTCAGCTTGCCCTTGCCCGGCCGTGCGGCCAGCTTGGGCAGCGGCTGGGCCAGGCGCGCTTCCAGCTTCTCCAGGCGCGCCACGGCCTTGTCGTAGGCGTCGGCAGGCTTGCCGCGCGTCACGTCGGCGGTAGCCAAAAGCCAGATTTCCTTGCGCACGTGGTCGAAGGCCAGCACCTCGTCGAAGAACAGCAGGCAGGCGTCGGGAACGCCCAACTCGTCCGCGGCCAGCTCCGGCAGCCGCTCGATCTGGCGCACCGCGTCATACGCGAAGAAGCCCACCGCCCCGGCGGTAAACGGCGGCAGCCCCGGCAGCCGCGCCGGCTTGTGGCCGCTCAGCGCCTGGCGCAGCACGGCAAAGATGTCGCCCTCCGTCTGGACCACCTTCTTGCCTTCGGTGATGGTGATCTCGCGCCCGCGCGCCACAATCCGCTTGAAGGGCCGCAGCCCAATGAAGGTATAGCGGCCCAGCTTCTCGCCGCCCTCGACCGACTCCAGCAGGAAGCACTCGCGCTCCGGCCATGCCGCGCGCAGGAATGCCGAGACCGGCGTCTCCAGGTCTGCCGCCAGCGTGCGGCAGACGGGGATAAGCGTGTGCTCTTTGGCGAGCGCGAGAAACTCCTCGCGGCTGGGCTGGACGGAATGAGAAGAAGATTTCACTTGCTCAGTGTAACTGGTCCGGAGGGCGCGCCGGGAATCTGCTACTCAATGCCCCGGCATCATTCCCCAGAGCATGATCAGCGTCATGCCGATCACGATGATGCTGGTGCCCCAGGCGATCACGTTCCACAGGCGCGAGTTCTTGTGCTCGCCCATCAGGTCGGCGCGATTGATGAGCATGAGCATTAGGATGATGACCACCGGCAGGAGAACGCCGTTCAGGACTTGCGATAGAATCGCCACGTTGATCAGTTGGGCGTCGGGCAGCAGGAGCACGGTGCCGGCGCCGCCGGCGATGAGGAGCGTATAGAGCCAGTAGAAGAACGGCGCCTCCTTGAAGCTCTTGTCCACGCCGGACTCGACGCCCAAGCCCTCGCAAACCGTGTAGGCGGTGGAGATGGGCAGAATGGAGGCCGCGAAGACCGAGGCGTTGAAGAGGCCAAAGGCAAAGAGGATGAAGGCGTAGTCGCCGGCCAGCGGGCGCATGGCTTCGGCCGCGTCCGAAGCTTCCTGGATGGCTCCCATGCCATGGACATAGAGCGTGGCGGCACAGGCCACAATGATGAACCAAGCCACAATGTCAGTGAAAAGGCTGCCCACGATCACGTCGAGCCGCGAGGCGGCGTAATCCTTGACGCGAATGCCCTTTTCTACGATGGACGATTGCAGGTAGAACTGCATCCATGGAGCGATGGTGGTGCCCACCACCCCGATGGCCATATACATATACGACTTGTCGCTCCAAACCGATTTGGCGGGCAGCTTGACGGTGGCCCAGAGGGCATCGTGCCAGTCGGGTTGCGAGAGCACGCCGGCGAAGATGTAGCAGATGTACACCAGCGAGGCAACAATGAAGATCTTTTCCGTGCTCTTGTAGCTGCCGCGCACCACCATGTACCAGACCGCCGCCGCACACACGGGAACGGAGATGAACTTGGTGACGTGAAAGAGGTGCATCGACCCGGCGATGCCGATGAACTCGGTGACCACGTTGGTGTAATTGACGATCACCAGCAAGACCATCAGCACGAACGTCAGCCGCAATCCGAACTCCTCGCGGATCAGGTCGCTGAGGCCTTTGCCTGTAACCACGCCCATGCGGGCGCACATCTCCTGCACCACGATCAGGGCAATGGTGATAGGAATGATGGTCCACAGCAGGGTGTAGCCGTATTGCGCGCCGGCTTGGGAGTAGGTAAGTATCCCGCCGGAGTCGTTATCCACATTGGCGGTGATGAATCCGGGGCCGAGAACGGCCAGAAACAGCAGTATCCGGATTCGCCAGCGCTTCCACATGACGGCGGCTCTCTAAGGGGGATTCATAAAGGTTTCCTCACTGACCATATCAGGTTAGGGCGGGGTTCGCGAACCCCCCAAGAACCCAATCCCGTTTGGCCCGCCGGTGGCGAGAAAGGGCCTGCTTCGATGTGTGTACCGTGGTATATTAGTACATAGATACATAAATACCAGGAGGAACTCATGTCGCAGGAAGGTAAGAATCGCGAACCCGTCGTGGTGGAGCGCGTCCAGACCGGAGTCCGGATGGAAAAGCGCATGTTGAAGGTGCTCAAGGCCCTAGCCGAACTGAAGGAGATCACGCTCGGCGACCTGCTGGAGGGAATCGTCCTCCATGCCTTCGAGGGGAAGACCGTCCCGTTCTCAGCGCAGACGCTGAAGGAGATCGATCAGCTCAAGTCCCTTTATGGGATGACGCTGAAGGCCTCCGACAGCCACAACCTGAAGGAGCGCAAGCGATGAAAGAGGCTTCGGGCGCGTGGAGCGCCCCGAGGAGCGCTGCTGCCGATGGATGGGACGCGGGCTGCCAGCGTTATCCCGCGATTGAGCGAACGATCGGGAGCTTCATTATACGGTCTTTGTTTCAGCCTTTCGGCGCTCGTGTTATTATGCGATCAATTCCCCAGAGAATCTTAAGGAGTACGGCCCCATGAAAAGCCGCATGATCGCCTTTTCAGGCACAATTGTTGTTCTACTTACATTCCTGGCCAGCATAAGCGCATCAACTGCCGTGGCGCAGACCTTCCGGGGCAGCATTCAGGGCACCGTTACGGACAGCACCGGAGCGGCCGTGGCCGGGGCGCAAGTGAAGGTCTTCAGCACGGCCACCGGCTTGTCGCGCACGGTGGTCGCCAATGACCGCGGCGAGTATGTGGCCTCGGAACTGCCGCTCGGCACCTATAGCGTGACGGTCGAGAAGCAGGGCTTCCGCGCCATTACGCTGACGCAGATTCCGGTGAGCGTGGGGTCGCCGACACGGGCCGACGCCAAGCTGGGCGCCGGAGCGGTTCAGGAAGTGGTCGAGGTGAGCGCCGATGTGCCACTGGTTGAAACCAGTTCCAACACAACGGGCGGCACCATCGAAGCCACCGAGGCCTCCGAGCTGCCGGTGAATGGACGCGACTTTACCAAGCTCCTGGAACTGGTTCCAGGTTCGAGCAGCGATCCGGTGGGATCGACTGAATCGGCCGGCTCGTATGGACTTTTCAGCCTGGACGGCAATCGCGGCCGCTCGAACAACTATCTGCTTGACGGCACCGACATGAACGATGGCTACCGCAACCTGCCAGCGATCAACCAGGCAGGCGTGTGGGGCTGCCCCTCGACCATTCTGCCCGTTGACGCGCTGGCCGAGATTCCGGTGACCGGCAGCCCGGAGGCTGAGTTTGGCCGCAGCTCGGGAGCGACCGTCAACATCGTCACCAAGAGCGGCACCAATACCATCCACGGCAGCACATTTGAATACTACCGCGACGGTTCGATGAGTGCGCGCAACTTCTTCAATACCGATGCCCAGCCCAAGAACTCATTCACCAACCATCAATTTGGCGGTTCGGCGGATGGCCCAATCGTGAAGGACAAGTCGTTCTGGTTTGTTGCCTATGAGGGGCAGAGAGAGAACGGCGGCTTGCCCCAGCTGGGCACGGTGCCCGCCCAGGCGGACATCGACGCGTATACAGCCGGGGGCGGTACCATCAATCCGGTGATACAGAGCCTGCTTGCGAGCAAGCCGTGGGGAACTTTGCCGGCTACCGGGGGCAACGAGACTTTTACCACGCCGTTCAGTAACAGCAGCGATAATGTCATCGCCAAGGCCGATCAGCATCTGCATTTGTTCAGCGCCGGCGACCTGTTGACCGGACGCTATTTCTATAGCCACGGCGAGCAGAGCTTTCCTTTGGGCATGCTTTACACGGGCAGCAGCGCGCCGGGGTACAACACCACCACACCGACTCATGTAAATATTGTTTCTCTGTCCTATACTTCCGTTCCGAGGTCTAACCTGATCTTCGAGGTTCGCGGCGGTTACAACCGCTTCTTGCAGCAGTTTCTGCCGCAGGACGCCGGCCTCAACCCGAACACCGCCTTCGGCCTGAACTCTCTGCCGCCTGGCTACACTGCGCTGGACCTGGGATTGCCGACCATCGACGTGGGCGCGTATAGCCCGATCGGCGCTACAGCCAGCGACTCGCGCGGCCGCGTCGATACCAACTATCAGCTCTTCGGAAATGTATCCCTGACCAAAGGCGGGCACAGCTACAAGGCTGGTTACGAGTGGCGGCGGACCTTCATCGACAGCTTTATCAACTCCGGCCACCGCGGCAAGCTGGTCTTTAACAGCCTCGACGATTTTCTCTCGGGCACCATCGATGGCGGAAGTTCAGCCGATGGGGACGGCACGCGTTACTCCTACCAGAACAACGGCGGGGCCTACTTTTTGGATTCCTGGCGCCTGAGCCGCCGGATCTCGCTCGACTATGGCTTGCGCTGGGATTACTTCGGAGTGATTGGGGCGGAGAACAATGCCTTCAGCATCTTCGACGTGAAGACCGGCGGCCTTAAAACCGTCGGAGCCACTGGCGGCCCGGCGTCGCTCTATCCCAAGGACTGGACTAGCTTTGCGCCGCGCCTCAGCCTGGCCGACGATCTGATGGGCAACGGCAAATTGGTGATAAGAGCCGGCGGCGGCATTTACTACGATGGCGCATCGCAGGACTTCTTTGTAGGCAACCAGGCATACAACACGAATGCCGGAGAGGCCGGGCCGGCATTCAATGGAATCGGCTTCGCATCGCCGGTGATCCCGACCATTGAACCGGGCGTCCCGATCTTTGGCGGCTATTCGCCCAGCAGCGTATTCACCGTGGACCAGAAGCTGGTGACGCCGAGGTATGGATCTTACAACCTCAACATCGAATCTCAGATTACAAAGAAGGTTGCGGTCCAGCTCGGATACGTGGGATCGCAAGGACGCCACCTCTATCACTTCCGCGATCTCAATCAGTTCAATAATGTTGCAGGCAGCACAGACAGTTGCGGAAACGGCCAGACCATCGGTTATGGCGAGCAGTGCTTCCCGACTTACTCGGTCGGTTCATACGTAGACATCCCGCTTTATTACATCAACCAGATCGAGACAAGCGCGTTTTCCAACTACAACTCTGCTCAAGGGTCGTTGAAAGTGCAGAACTGGCTCGGCATGACCTCCACGCTGAACTACACCTGGGCACATTCGATTGACAATGCAAGCGACGGACTGGACTTTGTTCCAAACGCATCGCAGCCCGACAATAGCTTCAATCCCAACGGCGATCGCGCCAGCTCGAACTTCGACGTGCGGGAGCGTCTGCAATGGTACTGGACCTACAATCTTCCTAAGTTCCAGCGATCTCAATGGATCGCCAACGGTTGGGCGCTCGATGGCATGTTCAACTTTGCAACCGGCCAGCCGTACACGGTGAGTTATCTGTTTGAAGGCGATTACAACGGCAGCGGCGAGTACTTCGGCCGCCCAGACATCATTGGCAATCCGCATACCGGCGCGCAGGGAGTTAACTTGCTGAACCTGGCTGCGTTTGCCGCGCCATGCACCATGGACAACAACCCGAGCAGCCCAACCTACGGGAATTGCATCGACGGGCATCCGGGCAACGAGGGCCGCAATGCCTTCAACGCGCCGAATTACACCAACTTCGACTTCTCGCTGACCAAGACCTCTCACTTGACCGAAGCGGTGACGATGCAGCTCCGCTGCGATCTTTTCAACATCCTCAATCATCCGAATCTGAGCAACCCTCTGCTGCCGGGATTTGGCGTCGACGTCTTCGGCGCCAGCCACACAGTGGGAAACCTTCTGGTGGCGGGCGCCGACCCAGTCGCAAACGGACCGCAGTTTCTACAGACCACAGCGACGCCGGATGTGGGCAGCGGCAACCCGTACCTGGGCGGCGGAGGTCCGCGCAGCGCACAGTTGGCGGTTCACTTCCGCTTCTAGAAGGGAGTTTTCAGGGGATTTCCGTTCGAGCTATGGCCCCGTGTCCCATCCTTTTTGTCATCCTGAGCGGCCATGAGCGCAGCGATGGGGGGGCGAATGACCTGCGGTCGGTTCTGGCGAAAGCCTGGGATAGCGCGAAACCCGAGATATGGAATCACATAATCAGAGACCTAGTGTGGTGCGTCATGAATAGAATCTTGTATATGACGAGGCTCATCTTACGATGAGCAGACCTCGCCATGCGTATCGCCCCGCCCATTTTTATCGATGAGGCCATGCGCGGAAGAACCAGTTCCGCAAATCCATACAATGGGTTAAATGGAGATCCTATTCTCGCGCAGCCCAAGATGGCTGGGATAATTAGAGCGGATGAGCAGAGTGGCGCGTCGGAACCGCACAGGAGCCCTCAAGGCCACGGTGGCTCTGGCCGCAATCAAGGGCGAAATGACACTTTCGGAATTGGCCGGGCAGTTTGACGTACACGATAACCAGATCGCGGTGGAAGGGCCAGAGCTTCTGCAAGGACCAATCGGAATCCTTGGGACCGAAGCCAAGGCGAACCAGGGCGGAGGCCGCAACGGCTGGTGGATCTCAAGACCCTCCACGCCGAGAGCGGCGAGCTGACATTCACCCCACGCGTTCGCCTCTTTATGCGAGAGTGACTTCATCGGTTTCTATGCATCCCCAAAGTGCAGACCACAAGGGGATATTGTTGTATATCCCAAAAGTACGCCAAAGTTCCCCAAACGGGAAAGGTATTCTCCTCAAGCCGCTTGATGCAGTCCGGCGAGTTTTACCTCTGGTCCAGCAACTCAACGACTTCTTGGGTGCTCCAGTGATGACCGGAGATTTCCGTCGGCCAATTTGGACCGCCGCGCCCTCCTCTGCGAAACTGAAGACGTGCCCAGCCCCTTACCGGCCCTCATCTTCGACCTGGATGGAACCCTTACCGACTCGAAACCAGGCATCCTCGGCTGCCTGCGCAAGGTGATCGAGGCCCACAAGGTGGACCCCGGAGGCCCGCTCGACCGCTTCGTTGGGCCGCCGATAGAAGAATGGGCCGCCGAATTGCTGCCCGAGGCAACCGCCGAAGCCCGGGCCGCCCTGGCGCGCGACTACCGCGCCTGCTACGACCGCGAAGGCTGGAGGGACAACTCCGTCTTTGCCGGCGTGCGCGAGATGCTGGGCGAACTGCGCCAACTCGGCTTCCCGCTCTACGTCTGCACCTCGAAGGGCCAGCACTTTGCCCTGCGGATTCTGGACCACTTCGAGCTGACTCCCCTATTCACGGCGATCTATGGTGACAAGGCCGATTACGCCAGCCACAGCAAGGTGGATTTGCTCGCCCGCATGCTCAGCGAATCCTCGCTCCCGAGCGATTCAGCCTGGATGATTGGCGACCGCGTCTACGACTTCGAGGCCGCCCGAGCCAACAAGATCCGCTGCCTGGCCGCCGGTTGGGGCTACGGTTCGCTTGAGGAGTACGCCCTGGCGGACGCCATCGCCGCTGCTCCCGAAGACGTGCCCGCTCTCGTCTTGCCCGGAATCCGCTGAGAACTCGCTCTCGATAGCTATCCTCCATTCTTCGCTGGTATAGTGGTTCCTCCGGCTTCCCCGGCCGACTCAAAGGATAGATACCGGGCGTGGAGGGAAAAGACGATGCGTGTGCGTAGCGTTGCACTGTGCGGAATCGACCTCGTTTTCATGGCCGCTTTCGGGCTGCCGCTGGGGGCGCAAGCCCCGGCGCCGCCAACTGCCTACACCGTGACGGTAACCAATTCGATCTTCGGAGCTGGCGAACGGATGAAGATCTACCGGCTGGGATCGAAGGTGCTGGTGGACCAGGTCAGCGAGGCCAACGCGGCCGACCCCAAGGCGTCGCACATTCGCGGCCTCTTCGATCTCGAGACGCATCGCAACTTCTCCTGGTCCTGGCCCGACAGCTCGGCCGGCTGCTCAAATGGAACCTTCTCCGGCGACTGGGGCGACCCTTTCGGAAACGTGGACGCGCTGGCAGGCCAGGCTACCAGGCAGGTAGGGACGGAAACCCTCGATGGCTGCACGGCCAGGATCATGGAGGCCTCCGACCAGGGCAACACGATCAGGGCGTGGGTCGATGCGAAGACCGGACTGGTTCTGAAGGCGCAGTTGACTCAGCCGGGCGCCGCGCCCAGAACCATCCTCGAGGTCGCGAGCGCGAGTTTTGCCCCGCCGCCGGCCTCGGTCTTCGCCCTCCCGCCAGCCTGCGCCGCTGCCGCCGCCGCGCCGCCGCCCCCAACCGAAGAGGAGCAGATCGCCGCTCTGACCGGCAGCAACCCGCAGGACTTTGTGAAGGCCATGTACGGACCCGGCTCCAAAGACTCCTGCGCGGTGCTCTTCAGGGTGGTGAAGGCCGGCAGCATGGTGCCGATCGCCAACGGATTCCAGGTGGCCCTCGACCTCAACCTGGCAAATCACCCCAGCCCCAGCTACACAATCGGCCTGAGCCGCGAAGGGCGCGCAACCTTCTCCGGAGGCGGCCTGCACGAAGTCACTTCCCAAATGCGCAATGGGGTGCTGCGCATCGACAACCCGCCCGACCATTTCGACCTGGAGACGGCCTTTGGCAATGGCCGGTCGAGCTCCGCGCTGATTTACAAGCAATGTTTCGCGCCGCAGACGGTCCTGCTCTACGTTGTCACGAATCCCGGCAAGCTGTCGGACGGAGCGGAGTTCCTCTGGGTCAAGTCGGGCAAGTACGCGGCGGTTCCACGCTGATCGCGGATTCGCAGCGTGCTACTTGGCTGATTTCAGGGTTGCGGCAATCGTGCGCGCATCGTCCACTGTGCCGCTTTCATAAATCACTTCAACCAGGCAAACCTTGCCAGTCAACTGGATTCCGCGGTAGACGTTGGGCTTGTTGTTCATCGACAGGCCCTCCATCTGAAACTCCGCAGCCGTACTCTTGGTGACCTTGTCATTCGGGTAGACCATGGGCGCCATCTGCTTTGTCTCATCCAGCGAGGTGGTGCGTATCGGCGAGGTGACCGCGACACTGACCTTGTTGTCTGGCGAATTTGCGATGCCAAACATGCCGCTCACACTCCAACTGGTCGGGACGGTCACCTGGCAGGCTCCGTGGTGGCTGGTAACCGGCTTGCCTGCCTGGGCAAACAGGACCGGGTTGGCAGTCAGGATCGCCAGCGCCAGAAAGACACTCTTCATCGCCATCGTCTTCTCCTTGATTTCTTCAGGGTTGGGGAATGGAAAGGGGAAATGCGCGAACTCGCATAGAGTAGCGCGCGAAGGATTTCTTTTGCAAGGACTACGGCGGGTGCGCAGGCAAGCCGGCGGAACCCGCCGTCGGCTCTGCTCTCGATTTAGTCCCAGAAGGCGTCGGCCTGCTCGGCGTCGAGTGCATTGAGCCGGCGGGCGGCGCAATCCAATCCCCAGCGAACCTGCGCAGGGCGAAACGTCCGATTACGGGGCGATCGGCTGGCCGCCCGCAGCCAGCGCCGCGCTGTTCGCCAGTTGTTCCTTTTGCACCTTTGCGGCTTTCAGAATGTCGAGCAAGTGGTTCCAGAACGCCGACCCCCCGGAGACCAGGATGCCCGAGATGATCCAGCAGAGCCAGTCCGCCCTGTTCCACCAGTCAAACGGTTTGAAAGACGGCATGGTCAAGGGGTTCAGTCCGCTGAGCGCGGTCACAAGGATGCCGCTGAGGACGGCAAGGGTCTGAATGGCAGCGCTATAGCGGTCCGCTCCCATCTTGGCGGCCAGCGCGGTGCCCAGCCACTGCTTGATGGTCTCGGTGACGCGCTCCGACGCGACACTGAGACCGATCATCTGAGTAACGAAAACTGTCAATGCGCCTAAAGGATCGGTTCCCATGTTGCCTCCAATTTGACGCGGCAGGCCGGGAACCCCTCCATTTCGCGGAGCCGGCGGAGGCGCAGGACGGGGGAGAACCAGCTGACTGCAACGCGTGCTAGAGAGCGTAACAGACGGAGCGCTCTTGCGCGAGTAACTTGTGCATCATTAAGAAAGTAGTAAGCATCCCCGGCAGAGTCCGGGGCTCTAGGTCGGTGGCCCCTTAAAGCGGCCTGTGGCGGAATGGTCTGTGCCAACCGCAACCAGCCGTCTCGCGCCATAGGCGCAGTGTAGGTTAGCCCCGCGCTTCAGCGTGGGTTGGCGAACCAGCCATCCATCCGGAGTCCCGTAGGGACGGCCCTGGATGATCGCATCCATACCTTTGGCGCTTATGCGAAAGGAATGGAAAAACACAAACCGGGGGAGACTCCCGCAAATGTCAAACACTGGCAGTCGCCCCGGCAGAGCTGGGGGTTCCCGTTTGTAACAACGAGGCGGGCGGAAACAAGCGAGCTCCGTCGCCTGCGCTTCAGCTCTCGATGTAATCCCAGAAGGAGTCGGCCAGCTCCGCGCCGAGTTCGTTGGTCATGCGGCGGGCGGCACGCTCCACCTCTTCCATCAGGCCGTGCAGGTAGTCGCGGGAGCGGGAGATGGCCACCACGCCAATGGTCGCCGATTGCCACGTCACCGCCTCGTCCATCTCGGCCACGGATATATTGAAGCTCTGCTTCAACTGGTCCTTGAGCGAGCGGACCACATGCCGCCGGTCCTTGAGCGACTGGGCGTGCTCGATGCGGATTTCAAGGGTAAGCTGGGCAGCGGCCATGGCAAAACGATCTTTCCACCGAAATTGTAAGACCGTTTGCAAAGGGTAGGCGGAGTTTTCTTCAAGAAGAGAAACGAACTGCACAATCGCCATGAGGCGCCATTCGGCATCCGGAGGCCTGCGATAAACTTTTATTCCGCGAATTGCGCCAGTTGTTCCGGGGCGGGTTTCGGAGTGAAGAGGCTCACCACCACCATGGCGATCACGGCCGCGGCCAGCGCGGGAAAGATTGCGTCGCGGGCAGCCACGATAGGCGGGAAGATTTGCCGGACAGCCTCGATATCCCAGGCCAGCGTGACCGCCGTTCCCGACGCAATGGCGGCTACCGCGCCCCAGGCTGTAACGCGCTTCGAGTAAAAGGCCGCCAGCACCACCGGCGTAAGCGCGGCGGAGTAAACCGTGTAGGCGTACAGCATCTTTTGCAGGATGCTCTCGGCATAGACCGCCTGGTAGAGCGCCCAGCAGCCCAGCAGGACGACGGCCAGCCTGGAGACGATCAGGACGCGTTTGTTTGAGGCTCCAGGCGTGACGTAACGCACAAAGACGTCGTTCACAAGATTGGTGGCCGGCGAGAACAGGTAATTCGAGGCCGTGGAGATGACCTTGGTGAAGACCGCGCCCAGCAGCAGTGCACCCATCACCGCGGGCAGTCCGTGGCGGGCCGTATAGGGAATGATCTCGCGCGGATGCAGGGCCACCTCGCCGGTGGGATAAAGCGCGCGTCCGAAGACGGCGATAGCCACGATCAGCGTCTCCAGCAGCACAGTGCCCAGAATCCAGCCGACCACCGAAACGCGCGCGTCCCGCTCGGATTTCGCGGAGAAGAACTTCTGATACATCACCTGGTTGCCCAGCATGAGCAGCAGCACGGGTACCAGGAACTCAAGGCCACGGACCACGCCCATGCCAACGGATTGGCGTACATGATCGGGGCCGAGACGGTAGTTGCCAAGCACCTGAAAGTACTCGGGCGGCAGCGCGGAGTGCAACCCGGCCCAACTGCCGGCCTTGAAGTACAGCATGGGCGCGGCGATTACGCAGATGACGGTGACCAGCGAGCCGATGGCCACATCCATGTATGCCACCGACGACATGCCGGCCAAAGCCGTGGTGACAATGACGAACGCGGCAATGATAAAGGTGCCCAACTGCGGCGAGACGGCGTCTGGAAAGATGAGGTGCAGCACATCGCCGCCGCCCTTGAACTGGTAGCTGGTGATGGCGATATAGGCGATCAGGATGGCAATAGTGCCCAGCACCCGCGCCGTCTGGTTGTAGCGAGCCTCCAGCAGGTCGGGCAGCGTGAACTGGGCGAACTTGCGGGCGCGGGGCGCGATGAAGTAGATGAGCAGCAGCCCCAGCCAGCCCCCGGCCGGCTGCCAGAGCGCGGCAAAGCCGTTCTTGTAAGCGTTCTCCGCCCCCGCAAAGAGCGACCCGGCGCCGATCCATGAGGTGAGCAGCGTGAGCACCAGAACCGCGGCGGGAAGCGACCGCCCGGCTAGCAGGTAGTCGGCCTTGGTCTTCACCTGCGAAGTGCGATAGAGGGCCACCGCCAGCAATGCAGCCACAATGACAACCAGCACAAGAACATAGAGTTGAGACATTTGCAGGCTTCCTCAAGGGAGCAACCGGGACTCTCAGCAGTTTACCGGATGCGCGCGCAGCCCGCGCTCCGCATCGGCCGCCGCCCATGGTAGCGGGGGAGCCGGAGCTGCGCTATACTGGTTGAAGCCTCTAGAGGGCAGGGAGTTTCCTGTCTGGCGGCCAATGCGGCGGAGCCATTCCTTCCGCCGGAACAACGAGAGAACAATGCCCAAGTTGAAGACCCATACGGGCGCGAAGAAGCGCTTCAGCAAGACTGGCACCGGCAAGATCAAGCGGGGCCAGACGAAGACGCGGCACATCCTCACGTCGAAATCGCCAAAGGTGAAGCGCAAGCTGGGCCGGACCCTGCTGGTTTCAGATGGCGACTACGCGAAGGTAGCGCGCATGATTCCTTACGCCTGATCGCTGCGCCTTCTCCCCAACCCGGAGACGGCGCTTCAGGGCCGCAGCCAACGCGTTGCGCGGCCCCCGGCAGTCCGGGCAGCTCCGCTGTCTTGACCTGCCGAGAGATTAAGGCTTGCAACAGCGTGTGAAGAGG
>Ga0326727_10016539_pt1 | contig 15542 bp, 14 predicted proteins | sample MB2enrmetagenome_FD_207643 | JGI IMG/M metagenome (GOLD analysis project Ga0326727, IMG submission 207643) | Lab enriched peat soil microbial communities from McLean, Ithaca, NY, United States - MB29MY | ecosystem: Environmental > Terrestrial > Soil > Wetlands > Peat | place: USA: New York... | reverse complement strand
GCTGCTCGGGCACCATGTGGCAGACGGTGTAGGGCACCTTCTTGACGCAGGTCTCGCGGACGTACTGGACGCACTCGATCTGCTTCTCGCAGATCTCCGGCACCCAGACGCGGCACTGCCGGCAGGGATCGCAGCAGGCCGCCGGCCCGCAGCAGGTGCCGCACGAGTCGCAGCACGCCACCGAGCGGGTCTCCCAATGGCCCGAGCAGCAGTGGATCGTCTTGGTGCAGGTCACCGGCTTGCAGACCGTGTAGCACACCTCCCGCTCGCACGTCTCGTAGACCGGCTTGCAGACCGTGTAGCAGCACTCTTTGGTGCAGGTTTCCCAGACCGGCTTGCAGACCGTGTAGTGGCAGACCTTTTCGCAGGTCTCATACACGGGCTTGCAGACCGTGTAGCAGTACTGCTTGGTGCAGGTCTCGTAGACCGGCTTGCAGACCGTGTAGCAGTGCTGGCAGGTCTTGGTCTCGTAGACCGGCTTGCAGACCGTGTAGCAGTACTGCTTGGTGCAGGTTTCCCACACCGGCTTGCAGACGGTGTAGTGGCAGACCCGCTCGCAGGTCTCGTAGACCGGCTTGCAGACCGTGTAGCAATACTGGCGGGTCTTGGTTTCCCAGACGGGCTTGCAGACCGTGTAGCAGTACTGCTTGGTGCAGGTCTCGTAGACCGGCTTGCAGACCGTGTAGCAATACTGCTTGGTCTTGGTTTCCCAGACGGGCTTGCAGACCGTGTAGCAGTACTGCTTGGTGCAGGTCTCGTAGACCGGCTTGCAGACCGTGTAGCAATACTGGCGGGTCTTGGTCTCGTAGACCGGCTTGCAGACCGTGTAGCAGTACTGCTTGGTGCAGGTTTCCCAGACCGGCTTGCAAACCGTATAGTGGCAGACCCGAACCTGGGTCTCCCAAACCGGCTTGCAGACCGTGTAGACACACTCGCGGTAGCACGTCTCGGGGACGTACTTGACGCAGTTGATCGAGCGCTGCTCGCACACCCGCTCGTAGCAGGTCTTGTAGCAGGTGTACTGCCGCTGCTCATAAACGACTTCTCGGCAGGTCTTCATGACCGTCGAGCACTGCTGCGGGCAGCATTCGCAGCTCTCGCAGCAGGCGCTCTTCCAGCAGTGGAACCGGGCGGCGCCGCAGAAGCAGGCGTCGGCCGAGCCGGCCGACATCGCTGCCACGGCCACAGCCACGAGCGCTACACCCATGATCTTTTTCATCGCATGCCTCCCTTATCACCACGGGGACGTTTTTTGGCCAGAGGCCTGGTCTAGTGAGCAAAAAGGCGGAATCCGCCTATTAGTACATCTTCGTCCTGTCTGGTCGCCGTACATTAGCTACGTTGCCGAGAACTCCGCACGCGCGCCGCTCTTGCTGTCTGCGCATATCACGCCACCAGTTATACATAGCCGGATATCTTGGATCAATATCGGCAAAATGCACGATTTGCTTGACGTGCGGAAGCAGCGTATTATAGACTGAATACAGTGACAATAAAGCGTGGTGAATAAGAACCACTGCCACCAGACTCTGGCGTTTCGGCTGCATATGACGGGGAATATACCAAATACGGGTGGTGTGATACCGCGGCCGGGTCGAGAGCAGCCTTTGCTGAAGAAGAAGGCTTTGCGGCCACGCCCGCGGCCCGGGTTGGGGAATCTTGCGCAGTCAGGAAAGCTTTCTCTTGACGCCCCGGCAATCCCAACCTAGGTAACACTGGCCCCTTCTTGCGGGCTTGTCGCCACGGCCGTTTTCGGGAAAGGATAGGGTATGTCGAGCAAGTATCGTCAATACGCTTTCACCGCGATTGAAGTGCTGATTGTCGTGATCATCGTGGCCGTGCTGGGGGCCACGATCATTCCGCAGTTCGTCATGTCCAGCCAGGACACGAAAACCAGCAACCTGAATTTCAATCTGCAAAGCGTGCGGGCGCAGTTGGAGATGTACAAGGAGCAGCACCTGGGCGCCTACCCGCCGGCCACCGACAGCGCCTCATTCACGGCCCAGATGTGCGACAAGACGAACCAGGACGCGACCCCGAATCCGACCAGCGGCCCGTGCGGGCCGTACCTGCAGGACGCCATCCCCGCCAATCCCTTCAACAATAGCGCAACAGTCGCCATCGTCAGCGGCGCAACCGCACCGACGGCGCCGACGGGCAGCGGCGACGGTTGGCAGTACAATCCGGCCACCGGCTGGTTCTATCCGAACAACGTCGAGTTCTTTCAGAAGTAGGTCCCGCTCGGCCGGCTGAACTCCATAACTGTGCCCAACCCTGAGAGCCCCTTTCGTCCCCCGCGGATGAAAGGGGCTCTTGTTCGTTGCGGGATTGGGGATTGGTGCCGTTTCATGCTGGCTAAACTGCTTGCTACCCCGCGTCGGAAGGGGTAGAATTGTCGGCGTCGGCGGTGGGGTGTGAACACAAGCGTGCGGGAGGCCGCAACGGTGCCTGGCACGCCTTGCGATCCGCCAAGCATCCGTCCATACAGGTTGCCCAACAGGAGAGTAGAACAGTGGGCGTTACGTTCGTGGAGGGCCAGGTACGAGGGCCATCGGGAAACCCGCGGAGTGTGAGGTTTCTCGTCGACAGTGGGGCAACCTATTCCTTGCTGCCCAAGGCTGCGTGGCAGGCCCTGGGATTGACGCCCAAACGAAAGCTGTCTTTTGTGCTGGCCGACGGCACGACGGTCGAGCGGTCCGTGTCGGAAGCCTTTCTTGTTCTCCCGCAGGGAGAAGGGCATACGCCAGTGATTCTGGGCGAAGAGGGGGACGAGGCGCTCTTGGGCTCCGTCACCCTGGAAATCCTCGGCCTGATGCTGAACCTGTTTGATCGCACGCTTCGTCCCATGCGCATGTTGTTGTGCTAAAGGGAGGACGTTGCAGGGGCGTCAGTCGGCAGGTTAGGTAAGGGACTTCGAGGTGGTCGTTACATGGCAACCCTGGTTTTGTGGACGGTGCCCCCGCAGGCCACTCAACGTGACTCGGCGGCCAGCGACGTGGTTGAACCCAACCCCAAAACCGCTATACTGGTAGAAAGACTGGTGGATCGCTATCCGCATTGCGTGCATCGTATAGAGATTACACGAACTTGGCCATAACTCTGGATTTGTAGAGGGCTTGCACAGACTGGCCGGATGTTGTTTGTATACCCGGTGGTGTAATGGTAACACAAGGGACTTTGGCTCCCTCGTTCCTGGTTCGAGTCCAGGCCGGGTAGCTTCTTTGGACGCTGGGGCGTTGCCGCCTCTCGCCGCCCCCCAGGGGGTGCCGCTGATGGCTGTAATAGCGGAGTCGGTCTGCTGCTCAGAGAGCTCGCTGACGGTGCGGCTGCATGACGGGCGCTCGCTGTCTGTGCCGCTGGCATGGTATCCGAGGTTGCTCGACGGGACCCAGGCGGAACGTGAGAACTGCGAGCTGATCGGCGGGGGGGAGGGGATTCACTGGCCCGCACTTGACGAGGACATCAGCATCGAAGGACTTTTGGCCGGAAGGCGGTCCGCTGAATCTGCGGCATCGCTGGCGAGGTGGAGACGGAAAAGGGAGCAGGTTCCCCCCGTTGACTCCGCGGCGGGGAGTCACTAGACTTCTAGGTTTACCGCCTTGAACGGTCCAGGGCGGTAAGCGCTTTTGGTTTAGACAAACCGACCGAGGTGTGCCACCAACGCCGGACGCCTCCCCCCCGCGGGCAGGACTTGGCCGGTGTGCCTTAGGGAGACTTGCTCTTGGCTACGGTCTTTGTGAAGGACTTGATCGAGGCCGGGGTTCATTTCGGCCATCGCGCCAGTCGCTGGAACCCCAAAATGCGGCCGTACATCTACGGCCGGCGGAACCTGATCCATATCATCGACGTCCGCGAGACGATCCGCGGCCTGCTGCGGGCGCGAAAATACCTGCAGCGGGTGGCTGCGCAGGGGAGCCTGGTGCTCTTGGTCGGCACCAAGCGGCAGGCGGCCGAGACGATCGAGCGCGAAGGCCTGCGCTGCGGCATGCCCTACGTCAGCGACCGCTGGCTGGGGGGCACGCTGACCAACTTCCGCACGATCCGCAGCCGGCTGGGCCGGCTGGAAGAGCTCGAAGCCCTCCGCTCCGGCGAGGAGATGTCGACCTACTCCAAGAAAATGCAGTCCGCCTTGAACCGCGAGTACCGCAAGATGTACCGCAACCTCAACGGCATCCGCACGATGAACCGCCTGCCGGAGTGCGTCGTGGTCATCGATCCCCGCAAGGAGCGGAACGCGGTCGGCGAGGCGCGGAAGCTGGGCATTACCACCATCGCACTGATCGACACCGACTGCGATCCGGACGAGGTGGATCTGCCGATTCCAGGCAACGACGACAGCATTCGCTCCATCGAGCTGATCGTGCAGCTTCTGGCGGACGCCGTGCTGGCCGGCAAGACTTCGTCCGGCGAAATGAAGTCGGAGCCGGCGGCGGAAGCGGTGCCCGCCGCGGCCACAAACTGACCCCTCACCCCCAACCCCTCTCCGGGCGCCAACCGCAGGTTGGTCAGGGGAGAGGGGAGTAATTCGTCGAGGCCAAGGGAGTTTTTCCGATGCCAGAGATTAGCGCCGCGGCCGTCAAGTTGCTCCGCGAGCAGACGGGCCTGCCGATGATGGACTGCAAGCACGCCTTGCAAGAGACGGGCGGCGACCCGGCGCGGGCGGTGGAATGGCTGCGCAAGCAGGGCAAGAAGGTGGCCGAGAAGCGCGCCGGCCGCTCGACCAGCTCCGGCCGGATCGCCGTCTACGCCGACTTCGCCGCGGGTGCCGGGGCGATGGTCGATCTCCGCTGCGAAAGCGCCCCGGTAGCCAACAACGAGCAGTTCATCGACCTGGCCAACGACCTGGCGAAGCAGTTGGCCACCGGCCCCGGCGCGGCGGGGCCCGACGAACTGCTCCGCCAGAGTTCACCGGGCGGGAGCGGCCAGACGCTCGCCCGGCGGCTGGAGGAGCTGCTGAACCGCATTCGCGAGGCGTTCAAGCTGGAGCGGATCGTGCGGCTGGACGGTTGTTGTGCCGGCTACGCCCACCACAACGGGGCGGTCGGCGTGCTGGTGGGCCTCGCGGGAGGCGACGCCGCACTGGGCCGCGACATCGCCATGCACATTGCGGCCATGCGGCCCAGCGTGGTCCGCAGGGACCAACTGGATCCGGCTGCGCTGGACAAGGAACGCGAGATCCTCGCCGAGGCCGCCCGCAAGGAAGGCAAGCCGGAGAAGATCATCGCCAAGATGGTGGAAGGCCGGCTGAAGGACTATTACGCGGAGCGCTGCCTGCTGGAGCAGCCGCACGCCAACCGCGAGAAGTACGGCGGCAAGACGATCGGCGAGCTGGCGGCCGCCGCCGGCATGACCGTCTTGAGTTTCGTGCACTGGGAACTGCCGAAGGAATAAGTGAGGATGGCGTCGCCGGCAATCCAATCGCCGCTGCGGTACCGCCGGGTCGTGCTGAAGGTCTCGGGCGAAGGCTTTACGCACCCCGGCGAGCGGGGCATCGCCATGGACGCCGTGGTGCACATCGCCCGGCAGACCGTCCACGCCGCCCAGCACGGGGTGCAGTTGGCCGTGGTGATGGGCGGCGGAAACCTGCTCCGCGGGGCCCAGTTCACCTCCGGCAGCTCGAGCATCCGCGAGGCCACGGCCCACTACATGGGTATGCTGGCCACGGTGATGAACGGGCTGGCCCTGCAAGACGCGCTGGAGTCGCTCGGCTGCGACACCCGGCTGATGACGGCCATCCGCATGGACGGCGTCGCCGAGCCGTACATCCGCCGCCGGGCCCTGCGGCACCTGGAGAAAGGCCGCATTATCATCCTGGCCGCCGGGACGGGCAGCCCCTTCGTCACGACCGACACGGCCGCCGCCCAGCGGGCCCTGGAACTCAACGCCGAGTTGTTGGCCAAGGCCACCCGCGTGGACGGCGTCTTCAGCGACGACCCCGAAAAGAACCCCCACGCCGTGCTCTACAGCCAACTGACTTACGACGACGTGCTGCACAAGCACCTCCGCGTCATCGACCCCGAGGCCATCACCAAGTGCATGCAGTACGACCTGCCGATCCTGGTCTTCAACTTCCGCAAGGATGGGAACATCGAGCAGGCCGTGCGCGGCGAGCGCATTGGCACGCTGATCCGGGCAAAGAAGGATTAGGCATCGGGGATTGGGGATTAGGGATTGGGAAAGCCCCGGGACTGTGTCCCGGGGTTTGGTTGGGGACTAGACATGACCTCCGAAGAAATCCTCCTGGACGTGGAAGAGCGGATGGAGAAGGCCATCACCGTCTTGCGCGGCTCGCTGGCGGGCATCCGCACCGGCCGGGCCAATCCCGGGCTGGTCGATTCCCTCCGCGTCGAGGTCTACGGCTCGCAGGTCCCCATGAAGCAGATCGCCTCGGTCGGCGCCCCCGAGCCCAACCAGATCGTGATTCGTCCTTACGATCCGGGCACGCTGCGGGACATCGAAAAGGCCATCCAGGCCAGCGACCTGGGCTTCAATCCGCAGAGCGACGGCCGCATCATCCGCCTGAGCGTGCCGCCGCTGTCGACCGAGGTCCGCCGCAAGATGGTCGCCCGCATCCGCGACCTGACCGAGGAGACCAAGGTTGCCCTGCGGAACATCCGCCGCGACGGCAACAAGACGGCCGACCAGGCGGAAAAAGACAAGGACCTCTCCGAAGACGAGCGCGACCAGGCGAAGGAAGAGATCCAGGACCTCATCAAGCAGTACGAGTCCCAGGCGGCCGAGATGGCCAAGGCCCGCGAAACGGACGTCATGGAAGGGTAGAACGCCGGAGATTGACGCCCCCGCGCGCGGAGGATACGCTTAAGTAGCCCTCGAAAGGGCTCCGGAGCACTGTCATGGCGACCACGGGGCAAATCACGACCGCGGAGGAGTTGCTGCACGCATCCGGCCTCGGGCGTTGTGAACTGGTCCGGGGAGAGTTGCACATGATGTCGCCCGCCGGTTTCCAGCACGGCCGCATCGCGGGCCGCATCCACGGCCGCCTGATTCACTTCGTGGAATCGCGGGAACTGGGCGTGGTGGCCAGCGCCGAGACCGGCTTTTGCATCGGCCGGAATCCGGACACGGTTCGTGCGCCGGACGTGGCCTTCGTGCGTGCGGATCGCGTGCCGGTCGGCTCGGCACGCGGTTTTTTCCAGGGGGCGCCCGACCTGGCAGTCGAGGTGCTCTCGCCGGAGGATCGCCCCCGTGAGGTGCTCGCCAAAGTTCAGGATTGGCTCCAAGCCGGCTCAAGAGCCGTCTGGGTGGTCGATCCCACCGCGCGCGCGGTCACCATTTATGAACCCGGTCGGACAGTGACCCGTTTGGGCCCCGCAGACGAGGTGACCGCCGAGAGCATCCTGCCTGGCTTCCGCCTGCCGGTCGAGGACATCTTCGCCTGAGCAGCATTGTTGTTTTCCTATTCTTCCAACAGAGACTCCCGACCCCCTTGCAGGCCCCCCGTTCGCCTTCCTCCTCCGCTCCGTCAGCCTACCTTTTTCACCTCGTACTTGTGCGGCCGCTTGCGGAGGACCTGGGCCTCGAGAATCTTGTCGGGCGCGATCCTGGCCGGCCGGCTGGGATCGATCCGCTGGAGCTTGGCCAGCACCTCGAACCCTTGGAGCATCCGGCCGAAGACCGTGTACTTGCCGTCCCAGCTCGGCTTGGGAGCGAACATCAAGTAGAACTGCGAGCCCGCGCTGTCAGGCGACTCGGAGCGGCCCATGGCCAGGCTGCCGCGGAAATGGAGCCGATGCTCCGCTCGCGTGAACTCGGCGGGGATGCAATAGCCCGGCCCGCCCGAGCCGTTTCCATTGGGATCGCCGCCTTGGGCCATGGAGCCCGGCAGCACGCGGTGGAACACCAGACCGTTGTAAAACCCTTGCTCGACAAGCGCGAGGAAGTTGGCCACCGTGTTGGGCGCCTCGTTCTCGAAAAGCTCCACAATGACATCGCCCTGGCTGGTCTTCAAGAGCACGCGCGGCAGATCATCGGCCTTCGCCTCCGCCTGGCGGATCTTCTTTTCCCTTGCCCAGGCCTCCTTGCAATAGCCGATTTGGGAGAGTACAGATTCCGCGGGCGGGCTCAGCTTGTGGCTCTCTTGTGCCCGCCGGAGATAAGTCTCGGCCGTGTCGAACTGGGCGACCGCAAAGGCGGCAATGCCGACAAACTCCGGAAGCTGCTGGTTCTTGCAGCCGTGGGCGACCAGAAAGTTGCCCAGATCCAGCGCTTTCTCATAGTCGTCCCGCAAGTTCCACTCGGCCACAGTCCCGACCAACAGGTCCGTAACCTGAGGGTCCGCGTTGGGGGCCTGGGCAAAGGCCTGTCTGGCGGTTGAGATCAACTTCTCCAGCATTCCATCCGCGGTTGCCACCCGCTCCTGCCACTGAGCCTGGATTGCCGTCCGCTCGGCGGCAGTGCCGCCGCGGTAGCGGGCCCTGAGGTCCGCCAGTTCCGCCACCATTGCCTGCCAATCGTGGAAGACCTGGGCGAATGGCTCGTCTTTCGGGCCGGGGCAGGGATTTTCCGCCCCCCGGCCCGCGAGCGGCACGGCAACCGCAAGCGCAAGAGCAGCCAGGAAACGCGCGACAACTGGCATTCTGCAAGCCTCCAGCTACGATAAAGTGCGCAGGTTATCCTTCAGCATAACGGTTGTACCGATAATGTTTTGCGTTATGCTGAAGCATAACCTACAGAGCTTTTTCGCACGTTGCGCGGCCGACCAGGCCGCGCCCGGTGTCCAGCCCGCCCGCTAGGCCGGCCATTTCCAGCCGCATACGTCCATGAAATCTCGCCCCCGTCACACGCCGGTCGGAGTGCGAATCATCGCCGGGCGGTTCCGCGGCCGGAAACTCCATTATAGCGGCGATCCGCGAACCCGGCCCATGAAGGACCGCGTCCGCCAGGCCCTCTTCAACCGCCTCGGGCCGGACGTCGAGGGCACGCTTGCGGTGGACCTGTTCGCGGGTACCGGGGCGCTTGGGCTGGAGGCCCTAAGCCGCGGGGCCACCCGGGCCATCCTCATCGAGCAGCACCGGCCCACGGCCCGCGACCTCCAGCAGAGCGTGGAGATGCTCGGCGCGGCCGAGGCAGTGAGCATCGTCAACGCCGACACATTCTTCTGGTCCCACCGCATCCACCATCTGGGGGCCGAGCCGTGGCTGGTCTTCTGCTCGCCGCCTTATGACTTCTACGTCGAGCGGGGCGAGGCCATGTTGGAGTTGATCGGAAGCCTGATTCAGGCCGCCCCCCAAGCGAGCGTTTTTGCAGTCGAATCCGATCGCCGGTTCGATTTCCAGCGACTGCCCGATCCGAATGCATGGGACCTGCGGGCTTATCCGCCGGCGGTGGTCGGAATCTACCGAAAACACACCTAATTCTTGCCTCCCAAGCTGATTCCCTGCCCCCGGCCGGCCGATCTAATTCGATGCCGCAGCTTATGGCTTTACAGCCCTGGATTGTTGCATGGAGGCGAGGGCATGTGCCGCCGACGGTGGGATCTGAGTTGGCCTATTCTCTTCATCTTAATTGGCCTATTCATTTTAACTATCCGGCTGCCTCGCGGGTGGGAGCGAATTGCACGCTCCGAACCCTTAGAGGCCATCGTCCACACCGCGCCCCCTGCACGTCTACCCAAACTGCCAGAACCGCCTGCACTTAACCCGCAAGCGATTGAGACGGTGGCAGGGTTCCAACGAGTAGCTCCGGCCGAGCGAATCGCTTCGCAAAGGACGGTCGAGCCGGCTGTGAAGGCAGATGCGGCCGTTGACGAAATGCTAGAGGAGGCGGCTCAGGGCGATACCACCAGCGAAGTGGCCCAGCAGCCGAATCCGGCCAGCGGTCCTGCCAGCGGACCGCCGCCGGACCACACAGCGTCGAGCCCATCAGCGACGGAAATGCCGGCGGATCACATGCCGTCCAGCCCGTCGGCAACGGAAACGGTGGCCGAGGAAAGGCCCGTAGCGTTGCCGACAGGCCCAGAGGTGGCGGTGCAAGCCGGCCGGCCCGAGGACAAGTTGTCCACGGACCAGGCGGCTCCGGCCCCGCTTTCATCTCCGCCACCTGGGGCGACAGCGAGCGAGGCGCCCCAGGAAGCGGGGCCGCCCGTCGCGGCTACGTATCCTGACACGGGCATGCCCGCGATTCGGCCGTTCGTTCCCGAGCCGGTCGTGCCGGAAGAGGCGGCATCGCCCCCCGCGGCCGGCGCCAAGGCGGCCGAGCGGCCCGCCAAACGCGGTGAAACTGTTTGGCCAGTGCCGGAAGCTCTGCTGGCCGAGCTCGACGGGCTGACCAAGCACGAGTTGACCAGTCCCTGGGCGAAGGAGGCGCTCCAGCGGCTCGCCAGCCTGGGACCAGCCATCTCCAAAGGGGGAGCCGAGGCCAGGTCCATTCTGGGCGACCTGGAGATGCTGGGCACCAGGGCATCGTCGCAGGTGTCGAGCGTGCAGGATCGGGCGGTGGCCCGGCAGTGGGGCCATGCGGTACATGCCCTCCAGCGGCGAGTTGCGGTGTGGGAGCAGATCGACCAGATGGGGGGGCTGACTGCGGCCGACGCCCAAGCCCCGGCGCCCGATTCCCAGTCCATGGCGCGATGCCTCAAGGAGATCGACTCGCTCACGCGCAACTCGGAAGAGGGCAACGCCTGGCGGAAATACTTGCTCCTGGATAGCCTCCGGGACTGGTTGGGCCACAGGAAATCCCCGCAGGAACGCCTGCCGGGCGGTCTGTCCCAGCAACTCTTGCGGCGGCTGAACCAGTCGCAAATGACGCCGACCCAGCGGCAGTTCCTCACCAGCGGGCCGCTCGCGTCGCTGCACAAGGAAGTGGTGCGCCACGCCAGCGATCCCGTGGACGCCACCCGCTTGCTGGCGGACCTGGAGTGTTACGAGCGGACGGGGCTGCCCAGCGATGCCCACCTCTTGGCGGAAGATTGCCAGTACCTGACCGCCGGCTCCAGCGCGGTGTACCGGCAATTGGCCGAGCAGGTGGAGCAGCACTACCGCAACGCGAACCTGAGGCTGGCCGTCACCGCGGAATTGTTGAACCGCCTGATGCCCAAGCGTGCGGCGGAGTACGCCCGGGTCGAGGACACAGTGCTCGGGATGCCCGTGCGCGGCCAAAGCCTGGTGGCCAGCGCGTTGGCGATTCGCTTGTTGCCCGACCCGGCCCACGTGCGTTTGGCCCTGGAGGTGAGCGGCGAAGTGTCGTCGTCGACCTCCGGGACGTCGGGGCCGGCCACGTTCGTCAACGACGACGAGGCGACGTACGTCGCGCGCAAGCCGCTGGACATCGACCTGAAGGGAATCACGCTCTGGCCGACGGAAGTGGACGTGGACCACGACTCGCGTTTGCGGCAGTTGCGCACCGATTTCGACCCGGTGCCGCTGGTGGGCCAATTCGCCAGGGGCGTGGCCCGCTCGCAGTATCAGCGGCGGCAGCCGGCCGCCAACGCCGAGGTCCAGCAAAAGCTTGCCGCCCGGGTCGAGGAGCGGGTCGACCGCGAGGCGACGGAGCGGCTGACGGAGTTCGGCCATCGGCTGCACGAGCAGGTGCTGGGCCCGGTCGAGGCCCTGCTGCTGGATCCGACGCTCGTGGCCGCGGAAACCACCCGGCAGCGGGCGATCATGCGGGTACGGCTGGCGGGTCACGACCAGTTGGGCTCTCACACGCCGCGTCCCCAGGCCCCGGGCGACAGCCTTTTTAGCGCCCAAATCCACGAAAGCCTGCTGAACAACGTCTTGGGCCGGCTCGACCTGGAGGGGCAGACTTTCACCCTTGCCGAGCTCGAAGCGCGGATCGCCGAGCGGCTGCACCGCCCGCAGCCCAAAGCGTGCGACCCCGACCAGGAGGACGTGAAGATTACCTTCGCCGCCCAGAACGCCGTGCGGGTGCGGTGCGCCCAGGGGCGACTTGAGGTGACCCTGGCCGTTGCCAAGCTGAGCAAGTCGCCGCGGCGTTGGAAGGACTTCCAGGTCCGTGCCTACTATCGCCCCGACATCCACGGACGCTCGATCGAACTGGTGCGGGACGGCGTGGTGCAGCTCATGGGGTCGCGGCTCACCACGGGCTCGCAGTTGGCCCTGCGGGGAGTCTTCTCGAAAGTGTTCTCGCAAAAATCGCCCTGGCAGGTCACGCCCCTGGGCATGGCCACCAACCCGAATCTGCGAGGGCTGGCCTTCACGCAGTTTGCCATCGATGACGGCTGGCTGGCGGTGGCCTTGGGCCCCGAGCGGACAGCCGCCCGGCCCGCCGGACTGCGAAGGTAGGGGCGAGCGCAAAGCTCCGTAGGTCCTCTCTCCCTCCGGGAGCGACCCGGGCACCGTGCGAAGCATGGTCGCGGTCGGTGGCCGAGGGTGAGGGCTGGCGGCGCAAAAGCAAATTTCACGGCGTGGGGAAGGAACTCTACCGTTATGACTATTCCCGCCAGGAGCTTTCGCGGTGGGCGGCCCGGGCCAGGCCGCACCTTTTCGGCCGGACGCTCTACGCTTTTTTCAACAACACCGACGCCGGGCACGCGCCGCAGAATGCGCTTGCGTTCCGGGAACTTGCGCGCCAACCGCCGTAGCGCACACGGACATCAGAAGGCGCTGGAATTAGAGTACAGCATCACGAGCGCGGCCAACTGTTCGGCGGCCGAGCACCGCGGTGATCTTGCGCGTCAGGGCGCTACGACGACGTCCACGCGGGCGGCGTAGCCCAATTGCCGGAGCAGCCGTTCGCAGTCTTCCCACGTTAAGCCGAAGGCGCGGACGTCTGCCACGCCCAGGCGGGAAATGACCGCGGAGAGGGCCTCGACGTCCTGCTCGGCAAAGTCCCCGTCCAGCATGGCATTCTCCGCCCAATCCACCAATTGCGCCAGCGCAATTTGGTGGCGAAGGTAGCCGGCAATCTTGTCCGCAACCGTCTCTTTGGTAGTCACCATGATTTCATCTTACGCTTGCTGGTGGCCCGTGTCCACCGGGTATTTCTGGTGTACTTCGGTAAGCCTGCCATGGTCGTCGTAAATCTCCTGCCAGAACCGCAGCGTGGTATCACGGGCGTCGACCTCCTTCAGGTAGCGGGCAAGCCGGCCTTGGCGGCCCGGCACGTCCAGCCGGTAGCGACGGCCCCCGCCGGGCAGGTCATCCCATTGGCCGAACTTCCTTTCGTTCTGCGTCCGCGTACTCACGGGGTGCAATCCTCAACAATCCTGATTTCGTCGCGCGTCAGGCCGTATAGGGTCCTGGCGGGACAGGCGCCGATTGTCGAAAGCTGCGACACTTGCAGCCCCCACCAGAGTTCCAAAATCGGTTCGCGTCCCCCGACACCCCCGTGTCCTCCGTGTCTCCGTGGCGCCTACCGCTGCCCGCGGTTCTCGCGGAGGTGAAACCCCCCTTCGCCCACCTCCTCGCCGTACCAATACCAGACGTGCGTCTGCGAGTAGGGCTCCCAAGTGGTCTGGACCCAGTGCCCGTGGACGCGGCCGCCCTCGCTCATCGGCCCCTCCGCGCTCCTGGCATCCCCCTCAAACATGCCCTTGTGGCCCAAGTGCGCGAACCTGCGGTACACGACGCGGTTAGTGCCGCGCTCGAACCGGTCGTGATACACGTCGACGTCACGGAAGGAGTGCTCCGCGTTCGGCCAGGCCCCCTCCTGGCGCTCGCCCGTCTTGGTGTCGATCCAGGAGCACCAATCCCTCTCGTAGGTCCCATCGCCCCGGTACGCCTGCCAGCCGCGGTCGGCCACCACGCCCAGGACGATGCCCAGGGCCAGATAGCGGAGGGCCGGGCGGCGCCACCGGTCCCGCAGCCAGCGGCCCGCGCGCCACGGCCAGGCCGGCGGCGGCTCCGGCAAGTCCAGCACGTGCTGGAAATCCACGTCCATCATGCGCCCTCCGGGGGAGCCAGCCGCCACGCCGCCGGCGATTCTACCCCCGCGGGCAGCAAGTGGCCAGCGGGAGCGGAGTCACCACGGTAGCCGGCACCGGGCACCATGCTTCCATGGTGGGTGTCCCGGATTCCGCACACGGCATGTGCGGCCTACGTTGCCAAGAAACCTTGCCGCACGTCCGGATGCTCGACCATCATCCCTTCGGCCCGATTCGCTCCTTGCCCACCCACGCCCGCAGGACTTCGGGGATGACAATCGAGCCGTCCTGCTGCTGGTAGTTCTCCAGCACGGCGAGCAGCGCCCGGCTGACGGCCACCGCGGTGCCGTTCAGGGTGTGGACCAGCCGCGTGCCCTTCTCCCCCTTCTGCTTGTAGCGGATGCCCAGCCGCCGGGCCTGGTAGTCGGTGCAGTTGGAGGTGCTGGTGACTTCGCCGAAGTCGCCGCGGCCGGGCATCCAGGCCTCCAGGTCGAACTTGCGGTAGGCGGGCCCGCCCAGGTCCCCCGTGGCCGTATCCACCACCCGGTAGGGCACGCCCAGACCGTCGAAGATCCGGCACTCGATGCTGCGGAGGTAGTCGAGCATGTCGTCGCTTTCGCCGGGCAGGGTGTAGGCGAACATTTCGACCTTGGTGAACTGGTGGACGCGGAACAGTCCGCGGGCGGCCCGGCCGTGGGCCCCCGCCTCCGTGCGGAAGCAATGGCTGATGCCGCAGAGCTTGATCGGCAGGTCTTCGGCGTCGATGGTCTGGCCCGCAAACAGGCCGCCCAGCGTGATCTCGGCCGTGGCCACCAGGCTCAGGTCGGAGCCTTCGATGCTGTAGATTTGCGTTTCCGGCCCGCGGGGAATGAAGCCCACGCCCTCGAGCACCTCGTTTCGGGCCAGGTCGGGGGTGGTGGTCGGCGTGAAACCCTCGCCCGCCAGGATTTCCAGGGCATAGCGGACCAGGGCCAGTTCCAGCAGCACCGCCTCGTTCTTGAGGAAATAGAATCCGTGGCCCGCCACGCGGGCCCCCCCCTCGAAGTCCACCAGTCCCAGCTTCTCGCCGAGCTGGACGTGGTCCAGCGGGGGGAAGTCGAACTGCGGCAGGGGCGTCTTGCCGCGGAAGAGTTCCAGATTGGCCTTGTCGTCCACGCCGACCGGGGCGGCCGGATGCGACATGTTGGGGATCAGTCGCAGCAGGGCATCGGACTGGGCGGCCAGTTGGTCCACCCGCTCCTGGACCTCGGCCGTCTGGGCTCGCAGCACGCGGCCTTCTTCCTTGCGGGCCTCGCGCTGGGCGGCGTCGGGTGCCTGGCCGATCGACTTGGAAACCACGTTGGCCCGCCGCTTGAGCTCTTCGAGCTGGGTCTGGAGCGTCTTACGCTCTTCTTCGAGCCTGACAAAAGGGTTCAAGTCGATCTGGATGTTGCGGTTGCGGCAGTTCTCTTGGACCTGCTCCAGATTTTCGAGGATGAACTTGCGGTCGAGCATGGGCGTGGTGCGGGAGTGGGTCGTTGGTTGTCGCCAAGAAGCCCGCGGACCGCGTCCGCGGGGTTCGCATTATAGCAGCACCCTGGCCGGGCTTCCAGATGCCGCCGGCGGGCGAGGATTGACGGTTCTATCCGCCCCGGCCATAATTATTAGTTGGTGGGGGGTGGGGAGAGGGATGAGACGTGTGGGCGAGGGAGTCTTGGGG
>Ga0326727_10016538_pt1 | contig 15543 bp, 11 predicted proteins | sample MB2enrmetagenome_FD_207643 | JGI IMG/M metagenome (GOLD analysis project Ga0326727, IMG submission 207643) | Lab enriched peat soil microbial communities from McLean, Ithaca, NY, United States - MB29MY | ecosystem: Environmental > Terrestrial > Soil > Wetlands > Peat | place: USA: New York... | reverse complement strand
CAAATAGAATCGATATACCGCTTAAAGCAAAAATATAGTTAGGTAATCGCTTGAGAAGCGCTAAACACTGCATAAAGTAAGCCTTTTTAACCATCGACTTCTAATAACTTGTAAACTTACGCTAGAGAAAGAACGCCAAAACAGTGCACCCTAAACAGCGAAAATGGAATATTGGCAAGTTGAAAATAGATAATGAGGTTAAGATTATGGTGTATAAGCCGATAAACGATTCGTTTTTTCAACAACCCACGCTCAGTTTAGCCCGTGCTTTGTTGGGAAAATTGCTTGTGAAAGAAACAGAGTTGGTATAGCGTCGGGGTGGATAGTAGAAACCAAAGCCTACATTGGACCAGAAGATCGTGCAGCACATGGTTTAGGAAATCGAAGGACTAAAAGAACAGAAGTAATATTTGGACCACCTGGGTATGCCTATACTTATGTTATGCATACCCATTGCCTTGTTAACATAGTTGCTAAGGAAAGGACATAGGCTTAGAAGGCACTTAGTTGCTGGACACCAATCAGTTTAAAGACTGACAAGTGTCATTTAAAACTGTCTCAGACATTGATTTTAAAACATGGCAGGAAATAACTATAATTTATAGAAATAAAACAAGAAAGTCCTATCGCAAAGCAGCGTAAAGGGGTTTTAATAAAGTGTCGAACATTCCTAAAACTTCTTGAAAGAGGATGATCTGAATGAAAATGGTTGCTATAGGTGTATAAGTTAATGGGAGAAACAGCATTGCACAGCTTAGAAAGCTTAATAGCTCTATCCTGACTTATGCTTCAAATACTACACATTATTAAACGTGAATAATACCTTACTTCGTTCAGATTAGGATTCCGTCGCAGTGATCGATCTCATGCTGAATGATCTGCGCAGCAAGGCCGGTAAAGTTCTGCTTCTGCTGCTTGAAGTTCCGATCGAAGAACTTTACCTCAATGGACTGATAGCGAGTAGTTTTTCGTACACCTTCAAGTGACAGGCAGCCCTCCTCAGTTTCATACGGGCCGGCACACTTTGTGATGACCGGATTGATCATGGGTATGTTCAACGGCCCGACGCTGAACGCAATAATGCGCTTATTGACACCGATCATGTCAGCCGCCATGCCGACACACCGATCCGCGTTTGCTCGTAACGTATCCAGGAGGTCATCTAACACCGACATATCCGCCTTGGTTGCCGGAACAGATTTCCGGCTTAAAATAATTATATCTTTACAAATTGGCCTGATCATACCATCCCTCCGTGATTGCTTTATTATATGGATAATGGACGGCAGGTCATATTTTGGGCTGAGAAAAAAGACCTCCCAAATGACCTGATCTTGAAAAGCAGCGAACTCGCCCAATTAACCACTCAGACCCAAGGGATTACAGATGAGCGCATCATTAAAGAGGATCGGTCTACGAGGGTTAAGTTGGGGTAACCAAACCGAGTTTTGTTACATTCAGAGAAAGAGGGTCAATATTGTAGCTGCTGATAAAGATAGTTAGAATAATCATTCTGCGAATGGTAAAATATGTAGAGACGATGGGAAAGGGATGAAACACTATGGCTATAAAAAAGCTTGTGCGTTTTGACTGGGCCATGAAATATATATTACGTAATAAGGCGAATTTCGATGTACTGGAAGCGTTTATCTCCAACTTGTTGAAAGAAACAATTGTTATAGAAACTATTTTAGAAAGCGAAAGTAACAGGGAAGCTGAAAATCGGAAGTTTAACCGCGTTGATTTGAAGTGTAAGGATTCACAAGGAAGACAGCTCATTATTGAAATACAAAATCAGCGTGAGGCGGACTACCTGCAACGATTGCTTTGGGGTTCGTCAAGAGCTGTTGTGGAAGGTTTGGAGCTGGGGAAGAGTTATAACGAAGTTGTCAAAGTAATATCCATCAGTATTTTATATCATACTATGAGAGTGGATGAAAAAGAAAATACAGACTTTATCTATTACGGTACAACCGAGCTGATTGGAATGCATACAAAAAAACCGCTTATTCTTCACGAATCTAAAGTAAAACACAAAGAAACGTCAATTATTACCAGCAAAAATGTCTTTCCGGAATACTATATGATTTATGTGGAAAAGTTTGAGGATATGATCCATGAGGATATCGACGAATGGGTGTATTTCTTTAAGTATGGTGCAATACGCGAGGACTTCAAGTCACCAGGAATTCTGCTGGCCGCCAAGAAACTGGATTATCTAATGATGAGCGAAGAGGAAAGACGGGGATATGACGATTATCTTGCTTATCTTGGGCAGGAGCTGGGGATATTAGAGACCGCCAAAGAAGAAGGTAGAGAAGAAGGTAGAGAAGAGGGCAGAGTAATGACGGCCAAGGCGGCCTTAAAGAAAGAGTTAGCGGTCGAACTTGTCGCAGAAATAACAGGACTTCCCTTAGAAGAGATCCTAAAATTGCAAAGCGAGCTCTGAGAGTTTGCTCGGTTGGAAAAAGCCTTCGAAGTTGTCTTCGGAGGACAATCTTTTCTTTCTGCCTGCTGAAAGATAAAGGCTTACTCCTGTTACCGCTAAATTCGGGCTGCTGCCCAGTTCAATGGGATGGATTTCCAACTCCTTGTTTGGTCTGAATCAGGAAAGATCTCCAAGGGTTGTTGCTTGATCGCTGTTCCCAGGTCTGTTTTATAGCTGTTGATCGCAGAAGTTGACCCGGCATTAGCGACATAGTTTACGTTGCCATCTGCCAAAGTAATGGATATTGTGCCATCGTCACCTATTGTCAAGGCAATGACCGGGGAAGAGTTGTCATTTAGGTGAGAAGCAGCTAAGCCCGTGACGGATACCTTTGGATAAGCAGTCGCGTTCAAGCGCCCAAGACGGAAGAGTGGAACAGGTGTCCTGACCGTTTGCATTGAGGGCGAAGAGGTTGTTCCCATGTTAACACTTCCCATGATGGTTTGATCGTTAACCTGAGTAATCCACAGGCCTGGAATCCCTGTTCCAAGGTATACGGTTTCGTTAGCAACCGGATTGCCGCACGCATCCTGACAATTTAGGGTAATATTCTGCGAGTCGCCCAGAACTTTGTTAACGCTGTTCGGACTGATTTTTATAGTTACAAGACCACTTACCGCTAAAAAAAAGTTTGTGGTGACTGTTGCCGTTTGGCTATTAAGCGAGTTGCTGACAGTAATAACTGCAGCTTCTGAATACTGGTCACTGGCATATACTTGAGCAACCTCTACAGGTACGAATACACCGGCAGCTAAAGTAGATACACTTGTTGAAAAGGGAGCAAACCGATTATTATTGTTTGTGTAGTAACTGGCTACCATAGGCTGCAATTGACCGGTAGAATTCACATTAAAGCCGAGGAATTCCTCAAAGTTACCCGGAAGACTGGTTGCAGGCAAGATCCACTTGGCGACTTGTGATCCAGCGGAACCAAGGCTAGGTACATCAACTCCAATAAAGTTAGTCAGGGTTGACAGATTCTCTTCAATTAATGTCGTTGCACCATTTGTCGAACCAGGCAAATAGCCAACAATTTTATAACCTGGCTGAGCTTTCCAGAGTTCAACATTGTTAACGCTAACTTCGCCGGAGCTGTTCGTATTGACGGTTACACTATTAGGATTAGAAGCTAGCGAATAGCCATCAACATTGGTAATGACTCCGTTCTTATCGGAATTCATGGTTATGGTCAAACCTTGGCTTGGAATAGTACTCAGAGCAGGATAGGAGTTGAAGAGGGCTACAAAAAACCTGGCATTCCTATTGAAGTCATACACATTGCCTGATGGTGTGGGAATTCCAGCCACCGCGAGGGTTGACACAGGAACCGTCTTGCCTGCCGGCAATGGAGCGTATTGATTGAATTCACTTGGATCAGCAGCTACACCAAGACTTCCACTTGTTACGGTTGTCACTGTAACAATACTGGCAGCTGTCTTAGCACCAGCTTGCGTCGTTGCCGTAATAATTGCGGTTCCTACGCCTACCGGCGTCACTACTCCGTTTTCGACAGTGGCCACAGCGGCATTACTTGATGTCCAAATAACTGTTTGGTTGGTAGCATCGGCAGGAGATACGACAGCAACTAATGTGCCTGTGGCACCACCGGCCGTGAGTGATAAGGTAGGATTATTAAGGCTTACTTCTGTTACATCAATCATCCTACTGAGCCATCCCGTGGGAGGAGTTGTTATCCCTGTTACTTCAGCAACAACGGCATCAGAAACCAGGGTGTGGCCGCCAAGCGCAGTTACGGCTGATGTTGTAGCAAGCTGACTTTGAAGACCGGCAGCAGGAGCATTGAATCCATCAATGTCACTAAGAACAAGGGGGGAATTTGATTTAGCTGCCAGAGATGAGGCAAGGAGAGAGTCAACCAAATGAGCGTCGGTGCTGTTAGCAACATAGATATGGTCATAATTATATGTTAAGGCTTGGAGTACTGCTTGATTTGTAGCGATACGATCGGCACCGAAGAGGCGGGTGGCACCAGGGATATCGGCAACGAGAGTCGGTCCTCCAATGATATAGACAGTTGAACCTTGGTAGGCAGCTTCTGAAACCGGAAGACTTCCATCAGGGTTCGCCACCAAAATGGAGTAGTTGTGGGCTGCAGCGTAGGAAGCAACGGACAAGGCATCGGCCAAGGCTCCGTAACCTACGACGAAAGAGCCTACGGGCGCAGTCAGTTTCGAGGAGATAGCAGTTGCTGTACCGATGCGATCAGACCCTTTGAGCACAGTAGACGTTACACCATCCAGAGCATTGACTTGGTCAACGGCTGTTTGGTTGATCGCGCCGACAATATAGACATTTTTTACGCCGAGTTTGATTAACTCAGCTTTTGTAGCATCGTTCAGGCTGTTGTTGTCGGTCAAGAGGATCGGAGATGTTTTGCCAGCTAACGGTGCGGCAGCCAAAGAGTCCACAATATTAGCATCCCCTGACGGAGCCAAGATAGCCGTATCAGCAGTCGTCCAGCCAGCATCCGCGATTGCAATGGCGGTTCCGACTCTGTCCGAACCGAAAAGTCGTGCAGTCGTTATCCCAGTGTCTGCAAAGGTATTATGCGAGGCCGTTGTTAGGGTCATGCCCATGATAGCTAAGGAAGCTAAGGCTTTTTTAATTTTTTTCATGTAGTTATTCTCCTCCTTCGTTATATAGTAGGAGTGATTTCCGGTCCCAAAAGGTTATCAGAGAATCAGTTCAACAATAACAGCCATATGCGCCCAACTATTCCTAATTCATGTCTATTCTCCATATCGTTGCTTATATCCTTCCTGATCTGACTTTAGCTCATATTAAACTAATATTGATCGGCAAACATATTAAAATGCGCTTCGGAACATATTAGTGCATCCGATAATGTGATAATGACAGTTAGGACAATAGTCACAGCCGGGCACTGGTGCTATTGTTAAGTTCTGATCGATTCTAAGGCAGAAGATTCCACGGCGGTGGTTTTGATCCCCGTTTAGAAATGGGCCATCGTCCCGGAAGGAGACGAGGACGTGGAGAAAGCTCTGCACCATCACAAGATAAATACCGAGAACAAGGCGATCAGTACCGTCACAACCGTATTGACGGATCGACGCATAGTCTGCCAAACAGACTTATCCACCATGTCTTCATAACTGTCTGCGTGTCTCAGCTTAGATTCATTCTCCCGAATTCTGTCAAAGATAACCACGGTATCGTTAATAGAGTAACCAAAGATTGTCAGAACTGCCGCCACAAAGGACGCGTCTATTTGCCAGCGAAACAGTGAGAAAATACCGACCACCACTAAAACATCTTGTAATAAAGCGATAATCCCGGAGATAGCAAAGACAAACTGAAACCTAAGCGAAATGTAGGCGATCATCAATCCCATAGCAATGAGTAAGGACCAAAAAGCATTGCGGGTAAATTTTGCTACAACTGCTGCTGACAGAAAGAGACCGTCTTGACATAGAGTGCACTCTACCCCTTAAAATAATCTCGCGATGTATAATGATGTATAATATAGTACGAAAAAATGCTTGCTATAGCGTGCAGGCTATAGTCTAAATTTAAGGCAGGTGAAACCCATGAGTTATTCGACCAAAGAAGTAACCGATAAATTGAATATCTCCATGCATACTCTTCGTTATTATGAGAAAGAGGGACTGCTCCCTCCAGTCACACGTGATAAAAACGGGAATCGTGAGTATAGTGATTTGAATTTGGAACAATTGTTGTTAATCCGGTGCATGAGGGCCACAGGCATGTCGATTTCTTATATAAAAAAATACATGGAGATTTGTATGGAAGGGTATTCCAGCGTTACCTCAAGAAAGGAAATATTACTATTGCAAAAAAAAATTCTTGAAGATCGTAAGAAGGAATTAGAAGAAAATATAGAGGTTGTTAATTTGAAGCTGCAGTATTATCAGGAATTTGAGAAAAATGGGCTAACTGAATATGATCGCACTGTAAAAAAAGAGCATGCTGCTCTCACTAAGAAACTTATGCGCCTATTGAAATCTTAATTAAGAGTATTTTGTAAATCTCAAATTATTTATCAAATAAGCCATCAGAAAGGATGTAACGGAATGAATTTAATGAAAGCAATTCAAGTTAATGTACCAGGCGGAGAATTTGAATTAGTCATGAGAGAAATTCCCGAACCCATGGAAGGTCAGATAAGATTAAAAGTGTTGGCTTGCGGAGTATGTCACGGAGATGCAATGGTTAAAAACGGAGGTGATTATCCCGGACTGGAGTATCCGCGTATTCCCGGGCATGAGATTATCGGAGTGATAGAAAAGACAGGGCCTGATGTTAGCGAATTTGAAACAGGGCAGCGTGTTGGAGTGGGCTGGCCTGCCGGAATAACTTATGACGGTGGTTTTGCCGAATACATGATAACCAGCGCTCAGGAGTTGGTCTTGATACCGAAGGAATTAAATGAAGCAGAGGCTGCCCCATTACTCTGTGCAGGAGTAACAACCTTTGAAGCCTTAAAAAACTCTGGGGCAAAACCTGGAGATGTTATTGCGATTCAAGGCATTGGCGGACTGGGACATTTAGCCATTCAATACGCCAGAAAAATGGGATTTAAGACCGTATCGATTTCCAGAGGGGCGGATAAAAAAGAACTGGCTGAACGATTAGGAACTCATGTATATATAGACACAGAGAGCGCAGATGTTATAAAAGAACTTCAAAAATTAGGTGGGGCGAAAGCTATTCTTGCAACCGCCCCAAATAAGGAAGCAATATCAGATTTAATAAATGGCCTTAGCCTTGATGGAAAACTAATGTTAATCGCCGGAGTAGAGGAACCACTCCAAATCTTTTCAGGACAATTAATAGCGGGCAGAAGAAGCATACAGGGCTGGAGGCCGCCTATAGGATCAGAGGCCGGCTCTGCCAGAAAGAATATGATTGATTTTAGCTTATTGACGGATGTGCATCCAATGATTGAAACATTTTCACTTGAACAAATAGATTTAGCTTATGAGAAAATGCTGAATTCTAAAATTCGCTTTAGAGCTGTTCTAGTTCCGGGAAAAGTTGCAAACTCTCGGAGTTTATAGAAGGGATAATTGATCTAAGTGTTAATATTAGGGGAAAGAACAGGGATTTCACTGTAATAATAGTGACGGCAAATTCATACATAGGCTAAATTGCTGGCTTCATAAAACTGCATCTCTTGGGTTGGATTCTCGATGTATTTTAAGGTGAATCCATCGTTTTTAACAGCCAAAAACTTTAGCTCATCCGAGGGATCAGGGATATAGGTTATGGCATTGGGATTATTCTTGATGATTGTCATAAGTTTTTATTTTTCCATAATGTTACTTTCCTTCCTCAATTTCAAGGGGGTCGCTGCAATAGTGGCCTTCCTGCAAATTTCTCAGCCCTTGACCCACTTGGCAACCACAAAACCAGGATTCCCATCTCTTTTCTCCTCTATTGCAAGGGCCTCGGCTGTTGTTTGAACATTGGGCGGGAAAAAAAGACATTCGCCGATTTCGGCAGGTACAACGATTTGCCAGGAACTTATTTCCTCTTTACTATAAAAAGCAGCACGGGCGAAGACAGAAGTAGGTTTGTTGCGAGCTGCCTCTTCATAGTATTCGCTCCAGGCACTTCTGCCGGCGATAAATCCGATCAGCAGACAGCCTCCGGGTTTTAAATGACTAAAGAGTTCCTGCAAGACCTTTTCCGGTTCCGGAATGAATTCAAAGGCGGTCATGGAAAAAATCCCATCATAGGTTTCCAGCTGATCGAGAATTTTTGTAATATCGGCGTGATGCCAGTGAACAGGCTTAACTTTTGCGGTGCTTTCCTTAAGCGCCGCTATTTTCTTTTGAGCCAGAGTCATCATTTCACTGGAAATATCAACAGCTGTGACCTCATATCCTTCTTGCACAAGCCAGCTCGTATATTGTCCGGTACCACAGCCGATCTCCAGAACTTTTGGCCCCGGAACTATAAACATGGACTGGGCCAGGTGGCGTTCAACTTGATCCGATACTGATCCGAGCTCTGTTTCATACCAGGAGTCATAACCTGCAGCAACGTGGTCAAAAAGTGCTTCCTTCATTCCCAATCACCTCCTGTTCTTATTTCCTGTTCTATAGGTAACTTTCTACTTTGGCTTTATAATTCCTTCTTCACTTTCCTTGTTTGAAGTAAGTTAGCTTATTTAAGGAAAGGCTGCTGTGATATTAAAAAGCATCTCCTGGTAAATGATTTTATAATAATGCCCTTATCGGACCCATTTGCCTGTATATAGCAAGAAGGATGTTATAATAAGAACGAGCCTCAACCGAATTTGTTTCTTGATATATAATAATGGTATATAGCATAGAGTATGCTATATACCATATAAATAGGAGTTGAAATAATGGACTCAATAGGAGAACAGTTTATTGAACGAACAAAGCATAGTAATCTTGGTCCATCAGATCAGTATTCCGGGAAGCCACAACCACCACTCCAACTTAAATTAACAAGACTCAACCGGTTGTCAAATTGCCCAAACCAAGTGAGATAAGAACCGAGTTCGCAGATGTTCGGAAAATAATTGAGCAACGCAAAAGCATAAGAAATTATTCCACAGTACCATTAACAATTGAACAAATGTCCTATCTGTTATGGTGTACTCAAGGAGTCAAAGCAGTTTTTCAAGGAACAACGTTACGAAACGTCCCTTCGGGAGGAACTCGCCATGCGTTTGAAACTTAGACGACGAATTGAATCAGATACTAGGCCTTGACGGAAAGGAAGAGTTTGCAATATATTTGGCGACGGTCGGTATAAAAGGATAAAAAAATGCAAGAAATAAACAATAACTATACCGATTTGTTTCCCGGATTTTTCATCACGGCCATATGCGCATAGGGTGGAGTTTTCACTGGGTAGTACTACACAGACACAGGAAAGGGTTAAGCCTTTCCGCCACATCCCCGTTCAGAACCGTAAGAGGGACAATCCAGTCTGATAAATTTATGGCAGACAACCCCCCCCCGTCAGCGGTGCGGGTTAAGGCGACTAAGGCGGTTTTTTGTATATTCTGGTAAACAATTAGAATTATTGAGAATGCAGACCAACTACTCTGTGTTATAGAGATATTTTATAGAATTTCTCTATAACCAGATGGAGTCTAATGATACAGGACGAGAGTTGATTTCTGGCGAACTTTAGCGGTAAAGTGCTATACTGTTTTGGAGTTCTAAAATTATTAAGGAGGTTAACTACTTTGAAAGTAATAGCGATTAACGGGAGTCCGAGAAAAAAATGGAATACCGAAATTATACTTAATAAAGCACTTGAGGGGGCAGCTTCACAGGGAGCAGAGACCGAACTCATCCATCTGTATGACCTTAATTACAAAGGCTGCATCAGTTGTTTTGCCTGCAAATTAAAAGACGGTAAGAGTTATGGCAAGTGCGCCGTAAATGATGATTTAACGCCAGTTTTGAAGAAAGTGGAAGAAGCCGATGCTATTATCTTAGGTTCACCTATATACATGGGAGCGGCTACAGGTGAGATGAGATCATTCATGGAAAGGTTGATATTCCAGTATCTGGTATATGATGAGAGCCGGTCCACTCTTTTTAAAAGAAAGATAGCGACAGGTTTGATTTATACTATGGGTGCAACTGAGAGTCAGATGAAACTGATGGGATATGAGCAGAATCTCAAAATTCCTGAAATGGGAATGAAGAGGACTTTTGGAGAGTCAGAATCGCTACTTGTTACAGATACCTACCAGTTTGACGATTATTCCAAGTATGTTTCAACAGCATTTAATCCAGAGGAAAAAGCAAAGAGACGAAAAGAAGAATTTCCGAATGATTGTCAAAGAGCCTTTGACATGGGTGTTAGATTTGCTCAACAAACTAATATTTGTTAGCCTTTCTTCAGACTTCGTGGTACCGCCGGCTTTCCGGTCTGTTTCACAATCAAAGGTTTCCTAATTGAAAAGGCAAGTTATGCAACGGGAGCAATAATTCCCATGGATGGCGGACTCTATCCTATTATTTAATTAACTGACCATTTCGAAAGTGTCTTAAGGTCCCTTTGCTCCAGACTACTACGGAACTCGGAAAGTTGCCGACAGTTGCCGATATCAGCAACCGGTGAAAGGTAGACAACACAAGGAATGAGATGTCAAGTTGTCGATAAATCTGATAGAAGTAATAAGTATATATGCATATATACTTAGATGGCAGGATATGGTGTCCGATACGTGTGTATTTGAAAGTCTGTAGAACTATCGGCAACTCGGCAATCGCTTGGGTAAAGGGGGGAAGAATAGAACAATGGGGTTCCTGCTACCTAACGGTTACAGAGGAATGTTTCCCGTTCTATTTGCTCATTTTACAATAATAAAGGATGGCGCATGACGTTCCCCATATGGACTTGATGGATGATTAACAATCTGGTCGTGATAATAGAGGACTGTTGAAGCTCCACCGTCAAGATTGGCTGCGTTATAGGCACCATATTTAAGCATGATATCCTGAACATCTTTTAGGGTAGCACCTATGGATCCGATCTGGCGCCCGTCAATGACCAGCATCAAAATTGTACCGTTCTTTGTTTGCCCTATGGCCGTTCTTGGGGCAATCCCCCAAGCGCCATCTCCGTGGGTGATGGCGGGCTTACCATTGACAACAAGAAAAGGGCCGAACGTGACTGCATCACGTATACCCATCCGCTTGATGTTATTTAAGGTATAATGGCCCAGGACAAGAATATTTTTTTGGTTCATGCCAATAATATCATAGCTTGAAACTCCTGAGTCCCTGTATAGAATTTTACCACGTGAGATGAGGATGCCTTGAGGGTGCCCTCCGCTTCCGTTACCCTGCGGGTCATTAAACGCTCCACCATTAATGACTGCTAAAGCCCCGGTTTCTTTGGCAATGTCCTCTGCCCTTTCTCCGATTTTGCCAAGATAATGTGTCACTGCCACCCTGATGCGTACAGGATTATTGACCTTAAGTAAATATCCATTAAACCCGTTTTGACTGATGTCGATGAGTTCCGTGGTATTATTCGTACTACGCGTATTTATCAAGGCCGGATCGGAGTTTCCCAGATCTTTAGCCTGATTGCTGTCCAATATTTTTTGAATCTCGGCATCGGTAAAAAACCATTTCGCCAAATACTGGTGGCTCATCGACGTCATTGCACCTGCCACCCAAAAATCACGCAGCGTTTCAAAGGGTTGAAGCGGGCAATAAAGAAACCCTATAAAGAGCAAAAGAAATAATGTGAAAGTCCCTGCTATGAGTCGGGGGAGTAACCTTTTCTTCCGTCTGTAATGGTGGACTGCTAAAGGTTTCTTTTCGGGATGTGATTGTAGCGTTGATTGTGAGGACTTAGGGATACCCGTACTATCCATATTTTACCTTCAACTCCAAATATATTTGCAACTACACAGAGTTTGCATGGAAACGAACCTAAAAATATTGGCTATGGTCAGAGCAGATGTGTCGAGAAAATGAATGAAAATCAGGAACGCTATTAGACGGTTCGGGTGTTTTTTAAATGGAATACATTAGAGTGTAATGCCCAAAAACTAAAGGAATTAGAGTGTTCCTCATTATCTAATATTCTATAATTTTTGTCTTGCGTTATATTTAGGATACGTAAATGATTGTGCGCAAAAGAAAATGGAGTGAGTGATTTGGCAGTACTTGGGGGGCGTGCTCATATTAATGGGATTACATTTGCTACCGGTAAGTATGTTGTGCGTGGCAAGCTGAAAAATGGAACAGTGACACTTAAGGTCCAAAAGCTGCCGGAAAGCCGTCTGCTTGAGGCGATGGATCGCATTCCATTTGTGCGGGGAATTTCCAAACCAGCCAAGCTCAATTGGAACTTATTTCTGTTCGTAGTATTATTACTGGCTATACCATGGAGTTGGATCTTTCCTGCGAATTACGCGGATGTCACCGTATCGGTTTGGTCTATGCTCGTCGTATATGGCGTTGTTCCAATTGTTTTAATATTTTTGCTCAAACGTCTGTGGCAATTCCACGGGGCGGAACACAAAGCTTTTAATGTTTACACTAGCGGTAGGCAACTCTTAACAGGGCCGGTGCAGGCGGCCGACCGGGTGAGTGGACGGTGTGGCACTAATTTAGTCGTTATAGTGATACCAATCTATTTTTTACTATCCTTCATATTATATCAGTTCCCGTTGCTCATGTATTTGGTGTCCATGTCGGTGGGCTATGAAATATTCAACTGGAGTTCACGGCAAAACCGTCTAAAACTAGTCTTTAAAATTGCTGCAATCATCCAAAGATACATTGTGACAAAAGAACCGAATGAAGCACAAATACGAGTGGCTATCGCTGCATTGTCCAGAGCCATAGAACTTGATCAGGATCGTTCAGCAAAGTAAAATTGTAAAATGCGTGATTACAGAGATAATAGTGAGATTACACCCACTTCTATAAGTGTGTGTTCCGATTTCCACTTCGGTGGGGGTAAACTCCCTCACCGAAGCCCCGATGTTCAGCTTTAGCTGAACGAGTTCACTAGCCATACTTTCCATCTCGTGATCCGGTAAAAGCATTTATATCAAGGCTCAAATAGATTGCTTTTCAGAGCGGGACTCAGTACACAATGAAGGTAACCGTAATCATCACGGTCCTGGTACTTATGGCGGTTCTAACAATAGGGCATGTTGAAGTAGGCGAACTTCATCATGTAAACATCGAGAGACAGTTGGGTTCAAGTCCGCTTGATCAGGCAAATACAGTCGTAAAGAAATCTAAGGACTTCTGTTTCCGTGGACGTAACACGTGGAGACGATCTGTTGTATGCAAATTAAACACAGCTGAGAGGCGCTTGTAGCAAGGATTTCAGAGTTTGGGGCTTGAATTGTGTGAAGGCTTGATAGGACCACCTACGCGCACGAGAACATATTATAGGGTTTGGGTTAGACAGTTTGATGTAGAGGTCGCGCACGGGAACATATCCGGTTTGTAATTGTTTCCACTGTCGTTGGTATTTATAGCACATAGTAGGGACAACCAGGTGGTTCTAAGAAAATTCTACAAACCAGTCCTAGGCTTTAATAGCCTGGGATTTTATTTTGTTTGCATTATGAGTGGTGGAAATATAAGGATATCAAATTTACCTCCCCGACCATGGTTAAAGGAGTGGAGTATGCTTTTGTTGTTTTTTTACCAGCAAAAATAGTAGTACAAAAGGGACGAATCGTAAGTTTAATTAACTATAGCAGTAAGCGGATTTTGAAAAAAACAGGAGGTGAATCGGGAGATGTGTTGTTTTGAGTAAAATGACATAAATTTCCGAAAGAGAAAGAGTAAATGTGGAAAGGTAGCAAAAAATTCATCTATCTGATTTTCGGATTACAAAAGTGTTTCTTTTTCTTGTGTTTCTATCAATATCCACGCTATAACGCAATTTGACACTACCCATTAGCAATTATTTTCGCGAATCTAAAGACTTTATATGAAATAAATGCGAAATTTCTCTGGAAGTTGATACCAAATTACGACAGAGGAATAAAGGAAAAGAGTTTATAATCAATAATGTAGTGGTACAGGCGATTATCGCTCGTACGCCCACACAAATAATCGACTTTCCCATCTTTATTCACCATATGATGAGAATTAATCACTGAAAGTATTTAAATGGTTTTCGCCATTTAAATAAAGATGCCCCCAGATCAATGGCACCGTGCAAAGTAACATTTGATCTGAAGGCGTTCGCCCCTGCACAAAATAGTAGGTCTTTATATTGTAAACCTGCTGAGGATATTTGTGAAGGGAGATTTAGAAAGGAGGTAAATTTTTTTATCCCTAAAAATATCTTTACGAGGATTTCAGTAAAGCCTTGTGCTAATGAGTCAGTAATTCCAAGAGGCTTTTTCAATGTTTGAAGTTTGGTTGATCACTTTCATGTGGGGAAAGCACTTTAAAAAGCAGACCCAAAGAGTTCTCCTGCAGCCTATTTTTCTAGTACTTTTGCCATGGAAGTAATGGTACTAGATTCGAGCTGAAATCAGATCATAAATGCTAAGAAAGTTTAAGGAGGAAAATATTTTTATTTTTAATAAAATATTACCTCATCTTACTTAACAAATCCTGAGAAATTATTCAAAACGTTGGGATTGGAGCTTGCCAGGCAATCAAAAAAATCTTCTGAATTGGCCTATTCCTAACAGAAATTTAGAATGAATGATCTTTTCGGTCGCAATGAAAATCTTAGTTAATACTAGTTAGTATTTTTAAGGAGATGTTTTGAATTTTTTGAATTGTTGAAGAAAAAATTTGGAATTTTATCACTAATCGTTATTTCAGCTAGTTTGATATTTAGTTCGTCCGTTTTTGCAAATGTAGCTTTAAAAACAAATACAAAAGGGATTATGCCTGAGGTAGTTGAGCATATCGCGCCTCCTGATAGTTTTACTCCATTGACAGCAACTCCTGAGGATCTTGAAAAATATGGTTTCCCGAAAAAGCCAACTAATAATGACCAACTAAAAGAATGGGAAGCTGCTATGGAAAATGCAAAACATTATGTTAAACCGATACAAACGCCGTCTACAAGTAAGCATGGTTTAGCTGCAACAGGTTATGCACTTAATTGGGCAGGGTATGTACTTCAAAATCAATATAATGGTGGAAGTGGAATTAATTATACTCAGGCGTGGGCTCAATGGAATCAACCAAGTTATTCAACTCAAGGAAGCGCAGATCCATCATTTTGGGTAGGAATGGGTGGTTATTTAGATAGCCCTAATATTGTTCAGGCTGGAGCTGATTCTAATGCGCCCGCTCAAGGTGGGAGTACAAGATATGAATTTTGGGTTGAAGATGCTCCTTATAATACTATTTGGCAAGCTGCTCCGGCTGTAGATGCTGGCGATAAGCTGTATGTCATCGTTGAATATCATGGTACACAATCTAGTACAGTATTTCAGAAGTTCTTTCCTCATCTTCTGGTTTACCACTTGGCTAAAGCAAAGGAAATTTGCTCTGTTAGCATGGTAAGCATCTCCGATAGTGTACCTAAAAAGGGAGTCCGTTCCC
>Ga0326727_10016537_pt1 | contig 15544 bp, 13 predicted proteins | sample MB2enrmetagenome_FD_207643 | JGI IMG/M metagenome (GOLD analysis project Ga0326727, IMG submission 207643) | Lab enriched peat soil microbial communities from McLean, Ithaca, NY, United States - MB29MY | ecosystem: Environmental > Terrestrial > Soil > Wetlands > Peat | place: USA: New York... | reverse complement strand
TCCTGACTCGATTCAAAGCGTCCCGAAAATCTGCCAGCACACGTGGGTCCAAATCGTCAGAGAGCAGTACCTCGTGTAGCCCCTGAAGCTCCGATATGCCCTTTTCTAAGTGCGACCGAACGGGGAGATCACTAATCTTCGTTGGTGTTTCCGCTTGTGCTTCGGCGTGTGCCTCCATCGCTTGCCGCGCTGAGGGCGCGGGTGCACTCCGTTCGGTTTTCACCTTCCGAATCGTTCCTGCCTTATGTCTCGTAACCTGAGCCGCATTCTTCGCCACGGAACTTCGGTCTGCCATTGCATCTGTCGTTTCGGATATCACGCTGACCTCATAATTTAAGACTGACTTCATGAGCACCACTCATCGAGCATTTACGACGATTCCAGCCCTTCCCACTTGCGCTCTGGGATCAACATTACGGTGTACATAGCGACCCACCCCATTTTCTCGCAGTCGTCGGGTGGCATCGAGTCGAGAAAGTGTCCACATTGAACTCAACGTCCGGGTAACTCAGGCCGACTTCCGTCGTTCCACAGGTGCAATCATCCTAAACTTACCATCTTTGATCCTGACCTCATCCCGCTTCAGCATCTCGTAGAGGGCAACGCGAACGTCGGTGCCACTGGCTCCGCGTTCAACGGTCCGAAGGTAAACCTCGGAGAAGTGGCAGTCGGGCTGTTTGCGAAGCTCTTCACGGACTTGATTCATAACATCTTTCATATCCATTGCGACATTACCCCTCTCTTTTGCAGACACAAAGCAACCTTGTAGTACGATGCAGTGGCTCGGAGGGAACTGTTGGTGGATAGGCCTAATTCGTGACACTCTCGATGTGTTCCGCACGGCCTGTCGCGGGCCATCCGTGCCGCTGCGTCCTGCGACGAGACGAAGTGCTGATCAACTTTTCAACAAATCTAGCTGTCGAAATCCTGCTCGTTCTGCCAATCCAGGTAGGCGCTGGCAGTCCGTATGGCGTCCTCTAGACTTCTTTCCGTTTGCTGGTAGACCTCGTGTCCCTGCCGAAATACCAGCACTTGGTAATCTGAACGGTTAGGCGTGTCTATCGCGGGCATGATCGCCGCGACATAGTGCCCCGATCGGCAACTGGATTGAAGAGTCATCATGTCCGCGCTCCAACCTTCCCGGCTAGAGCGAGAAACGCGGCGCGGAGCCGGACTCTGGGGAGGGGATCAAGTACTTGGAGGCTCTGCGCCACGCACAGTACAAACAACTGTACGGTAACGCACATTACGGAACCTGTCTGTCAGGCGATTCCTGACAAGTGTCGGCAAACTGCTCGATAGACATGCTCGATAGGAAACTTAACCGTCTGGCGGAAGGGAACATCCGGTTCAGCAGGTGATGCGCCATCTGCGGAAAGCGAACCAAATCGTCGAAAGCCGCAATGGCTTCGAGTTCCCGTTGGATTTGGTCCACGCTCAAGCATGCGGACGCAAAGAGACGGTTGGCTGTTGCTCTGAATCGTGTATCCGTGGATTACGAGCACAGTACCCATGGGAGTCGCCATTTCGGTCGGGCCTCAATGTCGAACGTGCCCCGCGTGAAACGAATACCTTTTGGGCGGCATCATGATTGAGCTTCGCGCCCCCGCCCTGAACAGGGCTCGTCCAAGGGTTTGAGTGTAATTGACGCCTGTTAACAGAAGTTACCGCGCAGCCACTTCAACGTGATGCAAAGAAAAGCCGCCCGAAGTCCGGGCGGCATTGTATTGGTTGCGATTCGTTTTATGGCATTCGCAGGAAGCCGTGATACACGTTGTTCGCGTCAATGTAGAATCCCGAGGTCGCCCCCTCCCGGTTGTTAGTCATGGCTTGGGTGCCTTGGCCGGCGCCTGTGCCCGCGCCCGGAGCAGTGAAGGTGGTTATCTTACCGTCGGTAGCGCGCACGAAGCCATGCATCACGTTGTTCGCGTCGTAGTATTGACCCACGATCGCTCCCTCTGCGTTGTTGCCTTCGGCAATGGTGCCTTGGCCGGCGCCCGTGCCCGCGCGCCGAACGTCAATCGTAATGAGGCTGCCGTCGGGATCGAACAGGTAGCCATGATTCACGTTGTTTTCGTCAACGTAGTATCCCGTGCTTGCTCCCTTCTGGTTGATGCTCTCGCCGTAGGTGCCCTGACCGGCGCCTGTGCCTGCTAACGGAGCATCGAACGTGGTGATGCTGCCGTCGGGATTGAGCACGAAGCCGTGAGGCATGTTGTTCGCGTCAATGTAGTATCCGGTGCTCGCCCCTAAATCGGTGAGGCAAGAGAAGAACATGGGGAAGGTGCCTTGGTTGGCGCCTGTGCCCGCGCCCGGAGCATCGAACGTGATGAAGGTGCCGTCGGGATTGAGCCGGAAGCCGTGAGACACGTTGCTTGTGTCAATGTAGTATCCGGCGATCACCCCGAGGTCGTTGAGATCCCCGGCGATCGTGCCCTGGTTGGCGGCTGTGCCCGCGCCCGGAGCGTCGAAGGTGGTGATGGCTCCGTCGCGAACGCGCAGGAAGCCGTGCATCACGTTGTTCACGTCGTAGTACCATCCCGGGATGGCCCCCTTATCGTTGAGGCCGATAACGAAGGTGCTCGTGGACCCCGTAGGGTCGAACTTTGCGAAGGTACCGTTGGGCTTGCGCAGGAAGCCGTGAGCCACGTTGTTCTTGTCAACGTAGAATCCCGCGACCTCGCCCGACGAATTGACGCCGAAGGCCTGGGTGCCTTGGCCAGCGCCGTTGCCCGAGCCCGGAACTTCGTAGGTGATGATTTTGTGCATCCCTTGCGGTTGCGCTTGCGGCCATGCGGCCGAAGCAAAGAAGGTGAAAAGAACCAACAGCAGAATGCTGATGCGTCTCATGTAGCCTCCATGATTTAGAGCTTCGAGTTGACTGCGTGATTCGTGAGAAGAAGAGAAGAAGTGTAGGCGCTCTCGCCTGAGGGGGTGTTGCATCCCGTGATGGAAGTGCTCTTCGGGGAGGCGAGAGAATTTACGGCCCAGATTGTACTACTGTTCGACTGGGGCGGCGAAAAAAGTGACCGTAGACAGCCTTGCCTGTCAGCGAATTCGCGTTGTTCGTTTTCTTACAGACCAGTCTCCTGTTCCGTCGTTCGAGACCCTGATATAAATTGCAGCCTTTTTCATGACCGTCACCCCACTTTGATTGCGCCAGAAAAGGTGCGTGAAATCAAGCGTGACTGTCGATTGAAAGCCGCAACCCAACACAGAATTTTTCTTTTCGCCTTTTGGCGCAATCTGCTGCCTCCATGAAGGGAAAAAGGCGAAAATATCGTTCTAGCGTGTAGGGATGGATGCGGCCCCCCATCGCTGATACAAACCGCTCCTTTGCACGCCCACCTCATCGGTCCGGCGATTTCGTACGCCATCGGACAGGGGGCAACGATGCTGGATTTGCGGTGGCGTTGATGCGCGGCTTCACGGTTGCGCGCAGTGCCGTTTTTGCTTCTGCCGTCGCCGCAATTTCGGTCACGCGTCCAGGAGCTCAACCTTCTATGCCATCCGGGGAGGAAGTGGAATACCGGCGGCGTTTAGCAATTGGTTCATGCTCGAACCACGCGGTGCCCTCGATGTCGCATTTGCGGGACAACGGACTCCGCGCGGGCAACCGGCAACCGAAATAGCCGCCGGCACGTACCATCAAATCCAGACCCCGATAACTCCGCTTTCAAGAAGCGCAGGCGGTCGAGTTGCAGATTCGTCAGATGGAGCGGCGGTTTATCATGGCCTACCAGTTGGAACCATTGCGCAAGGCGCTTCTGCTGCCGCCGGGTCAACCTCCTTATCGCCGACGACGTGGGCCTTGGCAAAAACATTGAGGAACTACGGGCTGGTCTCAGACGCGTTTCCATTCTTGTGTTTCATGGAAAATAGGAACTGCATCCCCAGATAGCCGAAGAATTGCGGCTGGCCGCTCGTCGGCCCGCGGAAGCTGCGGCCGGCCATGAACAGCAGCACGAAGTGCTCTCCCAGCTTGTAGCGGCCTCCGCCATCCAGGGTGTTCCGGTGATTGGAACCGTTCGTGTTGGCGGTATTGTACAATTCGCCGTCCAGTTCTAGCCTTTTGTTGACATCACGACCCACCACCACTCCGGTAGCCCAGGCTGCGCCCTTACTGCTGGCGAACCAATAGCCGACCTCGGGATTGACCACGAACGGCCCAACCTTTTTGGTCAACTCGATGGGAAGATAGAACCTGGTGCCGTATTCCACGAGTCCGCGCTGCAGCGAGGATGTGGAGTTGTTGAACTCGATCTGAGGATAGGTCGATATCTGCAGGCCATCCTCACCACTGTCATAGAAGCGCCACTTCACGCCCGCCAGCGACTTACCCAATCCGCTGCGAGTCGGGCCGCCGTCGTCCCCCACCACTAAGTACGGCACCTGATACTTGAGCTGTATGCGGGGACCGAGGCCGTAATTCGCGTCCAGGATGGGGGCGTTGTAAATGCGTTCGGTGGCATGGCGCTCGGTGTAAGCGGCGACATTGATCTCCCAATTGCCGTCGCCAGGGGTGCCGGGGTCGTCGCCGATGAAGGGCGGGCCTCCTTGCGCCGCACTCGGCAGCGAGAGCGCGGCCATCAACACGAGCAAGCCGGGGACGGCTGGGAAGATTGGGACTAGGAGCTTGATTCGCAGCAGGTCGGCGAGAATGGCTGCAATCGAGATCTTGTTCTTGACTTCGAAACCGAGAGGCCTCATGAGGGCTAATCGCCAGCTGCAGCGTTGTTGAGAAATTGCAGTGGGCTGCCGATCGCCTCGACCAGATCGCGCAGGAACTCCGAAGCTCGCGCGCCGTCCACGACACGATGATCACTCGAAAGTGTCAAGGTCATCATGGGACGGACGCCAGGACGAGCGTCAGGACCGACCCCTACCGGAACAACCCGGTCAGCGATGGCTCCCACGGCGAGAATCGCGGCTTGGGGAGGAATGATGATTGCGGTGAATGCGTCCACCCCAAACATGCCGAGATTGCTGATGGTGAAAGTGCCACCTGCGATATCGGAGAAACGCAACTTGCCGCCGCGCGCGCGTTCCGCAAGGTCGCGTCGCTGCACCGCAATCTCGCCCAGAGTGATTTTATCGGAATTTTGAATCACCGGCGCCACCACGCCGTCGTCCACCGCCATCGCCAGTCCAATGTTGATCCCGGCATTGGTACGAACGCCTTGATTGGTCCAGCTTGCGTTCATGCGCGGGTGTTTGAGGAGGACGCGGGCAACCAGCGCCGCCAGCAGATCGGTGTGCGTGAGTTTCACTCCGCACGATTTTTCAATTTCGGGTCCAAGCTTCTGCCGCGCCTGGTTCAGCGCGCCCGCGTCCACCTCGCGGACGACGAAGAAATGGGGAACGGTCGTCCAACTTTGCGTGGTGCGTTCCGCCATCAGACGGGAGACGGGGCTTCCGCCATCAACCGTCGCGGGCGGTGCGCCGGCTTTGGATGCGGCAGGCGCGACAATATCGGAAACGAGGATTTCTCCGCCGGCGCCCGAGCCGCGGACCTGCGCAAGATCGATGCCGCGTTCGTTGGCGAGACGTCGCGCCTTGGGGGAAACCTTTACGGGCTGGGTCGCCGATCTCGGGGGATTCGTCGGTTGATTTGCCGATGCCGCAGTCGATGCGGCAGAAGCCGCCGGAGCAACGCTCATCTTTCTTCCCGATTCGACGGTGACTTCATCCGCCGGAGGAACTTCTCCGGGACCGACAATCCAGGCAATGATTCGCCCAACCGGTACCTCCGCTCCTGCCTGCGCTTTGACCGCGGCAAGTACGCCGTCGCCGGGGGATTCGATTTCCATCACCGCTTTGTCGGTTTCGACCTCCAGCAGAGGCTGGCCTTTGGCAACGGACTCGCCTTCTTTCTTCAGCCACGAAACAAGCTTGCCAGTTTCCTGCGCCATTTCGAGCGCGGGCATCACGACGCTGATCGCCATAGTTAGATCGCAGTAGTAAGTGACTCAGTTAGTCAGATTGCCATTTGTTTGGAAGCGTCTTGTAGAGACGATGATTGCCTCATCTCAGGTGTGATCGCGCTTCATCTTTCGCCCACTCCAACGCGTTCCTGCCTGGAGCTGGCTTCAATCATCTCGCGCACGCGCTTGCTCGGTTTGGATTCCGTTTCTCGAATCGCGGGAAGCGGACCATCCACCGTGAAATAGTGTCTGCCGGCAACCAGAAGTTCCTCGGCCGGGAAGCGGGTGATGACTTCATGGGCAGTTTCGGTGACGACGATTTCCTCCTCGATGCGAGCGGCGCTCCAGCCGTCGGTCGAGGGCCAGAAAGTTTCGAGCGCGAACACCATTCCCGGCTTGATTTCGCAAGGGTGATCGAGCGACACAAGGCGGCTGATCACTGGCTTCTCCCATATGGCGAGGCCGATGCCATGACCGTACTGCAGCGCGAAAGCCGCTTCCTCACTTGCGAAACCGAACTCCTGCGCCTTCGGCCACACGGCGGCAATTTCGGCGGTAGTGCGTCCCGGACGAACGAGTTCAATCGCCGCGTCGAGATATTCGCGGCACCGTTTATACGCGTCGTTCATCGCGTGCGATGCGTATCCGATGGTGAAACAACGGTAGTAACAGGTGCGGTATCCCATGTAGGAGTGGAGAATGTCGTAATACACGGGATCTCCGGGACGCAGCACGCGGTCGGAGAAAACATGAGGATGCGGATTGCAGCGCTCTCCTGAGATTGCATTGACGGCTTCGACATACTCAGAGCCGAGATCGTAGAGCACCTTACTCACCAAGCCCACCGCCTGATTCTCGCTCATGCCCGGCTTCATGGCGCGATAGAGTTCGTCGTAAGCAGCGTCGACTATCATGGCGGACGTATTGAGCAACGCGATCTCGTCACGCGTCTTGATGACGCGCGCTTCCGACATGAGCGCTTGGCCATCGACGACTTTAATTCCTTCTTTTTGCAGAGCAAAGAGGACCGGCAATTCGATAATGTCGATGCCGACCGGCTCCTTGTGCAGGCCGCGCATTTCGAGTTCGATGCGGATCTTCTTGGCCACATCTTCGGCTCGCCCCATCTCCGGCGTCATGGCGCCACGCAACAGCGAGATTCCAGCGCGCGACCGCTCTCCGAGCCAGGGACAATGCAATTGATGGTGCTTGGCGGCCGATCCGAAATCCCATAAGATCGGCTCGTCGTTTCGAGTAAGGAGCGTGAAGCGATTCGCTTTATCCTGAGCCCAGGTGCCGATGTGGGTCGCGGTCAGGTACCGGACATTGTTCATGTCGAAGCACAGCAGCGCGCCCATCTCGGACTTGACTAGAAGATCCTTGGCGCGCGCCAGGCGCTCTCGGCGCAAGCGATCGAAGTCGACCCGGTTTTCCCAATCCACCGCCATCGTTCCATAAGTGGGCAGAGCCATAAACATCTCCTTTGCTGCAACGTGCTTCAGAGAACAGGTCAGAGGTGAGAGGTCAGATTGCAGAGGTGAAACCCTAAGTATCGAGCTTCGAAGGTTCTTACCTCTGCAATCTGACCTCTTACCTCTCACCTCTTACCTCTTACCTCTTACCTCTCACCTCTTACCTCTCACCTCTTAATTACCGTCCGCAGAGTGCACGAGCGGCTTCAAACACGGTCTGCTCAGTCGGCACGGTTACATCTTCCAAAGGCGGCGAAAACGGAATTGGAACATGCATCGCGCCCATGCGCTTGACCGGAGCGTCCAAATCGTAGAATGCGCCGGTGGCGATCACCGACGCAAGTTCGGCGGTGACGCCATAGCGTTCGTAACCTTCGTCGAGAACGATTGCCCGCGACGTCTTCTTTGCCGATTCAATCAGAGTTTTCTCGTCGAGCGGCCACATGGTGCGTGGGTCGACCACTTCGGCGCTGATTCCAATTTCTTCCAGCAGCGTTGCCGCACCCAGCGCCACTTGCACCATGCTGCTGGTGGCGACCAGAGTAATATCCTCGCCCACTCGCTTCACCTCCGCCACACCCAGCGGGACGGTGTAGTCGTCCGCGGGCACCGGGCCTTTGAGTTTGTACATCATCTTGTCTTCGAAGAACACAACCGGATTCTCGTCGCGAATCGCCGCCTTCAACAATCCCTTGGCGTCGTAGGGCGTCGAAGGCAGAACCACCTTCAAGCCCGGAACATGGCAGAACCACGCGTGCAGCGATTGCGAGTGCTGCGCAGCGGAGCGGCGGGTCGCTCCCATCGTCGTGCGCATCACCATCGGCACGCGCCATTTTCCGCCCGACATGTAACGAACCTTGGCGGCCTGGTTGACCATCTGGTCCATGGTCAGGGTGATGAAGTCGCCGAACATGATGTCGACCACCGGACGCATTCCGGTCATGGCCGCGCCCACGGCGAGACCCGTGAAGCCGGCTTCGGAAATCGGCGTATCGAGCACGCGGTCTTTGCCGAATTCCTCCAGCAGGCCAGAGAGAACCTTAAACGGCGTGCCCGCTTCCGCTACGTCCTCGCCCAGAATAAAAACAGTCGGATCGCGGCGCATCTCTTCGGCCAGAGCCTCGCGAATGGCCTGCGCGAATGTCAACTCACGATCGTTTTGCGCGGTTTGCGCATGAAGATGGGTTTCAGGCATACACGTCCTCGCCCACTTCATCGACGGCCGGGTACGGCGCCGCCACTGCGAAGTCAACCGCCTTCTTCATCTCGGACTCAAGTTCAGTCCGCAGTCGATCAAGCGCCGCCACATTGGCGAGTTTCTCCTCCACCAGCCACTTGCCGAAATTCGCGATCGGATCGCGCTCCGTCTTCCATAGGTGTTCTTCCTGCTTGGAGCGGTAATACTCGCGGTTGATGTCACCGACGTGATGACCGTGGTAGCGATAGGTATCGCAGAGCAAGAACGCAGGACCGTCGCCACGGCGAGCGCGATCCACCAATCGCTGCGCGGTGGCATGAACAGCGCGTACGTCCTGCCCATCCACGCTGGCAGCTTCCAACCCGAAGGCAGTCGCGCGCGCCAGAATGTCTCCGGCCGTGGTTTCCGAGTAATGCGTGTATTCCGTATAAAGGTTGTTCTCGCAGACGTAGATGACCGGAAGCTTGAAAAGTTGGGCGAGGTTCATCTCCTCGTACAGCACACCTTGGCCAAGTGCGCCCTCTCCAAAAAAACATACCGACACCCGCCGGTTGCCGAGACACCGAGCGGAAAACGCGGCTCCGGTGGCAATGCCGGTGCTGCCGCATACGATCGCATTCGCTCCCAGGTTGCCGGTGGCGGGGTCCGCAATGTGCATGGAACCGCCTTTGCCCTTGCAGTATCCGGCCTTCTTGCCCAGCAGCTCGGCGAACATTCGATCGGGGGAAGCGCCTTTCGCCAAACAATGTCCGTGACCGCGATGTGTGCTAGTGATGTAGTCGGTGGGCTCTAGGGCTTCGCATACGCCGACGGCGACCGCCTCTTGACCGATGTAAAGATGCGCCAAGCCGGGCATCAACGCCCGCGTGTAGAGCTCGTTGACCTGCGCTTCAAATTGGCGGATGGCGGCCATCTGCCGGTACATCCGGAGCCACAGATTGACTTTTTCCGATGTTTCTCTCGGCTGTGTAACGGTCGTCATTTTTGAACTCTCATTTTTGAACCCCCGACATGCGCGCTAGAACGTCGAACATGACGGCAAAATCCAGTTTTTCCCAGCCCATGCCACGCGCGGCGGTTAGGAACTCGTTGCTGACGGCGGTGGTGGGGACGGGAACATTCAGCTTGCGGCCCAACTCCATCGCCAGCAGCATGTCCTTCTGCATCATGTTGACGTCGAACCAGGCTTCTTCCGGTTGCCGGAGGACGAACGGACCACGGTACTGAATCATGGGCGACGCGATCGCGCTGTGAGTCATTACGTCCACCGCAACCTCGCGTGGAATGCCGCTCTTTTCCGCCAGCAACACACCTTCGCAGAACGCCAGCATCTGTACTGCTAATTGGAGATTCACCGCGATCTTCATGGCCAGCGCTACACCGTTGTCGCCGACGTGGGTCACCTTGGGCCCGATATCCAGCAGCAACGGCTTCAGGTGCTCGAAGGTTTCTTTGCGCCCACCGACCATCACCGAGAGCTTTCCTTGCTGCAGTGTGATCACGCTCCCCGAAACCGGCGCGTCGATCATGTCGGCGCCCTTCTCACGAACCTTCGCTGCCAGCGCGCGGCTCACTTCGGGACTCACGGTGCTCATGTCGATGTGGAACTTGCCAGCGCCAATCCCCGCGAGCAATCCATCTGGCCCGTCCATCACCGCCGCGAGCGCTGCGGCGTTCGTCACTATGGTGAACGTCACATCCGACGCAGCCGCCACGGCCTTGGCAGACTCGGCAAACTTCATGCCTTTGTCGATCAACCATTGCGCCTTGGAGCGCGTCCGGTTGTAGCCGGTCACGGTGTGACCTTTTTCGAGCAGGCGGGCGACCATGTTGCCGCCCATCACGCCGAGACCGATAAATCCAAGTTTCGCCATGCAGCAAAACTCCCTTCGTTTATGAATTCGACTTGATGTGCGAATTCCCGTGCGAGCCGCTTTTTGCCGAAGACGAATCCTCGAGGACCTGCTTGAGATGAGCTTGCATCGCCTTTCGCGCCGCCTTCGGATCGCGCCGCTCGACGGCTGCCAGGATGCGTTTGTGATGGAGTTGCCCGCGCTCCGGTCCTCCCCGCACATTGAAAATGCGGCTGCGCTGCTCGCGCAGGAGACCGACAATGGAATCGAGGAGCGAGAGAATCAGCGGATTGGCTGCCGCTTCCGCCAGCGCCAGATGGAAGTCGAGATCCGCTTCCACGTAGGCGTCGGGATCATGCAGGTTGCGATCCATCACGGCGACTGCTTCCCGCATGGTACTCAGCAGTTGCTCCTCAATTCGGGAAGCAGCCAGGCCGGCAATCCCCGGCTCCAGCACCAACCGCAACTCGGCGAGATTCGCCAACCCTTCCTGCTGGTTGATGCGGATCATCAGATCCAGTGACTGCCGAATCGAATGGGAAGTCCCATTCGTCACGAAGGTGCCACGCCCCGAGTAGGCTTCGACCAAGCCCTTTTCACGCAAAGTCTTGACTGCCTCTCGAACGGCGGTGCGGCTTACCCCAAACCTCTGGGCGAGATCGCGCTCCGCCGGCAACTGGTCACCCGGCTTGAGCTGGCCCTTCAGAATAGAATCTTCCACCTGCTGCACGATCTGCTCGAACAGGCGAGACGTCTTGACTGTCCGGTACACCGGCTGGGCGGCCAAGGAATCGTCCGGCTCGTTTGTCATTAGAACCTCAATAATATTGTTGGATGATCTCATATAGGTATAATGGTCCAACCAATACACCACGCAGTACAAAACGTGTCACACGTCTTTCTCGCTACTGTATCCACACCGTCTTGATATTCACAAACTCGCGAATCCCTTGCACGGCGAGTTCGCGCCCGTGGCCTGAGTACTTCACGCCGCCGAAAGGCAGGCGCGGATCGGAGGCCACCATCTTGTTCACGAAAACCATGCCGGCATCGAGTTCGTTAATGAATCTTTCGGTTTCCGCCGGATTGTTAGTCCACGCGCTGGCGCCCAGCCCGAAACGGCTGTCGTTGGCGATCTGGATGGCTTGATCCACATCCTTCACGCGAAAGATCGACGCCACCGGGCCGAAGAATTCTTCCTTGTAAGCCGGAGATTCCTTCGGAATGTCAATCAGCACCGTCGGCGCGTAGAAGTTGCCGGGACGATCGAGCGGATGGCCGCCGGTCAGGACGCGCGCGCCCGCGGCCACGGTTCTTTTCACATCGGTGTCGAGAGAAGTGACCGCGTCGGCATTGGCCAGCGGACCAAGTTGAGTGCTCTCCTCGAACGGATCACCGATGCGCAACTCCTGCATGCGTTTGACGAACTTACGCTCGAACTCGCCGGCAATTGTTTCCGCCACGATAAAGCGTTTGGCCGCGATACAAGACTGACCATTGTTCTGAATCCTCGCGTCGACCGCGGTTGCGACCGCCGCATCCAGATTGGCGCTGGGCATCACGATGAAAGGATCGCTGCCACCCAGTTCCAGCACGACTTTCTTGATTCGCTTGGCGGCGGAAACGCCGACTTGGATCCCCGCCTGCTCACTCCCAGTCAAAGTCGCGGCGACGACGCGAGGGTCGTTCAGGATGCCATCGACCGGCCCCGCGCCGATCAGTAGCGTCTGGAAGACGCCTTCGGCAAAACCGGCGCGGCGGACAATGTCCTCAATCTTGAGCGCGCACTGCGGAACGTTCGAAGCATGCTTCAGCAGCCCGACATTGCCCGCCATCAATGCGGGAGCCACGAAGCGAAACACCTGCCAGAAGGGAAAGTTCCACGGCATGATAGCCAGGATGGGACCAATCGGCAGATAACGGATGAAGCTGCGCTTCGCCCCGGTTTCTACAATTTCGTCGGCTAGAAACTTCTCGGCGTTTTCCGCGTAGTAGCGGCACCCCGTGGCGCACTTTAGCGCCTCGGCCACGGCAGCCTTCAGAGGCTTGCCCATTTCGAGGGTCATCAAATGGGCGCACTCATCTTTTTCTTTCTCCAAAATTTCGGCGGCGCGCAGCATCTTGCTCGCCCGATCCGCGAACGAAGTTCGCCGATGCTTTTGGTACGCAGAAGCCGCCAACTGCAACTTCTGGTCAATTTGTGCCGCGGTAAGAGGTTCGAACGTCTTCACAACTTCGCCGGTTGCAGGATTAATGGTCGCTATCGCCATCCTAGTTTCTTCCCTTTCGGTTGGCAGCTCCATCCATTGTAGTGGCCGCGACCGAGCAGGTGCTGCCAGGTGGAGGTTCTGTGGTCCGACCACAATACTACTTGACAGGTAGTCCATGTCAAGGATATACCTTCACAGCGTTCGATCTTCTCCCCAGATCGAAACCGGTCGCAAGGGTCCGACCAGAAAACTAGTTCCATCCTGTTTGAGAATTTGGAGGTCGTAATGCATTCTCCGTCGAATGGCATTCGAGTCTTAGGCACCGTTTGCCTATTGCTATCCGTCTCTGTTTTCACGTTTTCCCAAACGACGGCCGGCCGCATTCTTGGGAACGTTAGCGATCAATCCGGCGCTACTGTGGCTGGTGCCGCGGTAGTCGTTACCGATGTTCAGCGCGGCACGACCCGTGTCGTCGCCACCGATAGCTCGGGAAACTACGCCGCCCCGGATTTGCAGCCTGGAGTCTACAAGGTCCGCGCGGAAGCGAAGGGCTTCAAGAGCGTGGAGCGCGTGAACATAGTGGTGGAAGTTGCAGAGGATCTGCGTGTCGACATAACGCTCCCGACCGGACAAGTCTCCGAGACGGTGGTTGTTACTGACGAGGTTCCGCTGGTCGATACAACCTCCTCTACTCTGGGCGGCACTCTGAGCAACGCGGAGATCAACGATCTGCCGCTGAACGGCCGCAACTACGAGAACCTGCTCCAGTTGCGTCCCGGGGTGGAACGCTATCCCGGCGGCGGATTCTCGACAACGAGCACAAACGGACTGCGCGCGGAAGACAACGCCTACTTCGTGGAGGGATTGTTCAACAGCGAGCCCTACTCCGGGCAGGCCATTATCAACGGCGCCGGCATCGCGGGCGACTCGGCGACCATTCTGCCCATCGACTCGATTCAGGAATTTAACGTAGAAGAACTTGCGCCGGCGGAGTTCGGGTGGAAGCCGGGAGCAGTGGTTAACGTCGGTCTCAAGTCTGGCACCAACCAGATTCACGGCACCGGGTTCGCCTTTGGCCGCGACGGCGTACACACGGACGCTCGCAACTATTTCAACACCGTACCCAACACTAAGCTCGACAGAACGCTGGAACAATATGGAGGCAGCGCCGGCGGCCCGATCGTCAAAGACAGGGTGTTTTTCTTTGCGGCTTACGAAGGGCAGATCTACGACGAACGCCTCCTATGGGAATGCGCGAGGCAGCATTACCTTCCTCGGCTCGGTATTGAACGGCACCACTTCTACACCGCTCGAGGACTTCTTTGCGGGCTTGCCGTTTAAGTCGACGTTGGAGGTAGGAAATCCGACGCTGCAACTCCATAACTGGGCCTCTGGCGCGTTCTTCCAGGATGACTGGCGCGCCACCAGAACTCTGATTCTGAACTTTGGCCTGCGCTACGAATTCAGCAGCGTCCCTCAGGAAGCTCACAATCTCCTGGGTAACTTTGACCCGAATGTCGGCTTAGTGCAGGTGAACACGGGCGCCAATCAGATCAGCAGCCTCTATAACCCCGATCACAAGAACTTCGCGCCGCGCTTCGGATTTGCGTGGGATACCAACGGCAAAGGATCGACCGTGATCCGCGGCGGTGCCGGTCTGGTTTACGAGACCGTGAACTGGCAGTCGTTCATCGCCTTCAATAACGCTTTTGGCCCAGGCAGTGTTCCTACGGGAGGTCTCAACGCAGGTGTCCCGATTGACCCCGGCGGTACCATCACCACTGGGAACGTCACCACCAAGAATTTCTTGACCTTCGGTCCGGGAACGACCTGGGACAACACGCCGGTCTTCAACAACACGATCGATTGCGCTCCGCCAAATCCCTGCCCCATCATGACTGTGGACCGCAATCTAACTACGCCCTATGTGTGGAATTGGACCCTCAGTCTGCAACACGCGTTTACCCCGAACCTTACGTTGGAGATGGCCTATGTCGGCAACCACGGTGGCAATCTAACCGGCATTCGCGACATTAACCAGCCGCCGGTGGGATCGGGCTGGCCTGCGGCGAACGTCGCGTCTTGCAACGCCCATCTCATACCTAATCAAACTCCAGGCGGGCCACCGCTGTACGACGTCAATAACACACTTGGCAACGGTGTTTGCCAGGCCGCCGCCGAAGTTGGACCATTCAACACGAAGTTTCCATATCTAAGTAACATCTTCAATATGGGCAACGTTTACAGGTCCAATTACAACGGCCTGCAAGTGACGCTGAACTCCAGAAATTTCCATGGCCTGAGCATGGTCGCGGGATACACCTACTCGCACTCTCTCGATGACGTGGGCGCCAACTGGGATTTCGGTTACGGATCGGGACTTCCGCAGAACGCTTACAACCCGAGCGCTGAATACGCCAACAGCGATTTCGATGTGCGGCATCGCCTCACGCTTTCTCTCACCTACGCTATCCCCGCAAAGAAGGGTTACGCACAGGCCCTGGAAGGTTGGGAACTCAATTCGATCGTCACCTTGCAGAGTCCGCAACACTGGGGAGTGATGGATGAGGGAACCGATGCTGCCGGTATCGGCCCACTGCCCGTTAGTCCTCCGGCGAACAGCCCATCCGGTGGAACTTCTATGGGAACCCTGACGATTTCAAGTCGGGTCCGACGGGCACTCCATTCTTCCCTGGGAGCGATGCTCCATCCGCTCCGACTAACAATGCGGCCTGCAATGCAAAAGCTCTCGCGCTGGATGGAGGATCCCCAGGTGCGGCCACCGAATCATTGGCCTTTCACGGCTGCTACGCCGAAGGCAGTTCCCTTCTGATTCCTCCGCCACTGGGAACCTTCGGCACGATGGGACGCAACATTTTCCCCGATT